>Ga0194060_10001845_pt1 | contig 15148 bp, 25 predicted proteins | sample SepL225m_MetaG_FD_163427 | JGI IMG/M metagenome (GOLD analysis project Ga0194060, IMG submission 163427) | Anoxic zone freshwater microbial communities from boreal shield lake in IISD Experimental Lakes Area, Ontario, Canada - Sep2016-L222-5m | ecosystem: Environmental > Aquatic > Freshwater >...
TCATCTTCTTCGGTCAGATAGTTGCCTGATGCCTGAGCATGTGTGTCACATTGACAACGTAGCCAACCACCACGACGAACTCGTCCTGGATTGCCGCATTCCTCACAGGTGACCTCGGACATACTCTCAGCCATTGCCACTAAGCCGTCGATGTAGGCATCGCCTCCGCTGTAATAGAAACGCAGAGTGCCGTACTTCTCTTTGACTTGATTGACGGTGACCTGCTCAATAATCTCTGGAACTGGGCGCGGCTTCTCATTGAGAATTTCTTTGCGGCGTTGTTCTCGGAACGACAGCATACTGGTTTGGTAATCTACCTCAAATAGAGTAAAGTCGCCGGCAAGCATTGCTTCGCGCATCGTGTTGTATTTTGCGGCATAGTCGTGATTCTTCACGCTCTGATCAATATGCCATTGGATGTTGGCACACAGAGCATGAATGATGTTGAACCAGCCATCGCCGCATGTAAATCCCCACACCATGCAGGTCTCTTTCATGTCGCCATGACGATCCGCGAACAGTTCCGGGAACTTTTCACATAGTTGTTTGTCTAATTTTTCGTTCATTTCAGTCCTAAAGTTTCCGGCGAATGATCCAATATCATTCGTCCATCGTCATGTTCGTAAAAAGATGCATCGACATCATCAATTTTGACCACAAGATCAGAATGATAAATGTCATAGTCTTTAAATCCGTCTTTGCCATATACACGGAACTGATATGTATTCGCACCGTGTACATAAATCAAACACCCTTCAACTCCGTTTGCGCTTTCAATCTTCATTCAAAGTCTCCCACATAAATTCATCTTCTCTTACAAACGCCACAGGCTTCAGCAAACCGTTTGCGATACACTCAATGATGATCAGTTTGTATGAATCATCGCAATGCGGATCAATCTCAAATCCGGCACGTGGACTGACCATGTGTCCGTCGGTAATCATCCATTTATGATCACCTTTGCGTATCGTTCGGATACTACTCTTTCGTTCCAGCATTGTCACGCAATACTCCTGTGTAAGCAATGTTCAGCCACCGAGAATAAGTATCGGCGTTCTCGCTCAATTTATTCAGATCATACTTGCCGCAGAACTTCAAAAAGTGAAGTCCAACTTGACCCACGTGAGCAGTACGAACTCCTTCGGTGATTACCGCGTCACATGCATCCTTGATTTCCTGAGGCTGAGCCGTGAGGTCAACCAGAGTGACATTGCGCTGATAGTCGTCTTTGACACGATGTTCCTCTCCGTTGTGATCCACCCAACGTTGCAGCATTATATTGTTCCAATCAAATCCTTGCTTGTCCCGATCCGCATACGCCTCTGTCAGGCCGACTTTGTTCTTTGTGCCTTTTGTCCTCACACCAGGATATGCCGAAAATACATTATCAGTCGGATCACCTCGCATACACTTTTCAAAAAGGATAAATTGCGGATCTTCCAGTAACTTCGGCTCTTTCGTTTTCTTGTCCTTGATCAGATTGTATTTGTGATCGTGATACCCTTCGAGGGTAATGTATTGATCTGTGATGCCATTGTACTGGAACACATTCGGCGCAATGCACTGTAAAAAATCGGTATCCGACGAAATGATGTAATGAATGTCATCGGGGTGAAGGTGAATGAACCTGGCAATCAGGTCGTCCGCTTCTGCGTTCGGCTCACGCAGAACACTAGCGTTGGTCTTGTCTTTGAGGTAGGCGATAAGAGCGTCAAAAGTTTCCCAAAAGAGTTGCGATTCTTCGCGCTCGGCCTCAGTAAGATCCTGGTCATTTACTACTCGGTTTCCTTTGTAGGGCTTATAGAAATCCTTACGCCATGAATGTCCCTCAAGGAGGAACACCACATGAATGTCAGGCCCGAAGCGTTTCACGATCTTGTTTACGGATGCGAACACCAAGTGGAGAGCGTATCCCACTTTCTCCCAAGAATCGGAATTCTTAGAAGCCATATGGCGCATACGAAAGTAGAGGTTAGCGGTGTCGATTAATGCGTAGCGTTTATTCATAATATACTACTATTATAACACCGATCTACGTTGTTGTCAACATGTGTTTACCCGTTTTACGAAAAGGTAAATAGAGAATCAATAGTAGAACTACTACTCGTCTTTTTATTCTTTTTATTTAATTTATTTTTTATTGTTGGTAGTGTTTTATTCCCAGTGCGGATATAATTGTTCACTCTGTCCTCTGCAATTTTATGATAGTCAGGACTTAGTTCGAACCCCATATATACTCGTTCAGTTTCCACACATGCCACCGCAGTAGAGCCGCTGCCCATAAAAGGATCAAGCACAACATCACCCTTAAAGGTCAGAAGTTCAATACACATCTTAGGAAGTGCAACCGGAAAGCATGCCATGGTCAGTCCCTTAGTTTCTGGTTGAATATTCCATATTCCACCTACTGCCTTCATGAAATCTTCTTTACTGATTGTATTGATGCCCGGAGATTCCTTAGGACGCTCTTTTTTCCAGGTAGTTTTATATCCGATCAGAATCACCTCATATGGATTATATATATAAGGAGCACTTGCACTTTGCCACGATCCCCAGCAAGTAAGAGTAGATTTAGTTAGATCCGCCCACATCGGTTGTGCTGATACAACAAGATCCAATTCAGTTAATATCTTGTATAACTCAACCTGGGGACTTACTCTTAACCCATTCTTTTTTCCGTTTGCAGGTATACCCATTTCTACTAAATGATTGATTGCAAATCTGCCGTCTGGCTTCAGAACTCGTTTCATTTCCGTTAGCCATGTTTTACACCAAAGGAGATAGTCCTCCCATGGTTTATCATCTTTGCATACATCATACTTGATACCGCAGTTATACGGCGGCGAAGTCATACACAAGTCTATTGAATTATCGGGGATGCCAGCGAACCCTGTTAATAAGTCGCAGTTTAATATAGTGTTGTTTTGCATTAGTTATTTATTTATAAATTCCGGGTTGTGAACATAGCACACATCTTTTTTACTCTCATATGTTATGACCAGGGTTTTGGTAGTGTCAGCATGATTCCTGACATGATTTACCTTATGGGAATCATGTGGTTTAACTTGAACTGGGAAGTTGTCCAACCAAGCATCGATGCCTTGACTTTCTTCTGCGGCATTACTCCATCGTAGTGCCATGTTATAGTGCTTGGCAGTTGCCAATACAGCATAATACTCACCACTCATACCAAAGTGTGTTTTGTAAATCACAAGGTCAATGATATAGTTCTTGGCGAGGTCTCTGGAAAAAATTGCGTGATCAACCGGCATTTTATTTAGCATAGAATGAAGTTTGTCGGTTGCTCGTTCAATCCGATCGACACCACCATTGGCAGTGTAAAAAGTTTCCCATTCTGTAACCGTTTTATATTCTTTTGATAAGAACTCAGTAAATAGTTCTTTCATGCTACCGACGATGTTTATTCGTGTTGCTTGACCATTTTGTGTGGCAATATTTAATATTGGTTTGGAGTATGCTGGAAAAACATAAGGAGAATCTCTCTTAGTGAGAGAATCAAAATGCTTCGCGGTCAACTTAATCATTTGAATCTCAATAAAAATAAACACTGAAACCGACTGCATCTTTTTTGAGCGTGGTCAACTTCATCCAGTCGAAGCGCGGGCCGCGATAGCGAATTCGCACTTTCATGCCGACGAGTTTTGCCTCTTGTTTGTATTGCTTTCGGGCAACATCAAGTTGGCTGATTGGGAGATTGCTGGCGATTGATACTGCTGTTTTCATTGCTGTCCAGTTGTTGATTCAATACAAGTATTATATCACAATATCCATTTGCAGTCAACTATGGGCCTGGTTGTCTATTTGCTTCTGCCAAAAGGCCCGGGCGTCAGCTTCATTGTCGAACGACTCTAAAACACTCATTCCGCCCAAGGGATACGGGAACCAAACGAGCCATTCGTCTCGGTCCTCGTCATAAGTGCAATGTAGTTTTACAGATTCAGTTTTCATCTGAATATTATAACACGAAACTGATTTATTGTCAACTAACTCATTTCGGAGCGCCCGTCGCCCAAAGGTCTGCGATTGATCACGCGCTCGTCCTTGCTTTTGGTCAACGGCGGAATGCGATTGTCCGGATCCGCCTGATTCTGTTCATACACTTCCAGTACCACATTGCGACATACAGTATGGAACCACCTATCTACAATCACAGATTCCTCGTCATCTTCCTTGAGTTTGTATCCCGCTTTGATCAGATTCAACAGAAACTTGTCGTTCCAGTCAAGTTCAAAGGCACCATTGTTGATATCCTTTGGGTCAATATCCACTGACAGAATTGCCACGTATGGCTCTCCTGCAGCAGTTGCCAACGCCTTAGCATCAACTCTCTCCACGATAGGTTTTTTCTTAGGGGCCGCGGGGCCACGTTTCGCACGAACCTTAGGTGGAACTACTATATCTACTGGGGCAACTTCTGTAGGAGGAGCATCAGCGGCCATTGGAGCAAGTGGTGGCTCTGCCCAATGAGGTTTCGGTTCGGGCTTGAATAGGTTTTTGAGTTTATTGAACATGCTGTATTTACGCCGTATGGCATTCACTGATAAATATAACATACCGACAGTAAAATGTCAATGAAATCGGAGAACCAATGAAAATAAAAGAACTATTTGAAGGCGCGGAACCAAATTTACCCGGGGCAGAGCCCGGAATTCTGATCATGAGTATGGATCAATTCCTGAAGTATGGTGGAGATGGTGAACCTGGTGGAATTGAGCCCGGGGATATGGATGAGCCAGAAGATGAGGAAGACGATGAGCCTAAGGGCGTTGGCCGCGAAAAGCGAACAGACGAAAATAAAAATTGGCAAGATGCTCAATCCGGCTTCTATGTTTATAGCAAGCATACTAACAAGGCCGTAGGTGGTCCATACTATTCTAAACGAGACATTCCCGAGTACTTTCAAAACGACAAGTATAAAATAACTTACACTCCTTTCAGCGATGAGAAAGAGTTGGATGAAGCAACTAAACTCCCTATTCCGCAACGTGACTTCAAAGGTAAAGAATTAACTGACTATATGGATAGAGTTAGGGGCACACCAAAACTTGACAAGCACGGTAACAAAACATTCAACAAAGACAGAATTACTAAAAAGGGAAGATTGGTTCCAGGGAAAGAGAAGTATGTCAGCGGTAAGACAAAGGGCGACAAATTCAAATTACCATATATGCACCGCAATAGTGTTATTTCATACTACAGTGAATCAGGTCAGAAATACAACGTAGATGCCATCAAACAGGCACTCGGAAACCGGCCGAAGAAACTCCTGAAACAGAATGAGAAGATGAAACACTCTAACGGTGCGTATGAACAGTTCTTCAACATCGGCTTCGCTGCATTAGTAGGCATTGCGCTTGATGAAAGCACCGGTGAATTGATAATCACTAACACTTGCCCGGGTGCAGGTTCTTGTAAGGTTGATTGTTTCGCCATGAAAGGCGGCAAGGTGCAGTTCGCCGGACCATGGGTCAGTGACGGCCGCATCCTTACCTTTCTGTTGAATGATCCTGACGGATTCAAGGCTCAGTTGAAGAAGGAAATTGAGAAAGAATACAAAGACGGTAAGAAGGGTTCCAAGGGATTTGAAAATGGTTGGAATGTCACTGTGCGTTGGCATGACGCCGGAGACTTCTTCTCTCCAGAATACCTTGATCTGGCATTTGATATTGCCAGAGATTTCCCTGAGGTGAAGTTCTACGCCTACACCAAGATTGCTTCTGCTGCTCTTGCCGACAAACCCGAGAACTTCATCATCAACTGGAGTGAAGGTGCTCATACCTCACAGGAAAAACAAATTAAGGCGAAGGATCCGGAATTGTCACATACCAAGCACTCACGAATCGTTCCTGAAGATTTGTTCTATGACCTGTTGAAGAAAGATGCCAAGGGCAATCTTGATAAAGAGGGAGCAGATGCCAAGGGTGGTGGTGGTCGTTGGCAAGTGCGTGATGCCTCTGCCCTACAAGAATTAAAGGGTCGGCTGGCAAAGGCTTACGGAATAAGTCTGCATAGTATTCTGTCGTATGACGAATGGAATGCCAAGACGGCTGGCGGCAAGAAAGAAACACCGATCAAGCACAATGTCATCATTGCTCCCGGGGAGCCTGATCTAACTGCTAACAATCACGGTGTTTTAGGAACGCTTCTTTTGAAGCATTAAGTAGACTTTGTGTATCGGTTCGGCGCCGTATGCCAAAAGGACAAACAGCGCCAGATAGATCACACGATCAATCATCAGTTTCATGCCATATTACAGAATAGATGCTGCTGCATATTCAGCCTGAATCCGTGATCCAGGCAATACTTACCAGTGTGTTCGTGGTTTCGTTGTGCAGCCTCCATATTGATTAGCCCCGGTTCAAAGAAGTTTATCTTTTCGTCCACTGTTGATCGTTCGGCCATGGTGATCTGGCCCTTCTCTGCCCGCAGGAGTTTAATCTTCTGCGGAAAATCGTTGTACACATTCATCGGTGAACAATAGATTTCCTTGTTCGAATTGGCTCGCTTCCAGTCATGTGCCCATTCAGGTACTTCATTATAAGGAGAAGTTGGGTCCGCGCTCATAACGAACTTGAGACAATCGGCTCGGTGTAGTAGATGAGCGGATGGTGTCAGATACTTTACAGCTTTGCCATCCTTCTCTGAACACTTTGGACTACAAACTAGCGTAACACCTGCAGGCACCACTGTGTCAGGAATACCGTTGCTTTCAACTTGTACTGCTTTGAAATACATTTTTTGCTGGTATTCCATAAACTTAGAAATATTTTCTTGCAGTAATGGTTCACCACCCGTCATGACAAGAACAATGTTTGGATACGTTTTACCAATGCGAGTTTTATTCAATGCCCAGTCAGGAGCAGCAATTCCTTTTTCGTTGTTAAAGTATCCACAAATAGTATCGTGAATCTTTGACTCAATCTGAGTAAACGTCATCCAATCGCCATCGTCAAAGAATGTGTCACAGAATGAACAGGTCAGATTACACTTGCCAAGCCTGATAAACAGCGCCGGCATACCGGAAAAGGGACCCTCGCCTTGAAGCGTGAAGAACATCGAGGTTACATACAGCGAGTTTGCTGGTGCATCCTTGAAAAACTTCTTACCGGTTATCTCATTTGTTCCGAACATTATTCTTCCTAAATTCCTCTACGTCCTCGACTGCTGATAATAATGTGTGTCCGTAATTTGTTGCTTGTTGCTTACTCATAATCAGTGTGGCTTCGTACTTGACATACCCATGAAACCAGATATCGCGTGTCAAACGCAGCCTTGTTACCAGACCGTTCCAGATATCTTTCCAGAACCAATCATACCATTGCGCCAGATTGTTGTCAATGTCGTATCGTTTCTCAACTGACTCCGTCCACCAGTCTGTTTTCTGCGTGGTGCAAGTAGTAACTGACACGCCGCAGTCATCAGCCTCAACACATATTTGATGTTCAGAGTCGCATCCGCAATCACACGGAACCGTGTATAATCTTACATCACCGTATGCACGATGCAGCAGAATTCCCTCTGCGGGTGTTTGTGGATTCATCAATATTCTTCAAAAAGGTCTTCTTTGTCAGCCCGATGACCGATTCTCATTGCCATATTTGCGTCAGTTTCCCTTACCTCTACCTTACAGCACCATACTCGCTCAGACTCGGCGGTGCCGCAATTCGGCAAGAAGATTCCATTTACATATTTGTACAGAAAATCAGCGATGCCTTCGCATCCAGTTTTCTCTACTTCAGTGATTTTTGCTAGTTTAATCTCTCCGAGGTGTTTGATTTCATCATACATTGGATCGTCAGATGCTAACAATAAACAATGGTCAAACTTATCCTCAAGAAAATCCTTCAATGGACGAAGTCCACCGAAGTCAGTGACCCAGTTGCGGGCATCAAGTGTATCTGCTTCAAACTCGAAGTGGAAACTGAGGGCGTATCCGTGAATGAGATTGCAATGAGAATCGGAACGCCATTGTCTGTAGGCCACTGGCCCAATTTGTTTATAGGTTTTAGTACTTACATATTTCATTTTAGTCCTTGTATAGATGCGGCTTTTGACTGATGCGAAAATCAATGCGATCCTGCACAATCTTATCGTCAACATCAGTTGCCGCCCAGTCGCTATTGAATTCAGCATCAAAGCCAATGAATGCCATAACTCGCCCGTGATCAGGAGCATATCCTCGTCGTTCCATTTCCTGAGCAAGTTTCATAAATCGCAGCATTAGGAATCTCTGCTTGTTGTAAAAGAATGAGACATGACCGCGACCGAGTGTGAACTTATCGGGGATGCCCTTAAGCACATCTTCCGTAGACTTTGTCCTGAGGGCACGTCGAAGCGCAGCCGGGACCATAGTGATTTCGCGCAGTTCAGCCAATAGGTGCATCCGCTTTAGTGAAGCAGGATCAAGATCAGAGTTTATGCGAGTCATGCGCTATTATAGTCGTTTACGAAGAAAAAGTCAACTACTTTGGTCAAAGCCCGTAAGTCGGGTCACACACCGCGCATCCTTCAATGTCGCATGAGTGTGCCGAATAACTTGGGCGTTTGAAGTCCATAAATGGAGCAATGTCATTGTCATATATTTGGGCCATCCGATCATAGATGTATTCCCGCTCAGATTGGTTTATTCCGCTGCTTAACACATCTCCTGATGCCCTTGTCAAACCATAGTCATGCCTATATGTATAGCACATGCTCAGGATTACTTCTTCACGGGTTTTCATTTTGTTTCTTTCCACAGGTGCAATGTCGGCCCTGATCACAATCATGTGTGCAGGCGCTGCCATCATGATACCATGTGGCATACTGAACTAGCAGCCACATGACACCAAATGATATACCAAATATACTGAGTATGGTATAAAGTACGTCCATGTTATTTTCCTTGACGCGCCATTTGATAGAACTCGGCGCGAGTTGCAGGATCGGTCATGAAGCGACCACCTAACCTGCTGGTCACGGTGCTGCTGCCAACGTCTTCCACCCCACGCGACTTCACGCAGAAGTGTTGTGCCTCAATCATCACTGCCACATCATCTGTGCCAAGAATGTACTGAAGGGCATGATAAGTTTGCTCGGTGAGTCGTTCCTGAATTTGAGGACGCTTGCTGAAATATTCCACGATGCGATTGATCTTAGATAGACCAAGCACCTTCACATTCGGAATGTATGCCACAGTGGCCAGGCCGTCAATGACAACGAAGTGATGTTCACAGTTGGATTGAACAGAGACATTCCGTTCAACTACCATGGCATCGTATTTCATCTTGTTCTGAACTGTGGTGCATTTAGGGAAAGCCTCATAATCAAGCGCCCAGAAGATTTCCCCAACATACATTTTTGCCACGCGCTTAGGCGTTTCAATCAGACTGTCATCCTCCAGGTCAAGCCCTAGTGCTTCCATGATATCACGAAACTTAGTCTCAATGATGGCAATCTTATCAGTCCGGCTGAGATTATTTGGTTTCATTGGAGTTTCTACTCCCATATTTACCAAGTGTTCGTGTACTCGCTTGCCTAATTCAGGGTCCGTCTTCTGTTTATTAAAACTCATTTTAAATTCCTTGTTATATGTTGTGAGTAGTTGCCTATGTCCCACTCCCGTTTACAGCAGAGACAACTTATTCTCTTCCCTACGAATTGAGAAGCTCCTCGTATTATAGCAGCTTTCTTATAGTTTTGTATAGCATCTTGGGAACGAACTTTCCCTTTGTTGCCCAATGAGATTTTAGCTCTATCCTCTGCGGAGTGCGGGATACCCTTTCGGAAAGAATTTCCTTTAATTTTCTCTGACTGTGCCAGCCTACCTGCATCAGTATTCTTTGTCCTGCCTAAATTGCGTAAATGTAATCTCTCCTTGTGGTCCGCCACTCGTTCCGGTGACCAGTTTTTGATTGTTTCTTTTCTTTTCGCATTAGCTTCGGGTCCCATATCACCACCGTATCCTCCTTTAGCGACATTGTACCCACATGAAGTAATATGAGTACTCAGTCGCTGGATCGTAGGTTCTTCTAATTCGCTGATATACTTTCGGTCCTCACTCTCTTCAACCAATGTTACAGTAAAATGCTCGGATCCATACTTGGCTATAGCAGAGTGCAATGGATACTTAGGGTTGCGAGAGTTTGATAAATGAATATTCCATCGTTCTTGGATGGTCATTTTAGTGATACCTATATACGATTTTCTATTAATCGTATTAGTGATTTGATAAAGTTTATACATAAATTCCTTTGATAGCATCTATCGTTTATGCTCAACGGGGCTTTCGCCCAATATAGGGAACCGCATGTCCCCTACATTGTATTTATGCCGAGTTAGGCTTTTGCTGCTTTTCGTGCGTTCTTAGTTTCAGTGATTCCATTCCGGCGAAGTTTGATCGCCTTTGCTAACTCTCCAAGCGCCTTGCGGGCACGGGTTCCTGCGGCAGAATTGCCCTTTTCGAATTTTTCATTCTCGGCAAGATATGCGTCGAATAGTGTTTGTAGTGTGTTCATGTTTTCTCCTGTTAATTATTTATCTATCCACGATACGTCCATTAAGTTTTTCAGCATCACGAACTTGTCGTATAGTTTGGCATGGGCGGTGTTATCACCGTAGCACCATTCAAATGCTGCTTGCGCCTTCAACTCACGTAGTTGATGATCTGTGTAAGTGGGATACGCCGGGCGAGCCAGCGATTCCCATATCTCTTGTTGAGTTTTCAACAGCGGATTACTTCGCAGAAATTGTTCAGCGAACTTGCCGCCTTGGCCAGTTGCTCAACTTCTCCGACCAATAGTTGCTGGAGACAAGAAATGTCTTCCTCAAAGTCTTTAGAAACATCGGCAACGATGCCGATAACGGCTCGTCCTACAGCATGAAATTCCCGGGCAAGAGTCAGCCCATCGGGTGTCATCACATTTACAATAACTACTGGTTCGTTCATGGATTATATCTCACTTCAAGTATGTGACATTCTTTGTCACTGGTGTTTTTAGCAGAGTGCCATACTCCAGGGCCAATTCCATAACTGCTACCCTGAATTACATGTATGCTCTGTGGTGAATGTTTATAGTCGGTGTCAATGAAACACTCACCTTGTAGAACAAACCAATGCTTGTTCAAAGTGTATTGCTTGGAAGGAAGAGACTTCCCACCGAGCAACACAAGTTCCTTCACTTTATACTGAGGCTGATCCTCAAGTATTATGTGCCAACCCCAATCACGAACGATCTTAGGGCCGCGCATTTTCCTGCCAGCAGTCTTTTGCTTGCTTTCCCTGCACCTGCTTGGTGAATTGACGGAACGCATAATCGCGCATGTCATACAGAGTTGCCTCATCGTACCTGTACCCGAAGTCCTGACAGAACATCAGGTAGTTTTCCAAGTCCTCAAAAATTTGAGCGACACGTGGGTTTGATTGATAGACGATCTTTGCCATTTTATTTTCCTTGCCCCTGATTTATAAAGACGAAACGTTGCTTAGGGGAGCAGCAACGCCCATCATTTGGTACGCATCTTTGAACTTGAAGAAGTCCATTATTCTATTGTCTGTGAAACGGGTGCGGTCACCATTTGATGCCGCCAAAGTAATCTCTCGGTCCAACTCTTTTAGATAGTCAGATTCAAACGGATTCTTTTCGTATCCCGGTTCAATAATTTTATTCGTGGCGAATGCCATGGCGCGCTTCACACAAGTAAGACATTCACCGCACTTTAGTTCAGTGGGGTGATAGCAACTGGTCGTGGAGTACAACACATCAAGCGGGATACCATATGCCAAGGCCCATGCGATGGTGTCTGACTTGCTCAGATTGCGAAACGGCGCCTGCACCAGTGTTCTCTTCTGGAAGAATTCATTGGTGAAGGACAGCAGCGCCTGAGTATCTCTTATGAACTGATCTGACTTATCATGCTCTTTACCGAGTTGCTCACCGTCAAGAATGCCTAACCAAACAGTATCAGCAATCATTGAACCGATAACGCTCAACAGAACGTTTCTACTCGGAATGATTTGATTTGTGAGTCGCCGCGCAATCAATGGCATCAGACCGTCAATGTTGATAACTTCAACCTTCGGATACCATGGGCCTATTCTGGAGATGGAGTCATGTTCCTTTTGTGAATACTGCTGCCCGAACTGAACATGGACGCATGTGATGTTATCGTAAATGCCTTGGGCTTTGGCATAGTTATACATTATTAGGCTGTCAAGCCCGCCCGAATACATGATTGCTAGATTATTCACCACTTATCCATTCCTAAAAAATGTCCGTCCTCTATCAATTTCATCATTTTGCTACTGATGTAATCGTCATTCTTCCCCTTCTCACCACCTTGTTGGTGCCTGAAGAATGTCAACGGTTCTGTAACTACGTCAATGAACTGTTGCTTAGTTATAAAAACTATCACTGAGTTATTAATGTCCTTGTTTATGCCGACAAATATTAGCCGTTCCCATGATTTATGCTTTGCCACATGGTTAATTATCCAACGATTTTTGACTGGTTCTGGACGTTTCGCTGTGGAGCCGCCAGCAACTGAAAACTTAAATTCCGTGAGGAAACCATCTACTACCCCATCGTGTCCGGAATCAGTCCTGTCAGTAACCGTGTGTCCGAGTTGCACCAATAGAGCTTTAGTAAATTTTTCCCCATATGCTCCTTTAGCTTTTGTAGTAAGAAATTTATATCCGGCGAGGCTAGTGCCATAATATGGGTCATATGATGCCTTTGTTAACTCTTTGATAAGAGAGTCCGCCACTGTTTTCATATCCATACTCATTGCTTAATGGCAAATGCCCAGATTTCTTTTGCATCAGGACGGAATTCCCGGCGACTAATTTGAACGTTGTACCCGAATCGTTGTAACAATGTGCTTAGGAAGCCTTCAGTGAAACAACTGAAATGAGTGGTGCTACTGGTGATGCCGTATCCGAATTCTGTGTTGCCATCAGGTACAGCCACAAAAAGGGCGCCACCAGATTTGTGATGCTTACTCACCTGCTCCATGAGAGCATACGGGTTTGCAGCATGTTCCAGAGAGTGATTGATGAAAATTGCATCAAATTTCTTGTCACCATATACACCATCCATATCATACCAGTCTGCATGATCAATTACTGGCCAGTTGCCCGGTGTAAACTCATCCTTGTCAATGTACAGATCAATGCCACGCACCTCTTGGAAGAGCGACTTCATTCGGTACATAACGTATGCGTCACCAGGACCCACATCCAGAAAAGAATTGTACTCCAACGTAGGAACATTCGTCATAAAGTGGGCGAAGGCGGCTGCTGACTTCTTCTGATATTCTTGGAGTTTATCCTTGAGTCCGGGTAGGTCATAGTCATGTCGCATGACCACTTTGAGACCAAATTGTGTGAGAAAATACGGTTTTGCCATGTTTGTTTCCTTGTGTTATTATAACAGATGTATGAGAGTCAATCAATCTTTTCGGCTAATGTCGTTTCAATATCGCTTTCCTCGATGACAGCATCATCCTCAGTTGGTGCTTCACCATACAGTGTATTGAATAGTGTCATGCTGTTGGGCTTTTCGCCACGGAACTTAGCCCATATCCACGCATGATCAGCAATGAGTTTCATGCTCTTGGCCTTGTCCTTAGCGGCGAAGATTTGGTCCACAACATCGGCAATATAGATCCGATCAAACCGTTCTTCAATCATCATCTTGGGCATTACGCCTTTGTCAAACTTCCTGTTTGCTTCTTGTACTGAGTTGATGTGCATCCAAACATTGTGGGACTGAACCAGAACATAACTTAGGGTATCCCATGATGTTTTGGTAGGTTTACCGTGCTTACCCACTGCTCCCACACCGCGATAGCACAGATCACCAAGGGTCATTTGGGCAGTCACAGGAGAGTCGGTGAACGTCGGATGAATACCTTCGGCAATCACCGCCGCTTTGAACGGTCGTGTGTCGCCGGCATACTTCTTATCCTCTGCGGTACTCATCATCTTGTATGACCACTTTTGATTGTGTTCGTGCTTGTTCTGATAATACATCTGTCCCTTTGCAGCACCGTAGAACGGGCTGGCGCAGTCAAACGATATGGTGAACTGAGGATTGTGGTGCTTTCTGATGGCGCGTTGAATTGCGGTGAACATCACGGCATACTCCAGCCAACTGGTGCCAAGATAATGAACCCAGTCGTGCTTGCCAGTTTCCAGTAGTCCATCGTCAATAATAGTCACCAGACGTTTCAAAATCAATTCAATGTCTTGGACGTTCATGCCGCCTGCTGACCAACCATTGAAGTATGTATCAGGATATTGATTCGGATCACAATACTTCTTCATCTCCTGGTACCAGTCTTCTGATTCGGTATGATTACCACCTTGAAGAACATTGAGAAACTTAGTTTTACCAGGTATACGGTTTTGGATGAAGAACTGATTGTTGATGTGCGTGGCCTTTACTGCATCAGCATATGTTTTGATTCCGGTGATCTTCTTGATTTCCGCTGAGGCATGTTCAATACGACTTGGAACGTCAAGCGTCATGGCATAGTCAGAGTATTCCTCTAACCATGACAGAACTTCTGCTCGTTTCTTTGCCGCTTTAGGACAGTTAGGATCTTTCCAGTCACCGGGCCATTGTCCAGTGAAGATTTGAAATCCTCCGGAGTCACCTAAAACAAACGTTCCCTTTTCTCGTTGACGGATCACCGCGTCATTTGACGACGGTTTATTCACATCAAGATCGGCGTGACCAGCAGAGTATAAACACCATTTGTAGTTGTACAGCCCTTTGCTGCTGAAAAAGTTCAGCATGTCAGAATCGGGAATACCTTTCGGCATCCGTGCTGGATCAAAATATGCCTCTCCGGACATTTGTTTTCCGATACCACTGATGTAGAAGGTGCTCATTGCCGGAAGGAACAATGCCCAATCCGACTTGTTCTTTTTAGATAGATTGTCTGTCATGCTGTTACTTCGGATTTGACCAGTGCCACCACCATGTCAAGTTTGTGTTTTAGTTCTGCTTGTTGATTGAGTAAGTCTTGGACTGCAGGATATTCTTTGGCGAGTTTCCTATACTGCTCTTCCTCTTCCATCTTCTTAGCGGCCCACGCAATGGCAGTTTCAGCGGACATAGTTAGCTTGACCACAGGGACAGCA
>Ga0194060_10001847_pt1 | contig 15136 bp, 14 predicted proteins | sample SepL225m_MetaG_FD_163427 | JGI IMG/M metagenome (GOLD analysis project Ga0194060, IMG submission 163427) | Anoxic zone freshwater microbial communities from boreal shield lake in IISD Experimental Lakes Area, Ontario, Canada - Sep2016-L222-5m | ecosystem: Environmental > Aquatic > Freshwater >...
CAGTATCGAAGCCGTGCAGCGTGAAAACATGTGGGATCGGCAGGTCACCTAGCATCAACCCATGAGTCTCATGGGAATGGAGGATGTCGGGCTTCAGTGCCAGAACGTAGTCAATCAGACGGCGCCGTCCTGGCCCGAACAACACGTCAGCGATCTGCGGCCAGCGTGAGCCGGCCAGGCGGTGGATCGTCGCCCCGTCGTGGCTTTCCAACACCACCGCGGATCGGCTCCGTTCCAGGGTCACCACGTGCACATCCAAATCGTCCAAGGCCGCCAAGGCCCGCACCAGAACCACGGCGACCGACTCCACGCCGCCCCGCGGCTCTTGCGGCGTTGGCGGATAACGGGTGAACAGGGCTACTTTCATGATGTTGCCTCCATGTTTGCCAGTCCGTCCCGATAGAAAGCATCTACGCCATACACACCCAATCCCAACTGCAAAAGCGCTATCTCTAACCCCGCACCAGATGGCCAAGAATTGCCGCCACCTTGGCGCGAACTAGACTCCAGCAGAATCGGTCCGCTGCAACACGATGCCCGGCCTCGGCCAGTCGAAATCTTTGAACAGGATCCGACAAGAGATCCACACAAGCATCCGCAAAAGACTCGGCGGAGTCAGCAATTCGAATCTCCTCCCTATCCATCAACCCAAGTCCCTCGGCACCCAGCGAAGTGGAAACTACAGGCTTCATCGCAGCCAGCGACTCAAGGATTTTCAGTCGCGTGCCGCCACCTACCCTGATGGGAGCAACCGAAATCGCCGCGCTCTTCAGATGCGCACCAACGTCCTCCACAAAGCCAAGCAGCTCAACACGTGAGTTTGCCGCCAACGAACGCAGGCGCATGCTTGCATGCCGTCCCACGACCTGCAGATGCGCGCTCGGACACCTCATGACAATCCTTGGCAGAACTGTTCCGATGAAATAGCACAAGGCATCATCATTCGGCTCATAACTCAGCGAACCGACGAAAATCATTCTCCCATCAACGCCAGGGGTAAACTCAACACCGCCATCAACGGCGGCTCCATTCGGAATAACGATAACATTGGATCTGCCAAGAAATCCTCTATCCTCCTCACTGCATACCGATACTCCCTGGAACTCACTGATCGCCTCAAACTCAGCGATTCTCCAAGCCCTGGCCTCGATGGCACGCCGCGTTCGCCGGAGCCATCCCCCGGACATATTGCCGCTCCGCCCGCGCTTTCTGTGCTCGATATCATCAAGATCGAGGAATCTGGAAACGCCTCTTAGGTTTCGTGCCAACATCGCGACGTTGATCCGCTCAATCCAAATACAATCAAAATCTTCCTCGTCACATCCGAAAAGGCATTGAATATCAATAGGACACGCAGGGAGGGAGAGATCAGCCGGCAGCCCCCGCAACTCACCGAAAAGCTGCCGAACCTTCCCTAGACGACTCTTTCCGACAGTAGAGGCAGGACGCATGCAAACTTGAACCGCGTCACAAATATCCTCCAACTCGCGGGGTATGGGCCGCACGACCCGAGGCAACGCGAGGAGTGTGACTTTCGCCACCGCGGCGAGACCCTTCAGAATGTGATACTGTCTTATTCTAGGCCCACTATCCAGGGGCCAAGGCAGATCGCCAACGATATATAGCAATCTGTGTTTCTTCGCCATCATATTGCAATCTAAACGATTTTCCTTAACCACAGGCTGGTTTTTGCCTCTGTCTCTGGCCTTGAAGGGTCTTCCGCGAACAATGGCAGCAGACGCGTCATGGTTTCCCTGTGGTGCATTCCCATAAACGAGTTAAAAAACAATATCTCATAATTAGCATTGTATTGCAGAAATGCCCTCAAATAATATGCTTCATTCCATGCTCTACCCGCTTCCACCCAATGTCGCGGATATTCAAAAGGCCAAAGCACGTCATGAAAGTGAATAATTACTCCGGGTCTGAGGATGGGGAGAACCTCGAAAAGAATATGCAAAACATCACTGCCAATCTTGCCTACGTGACTTGAGTCAACAAACAATATATCATTCGCTTCCAAAGAAGAGAAAACAGCTGGATTCATAAGTTGGATTGATTTCTCTTCAAGGCGCAGGAAATTGCGATCATTCTGAGCAATCAAGCCCAGCAAACGCTTGGGAAACGGTTCGATAAATGTGAAGTGGATGGATCTCTCGAAAAAACGTTCATTTATGTCCAGCATTGCCGCCGACGAATAGCCGGAGCCGACCTCAATGATTTTTTTGGGGAGGAAGCGACGCATAAATGAATACAAAATGACTCCATCCCCGTAGCAAAAATATGGATTATCAAAAAAGTAACGGCATTCCTCGGTTTGGCATTTCCCAAATGGGATTTCCGCGTAAAGTTTCGCAAAATCCTCCGCCAATTGGAGCTGCCCACACTCGTTCATAACGATTCCATCTAAATCCTTAGCGGTGGTATCAAATATCGCAGCTGCGTTCTTCTCAACTTCTGCGAGATCGGGTAGAGGTGAGTAATAGTGTCCAGGCTCAAACGCACAAACAAAAACCAAGTTTTTTGAGACGATCAAATGGCGAATACAACCCAGGTCACTCCGCCACTTCCGATAATAGTTATGAACACGCATAATCCAATAATATCTTAACTTAAAACCCAATATTATATATATTACGCCGTAGCGTTCCAAGAATGCAATAGAGAGATTATCTCTCCATCAAATCTCTCCTAACCAATATGGCATCCATTTCCACTAGGCATGGGAATGTGCCAGCATTGTTCGGAACCATCGCGCTTAACTCAAAGCCGGCTTTCTGATAAACATCCAGAGCTTCACTGAATCCAACCGTCTGCTTGTAAATCTTCCTAATAGCCATCTCGCTTTGTATGCCGACAAATTGATTTACCACATCGCCTCCACTCCTGAACACCTCCACATCAAAACCCTGAGTGTCCATCTTTAAAAATGGTCTTTTGAAACCAAGCGCAGATGAAAGCCGCTTGTAGGCATCAAATAAAGTTTCTGTCTTCACGGAAATCTCATTGCATATACTATTATTCTTGCGGAAAAGCACAACATCCTCATCATCCGGGGACCCGAAAGAACTGAATTCGTCCGTTGTCATGATATTGAACTGGCGTCTTCCTGATTCACAAGAAAGTGCCATCTCTTCAATTTGCCAATGATCATCCCGTTGGCTCAATTTGCGAAGCGCATCGACGGCATCCGGTATTGGCTCGAATGAAACAATATCGCCTGAGTAATTGGCATTCTTTCTAATCATCAAACCATATTGTCCACGGTTTGCCCCAACATCGAAGATGCAATCGACCTGCAACCACTTTAGAAGCCGCCTGAGATGGACTTCTTCATGATGGCGATAAAGCTGTCGTTCATCAATGACTCTCAGGTGCCTCAATCTTTTAACAATACTTTTGGCGGTTTTGAAAATATTCATATTGAATTTGGTTATTGCCTTCAAAACACCCTCATTACTCAGGCCTTCCTAATCCTCCAACACGGAAGCCTTCGAGCTGCCACCCTCACGGACGCGACGCAGGATCTGCATCAAATCGGGCATTAGCCGTCTTGCGAACACGGCGTATAGGCCGACACCAACCATAACCAAGGCGCCCAGGCGCCCTATGGGACTGAACCAATCCAAAGTTAAACGTCGTAAGCACTCCACAACCAAGGCCATAGACAGTGCCGGTCCTACCGGGCGGCCTACCGCCCTTAGGGTAGTCATGACACGAATGCCAGAGACAGCACTCAGAACGAAAATATAGATGACAGCGTGTAATAGCAGCGCTCCGGAAAGCGCCCATGCGACGACTTCCGCGCCCCATAACGCACCGACGAGACAACCGATGACAGTGAAAACTGTCAACTGAACAAATTGCCCTAGGTAGACTCCAGGGCGGCCAACGGCAATGAAGACAGGATGGGCCAATCCCAGGGCCCCACGCATCATCCCGTAAATACAGAACGCCCGGAAGTATGGCACTGCAAGTATCCACTTCTGCCCGAAAATCACGGGCACTATATCTGGTGCGAGAGCCAGCATGCCAGCGAAGGCTGGAAGACATACTGCTGACATGAGCTGAGTCGATTGTTTGAATGACGCCTCTAATGCCTTTCGATCATTCTGTAAGTGGGAGAATGCCGGGGTGGCAACATTTGAAACCGGAGTAACAATCGCGGATAAAACCATGTCGGTCGTCTTTGCCGCCAACGCATAAGCCCCTAGCGAAACATTTCCGAAATAGTAGCCAACCACGGTTTGGTCAAATCGCTGGCAAAAAAACCACAAAATGTTATTTCCGAGAATACTAAGAGCGAAACTGTAAAGCGTTCTAGCATGGGTCGCCGATGCCTGAAAGCGAGGACGCCAGGGCACCGCAGTCCACAATACGATTAAACCCACCGCTGACGAAATCAACTGCTGCGCAACGAGGCTCCAGACCCCCCATCCGTGATACGCCAACACGATCCCTACTAGCCCCCCACAGGCAGCGGCGACAAGTGAGCGAACGGCAAGCGCCTTGAACTCCATACTCCGCGTCAACAAGGCTTGTGGCACCCGTGAGCAACCGACCAAGACAAATGCCAGGGAGAGATAGCGTAGAACTCTTTCAAGCTCTGGATCACCAAAGAGTCGAGCAATCAGGGGCGCAAAAGCCATGGTTCCGATTGCAAAGAGGATCCCCGCAATAATGTTGAGCCAGAAGGCGGTGTCGATGTAACTTGGCTCGGGGTCTTTTCTCTGAATAAGCGCTAAACCGAAGCCTTGGTGAACAAGTATTTCGATGAAGGAAATGAATACACTGGCAAGTGCGATCAAACCGAATGCCTCCGGTCCCACCAGCCTGGCAAGCACGATATAAATGAAAAACTTCAGTAACTGACTGCCCCATGTTTCGAGTCCGGCCCAACCAATACCTCGAATAGCACGGCGCTCAATCTCACCTATTGCGAGGGTTTGTGTCATTATAATTTGAAATGAGAGAACTCAGGGATAGAGTCCTTGACACCCGACGGTGAGCTGAACAAACCAGTGCGTGGCTATTTACGAAGAAGCGGTAATCGACATCGCTTGATTGATCGCAGAACTCATGCGTTTCTGAACGGTTTCCCAGGTATATTCTTCACTGACCCGCGCCTTCGCCCGGCGGCCCATTTCGGCTGCGATCTTCGGATCCTTGAGGATTTCAAACAGGCCGTGCGCGATTCCTTCAACATCGCCTGGCGCCACCAGATATCCGGTCACTCCGTCCTCAACGAAATCGGGCGGAGCCCCCTGCCGGGAAGCAAGCACTGCCATGCCTGAGTGCATGGCCTCCAGGAAGACAATCCCGAATGGCTCTCTCAGACTCGGCATCGCAAATACGGACGCACTCGCCATGAGTTTTGAAACACCGCTTTGGTCAACTCTTCCCAGCACCTCGATTCCATTTCCCGCGATTCCCGGCGGATCAGCGCCAGCAATCGTCAGGGTAGCGTCCGGTAGCCAGGTTTTCAATATTTGAAAGGCTTTCACCAAATCGGGTCCACCCTTGCGCTCCCAGTCCAAACCAACAAACAGAATACTCCGGCGCTCGTAGCGCATCGGATCAACTTGCCTGATCTTTGGCGAATTGCAACCCGCTCCGACCTGGACAACATTTTCTTTCGTTACGGAATACTCCTCCAGGAGAGTCTGGGAAACGTGGACGGACATCGTGAAGATTCTCGCTGCTTTTCCGATAACTTCCTTTTCGAGAGGAAGAAGATGTTCCCAGAAGAGGTAACGTTCCTCACCGCCATGATAGCTTTTGTTCGCGAGAATCGTGTTATCCGTATAGATAAAAATCGGGAACTTAGGATTTATGATCGGGACAATCGTCCCGATCGATATTCCAAATTGGTAGCTGGTTTCCTTCTGATAGACAATCCTGGTGGTTTCCCTGATCCTCTTCCAATAGAACGGGCTTTTCCTGAGGCATTCACCAAATCCTCCACCGGGTCGTAGCACCTTGAGTCCACCGTTCGCGACCGCGTGTGGCAGTCCTCTCAATTTCTGCAAAAGGCTGCCGAATGAGAGTTGATCGACATCTCTACAGACGATCTCTACATTCGGCTCGGCACGCCTCCACTGCTCTATTAGGGCATGCATAGTCCCGGAGAACAGGCCCCGGTGGACAAAAAGTATTCTCACAGTCATCCCACAGGAATTCATAATTGAAGGCAATAAACTGGTTTGCGTTAGACTGAAATGCCTACCACTCGCTGGAAGTGTATGAACAAAATAACACCAGCCCGGGCCTATGTGATCGTTCTCAAGCTGATTCTCAACCTCATTCCTCGTGGAATGGTCAACCGGCACGCCTTCGAGACATGCGTGGAAGCCAAGGCCCGCACCTTCAGCGTCCTGCGCCATCTCTTGACGATGCTCTTCGCCCAGCTTTCTCACCCCATTGGGCTCAACGATGTTTGCGACTGACTGAAAAACATATTCCACAGTTTTGTCAAAGCCTCAAACTCATGAGCCATACGAAACGAAAAACTTCTACTGGTTTGATTGTGACTCGTGTGCACTGCTGCCTATTGTCACCGCGAGGAATATACATCTTGTTAATCCAGTCGACGACCCTGCACGAATGCTCCGGCGCACGTCAGGTCATCCTGACTCAGACTTTTCCAGACTGATGATAGGTCCGGGCGCTGAATTCCGTCATACCTATAATCTTTCAAAAGGCAGACAATCTCACAACCCTGCTTTTCGATGAGGCCTGCATGAACAGAGCATGGTTGCCGGTTGATTATGTATGATCTCTTACCAGCAACGAGGTTCCACAAGAACTCAGAACAAGCCCAATGTCCATTCCATTCCCTTGCCATATTCATTGACCGGAAGTCAATCTGATGGGACATGAATCCGCCTGGCCTGAGCCAGTATGCCATGGCTTCATACGTGTCTTCCAAGGCTACAACATGCTGAAGTACCGCATGGGACACAATCATATCGATGGAATTGGCAGCGATCACATCCTTGTTTTCCCACGGAACAATGTACCTAATGCTAAATCTTCCGTCTTGATTGCCGTCACGGGCTATCGTCTCTCGCAATTTGGAAACCCGGTCTTCCATGAGCGCCGCTGAGAGGATATCTTCTGTCAGAATCGCCCCGGGAAATGACCTGTCATCCAGAAGATTCTCGTAGTTAGGCCATCCCTTGGAATGTAGTCCGCGTCTGGCACGGAACAATTGGACCAGATCATCGAACATGCGGAGGTCATGTTCGCGGTTTGCATACCTTACGACGTCAAGCGCGCAATACGAATTCACACCGGATAACATGGCGGCCAACCCGACACCAAGTGAATCCCCTGGTCCGATCTCGACCAGAGTTTGAGGCAATTCGTTCATGCCATTGCTAAAGGCCAGGACCAAGTGCTTCATCCACCGTTCATAACAATCAATTGCCATCCGGTGGTTTCCCGCGGTGCCCTTGGGAAGAATCCGGCGCACTCCAGGAACCAATGTCATTACGCCCTTAACTATTGGTTTGAGTCTCACATCTTTCTTCTTGGTTCGGGAATGAGCGCAGAGGTTGGGATACTGCCTCTTGATCCGGGCGTGTCATGAATTCCCATACCCGTTGGAATGATTGAGCGTCCCGGCGATATCTTCAAACGCAGAGTGCTCGGTCTGACTCAGGCCTTCGCACCACGCATCATCCAGATGGATGGTTTGCACGGAGCGCAGTCGCATCGAATTGCCCAGGATGTGGTGGTCCGGAGCCCGGTAAGCGAGGCTGCCGAGTTGCGGGTCAAGACCAAGAAAGCGATAGAGTGCCTCCATGGTGCTGGCAGGCTCACGACATAGGTCCTCATAACGAAGCGGGAAGCATGCCGACTCAGAATGCATTGCCATTGCCCGATCGCACTCTTGCTGGTCCCGGACCCACTGCCGCGCCGCCTGCTCCATGGATACATTATGGCGGCGCATATACGAGAAAGTGGTGCCACGGCCGTCCCGGAGAAGATATACAACCCGGAGCTCGGAGAAACCGGATCTACGGAGATACTGCAGGCGAATCGGATCCTTCGAGCCATCAAGGAAAATCCGGCCGCCGGTCATTTCGCAGATGCAATCGATCATTGCCAGATTCCGCGCGAGGAGCTCGCGATAGCGGTGGTGCACCGCAGGCAGCGTCCGGAGGGCGGCGTGGCGCAGGGTTTCGAACAAGGGTCTGCGGAGGCTGGCACGAAGAATGGTGTCTGCGAGCCAGGATTGTGCACGGAAATGCGTATCGAAGGCAGTCGGACAAAAGACCAGTCCTCTGGATTTCATCCTCTCGCCCAGGTCCATCCAGAAGGGGCAGGCAAGAATGGGAACACCGCAGGAACACGAGTATTGCGCTACGTTTCCGAGCGGAGTGGCTTTGAGTTCACCGATGGTCGCAATGTCGGGGTGGGTTGCTAGAAGAAGGGTCAGCAACGTCGATCCGGAATAGCTCGGGCAGAGGATGTAGACCAAGGGCTTCATGAATGCCGGGAATTCGCTTTTGGTGCGGGTGAGGAGTGAGAGTGAGCTGTGGAAACTAAAAACAAGCCCTCAAACAATCATGCCGGCCGCGACCGTTTCGTTGGAACCGGGGTCGATGAGAATGAACGAGCCGGTTTGCCGGTTGCGCTGGTAGGACCGGCATACCATGGCGTGTTTGCGGACTTCTCGACTACATTGTCGCCATTGAGCGCGGAGATCGGGATGAAGGTGACTTCAACGATGTTATCAAGGCGCGAAGCAAACTCACGGAAAGCGTTGATAATTTGACGATACCCATCCTCGCTGAAGCCGGTCAGATCCATCTTGTTGACGGCCACAATGAGGTGTTGGATGCGCAGGAGGTTGGCGACGAAACAATGACACCTTTGCGGGCATCAATGAGTATGATGGCGAGATTGGCGGTGGAAGCACCGGTCACCATGTTGCGGGTGTATTGAATATGACCCGGGGTGTCGGCGATGATGAACTTCCGTTTGGGAGTGGCAAAGTAGCGATAGGCGACGTCGATGGTGATGCCTTGTTCGCGCTCGGCCTTGAGACCGTCGGTGAGCAAGGCCAGATTGACGTTTGCGTCGCCCCGGTGCATGTGGCATCGCCAATGGTGTGGAAGCGGACCACCCGCGAACTGACGTCCTCATGGTTCCTGGGTTTGAGAAATTCGGTAACGGCCAGCAACGCGCCATTGCGTTTGAAGATCTCGCGTGGGTGGGCAAAGTAGAGCGATGGCAACGGGATGTTCTCGCGTTGCAGATACATCCAAATATCCATCTCGGTGAAATTGGAGAGCGGAAAAATGCGGAAGTGTTCGCCAGGATTCCTGCGACCGTTGAACAGGTTCCAGAGTTCCGGACGCTGGTTTTTGGGATCCCCTTGGCCGAAGTCGTCACGGTGCAAGAAGAAGCGCTCTTTGGCACGGGCCTTATCCTCATCCCGCCGTCCTCCACCCAAACAGGCGTCGAATTGATGTTTCTCGATAGTATCGAGCAAGGTGACGGTTTGCAGGTTGTTGCGCGAAGCCCCCGGCCCGTTCTCTTCGACAACCCGCCCGCAATCAATCGATTCCTGCACCGAAGCGACGACAAGGCGGGCCGCCATCAAATCGACAAACATGTCACGGTAAGCCGTGGTTTCGGGAAAATTGTGACCCGTATCGACATGGACCAACGGAAACGGCATGCGCGCGGGACAGAACGCCTTGCGGGCTAGCCATGCCATCACGATGGAGTCCTTGCCGCCCGAAAACAACAGCGCGGGTCTCTCAAACTGGGCGGCGGTTTCCCGAAGCACGAAAATCGCTTCGGCTTCGAGTTGATCGAGGTGACTGAACTGGTAACTGGGCATGGCGCAACGAGGCAGACTCACCAAAATCATTCAACAGATCGGACAGCGCACGCCCGTTTGTCCTTGGTCATGCATGCGACTTCAAGAAGAAGCCGTTCAAAACGCGGCTGAACTTTTTCCAAGGTGTGGTTCTCTAGGAAATAGGAGAGCGCGTTTCCGGAAAACTCGGCGTAAAGCTCATTGGACCCAAGCAGGACCTGAAGAGCCTTGGCCAGCGTCGCGGCATCGCTCGCCACGAAACCCAGATGCCTGGACACGATCAAACCATCCGGATCAAACGTCGAAACAACGGGAAGGGCATGGCTCCACGCCTCGAGAAAGGTATTGGGAAAACCCTCATAATCGGAGGTCGAAATCAAACATGCCGCGTCCCGGTACAATCGGGCGACCTCTTCCCGGTTTAGCTGGCCATGGACCACAACGTTAGGCAACTTACCGGCCTCCATAATTGCCTTGGTACTCAGCGCATCCGGATAATGTGGACCTACCAAGTCGAAGTGGAACTCCGGACAAATCCGGGCAACCTCCACCAGTCGATCCGGCCTTTTCTGCGGACACACACGGCCGACCCACAGGACTCGATTGGACAAGGGATTGTCCCTGCCGCGCTCAAACATCGGTTGCGCTCCTTGACACGGCATGGGAACCACCAAGGAATTCACTGAGAAATTCCGCCGCATCATTTCCATTTGGGTGTGCGTCTGGACAATCACCCGACTGGCGTTGTGAAGTCCCATCCGATACAGCACGCGATCCTTCCAGTATTTCAATTCGGGAAGGCTGACATCGCAGTCGGTCTCATTCGCAGCATTGAAGATGAATCCCCGCTTGTTCTTCCGGCACCAGATGGCAACCTGCCCCGTTACACATTCCCCGCAGTTCTGGTAGTAAACTTCGGCGTCTGCTCTCCGCATCGCCTTTACCAGACCACTCCACTTCGGGTGAAAGAAACGCAGTCCAGAGAGTCCGGAACTCTTTCGACAAATCTTGATGATCCTGACGCCAACGATGCTTTCGTCATCCGGGCCACCTTCGTCCCACGTCAGGAAACTAACCGCGTGCCCGCGAGCGGCCAGCCATCGCGCCAGCATGCTGGTCTGCCACTCCACTCCGCCGACGAAGCCTCCCTTGCAACCTGAAATCGCTCCGTAGCCGTTATGAGAGACGATGCAGACGGAAGCTTTCCTGCCGGGCAGTTGGTCGCAACTCCTTGTCTTCTCTGGGTCTGGAATTGCCGTGATCATCGGGAGTCCCAAGATGGACAGATCGTGGTTTGGAAGGCAATGCAAAGGGCCGCTCCGAGGATTCCCCAAGGACAATCGGTCGGTCCTCTGTCATCTGTCTTCGTCAGCTAAAATTCTGGAAATGCCAACGGGCTCACCGGGATTTCACTGCAACTCGAGTCGTGGGCGTTGAGCAGACGGGCAGTAGTCGTTACGCGGAGTTTTCCGGCCTGATGATACCCGGCAAGCAAGCGAAAAGCCTCGACGACAGATGGGCTGAACTGGTGCTTTATTGCACCGTGATCGAGCTTGCCGAGGTGGGTGTAGAGGATGCAAGGTCCGCCGCGTTCGACAAGACGATCAAGAAATCGGCGATTCAGGACTTCGTGGATTGCGTCACCCCGGTCGTGGCAACTCACGCCGCCCCAACTGGGGTTGCAGCGTATAAATTCACGGACCGGCTGACCGTCGCGCAGCGACGTTTCCACGACTAACGGGTTGCCGGCATGCGCGCGGTATTTCGCGTGGCCCTGCCGCGCAAGGACTTGTTTGACCACCTCCTTCGCCAGAGTCCGGGCCGAGGCGAACGGGTGGCTTGGCGTGGCTATCGAACGCAAGCTGAAGGGCCGGTCCTGGCCGATCACGCTGGTCACGCGACCGCGCCAGACGTGGCGAATGCCATAACTCAAGGTCAGGTCGGCATGATAGGCGGGATGCCCTAACTCATCCCCATGTCCCCTCATGATATCGGCACCAAAGTTCGTCGGCCCGTGGGCGTGATCCACCCAAACCGAAATTTTGCATTCGTGCTTCACCAACTCATCAAGCGCCCGCCCGGCATGGGCCCGCGTCGTCGCCAGATCGCCGTAGGAATGCAGGCAGTCGATGTGGCCGCTGCGGATCAATGCCCGGATTTTCTCGCGATCCGCTGCCGAGGCGTTCCAGTAGGAGAATTCATTTGGAGGAACCTCGAAATGAATCGAGTTGCCGATTTCGAGTCCCACCCCCGGTCCCATCGACGTGTCTTGGGTAGTGTTTAGAAACCGCATCAACTCAAAATAGGTCGCGGCATCCAGTGTGCCGTCGAGGTCGCTGCAGATGGCGAGGGTGGCTGGCATGGGGCCGATGAGTGCACAACTGGCCGACACCGGGGCAGGAGTCGGGAGCCAGGGGTCCGGGGCGGGAGTCGGAGGTTAAAGGACAAAAGGACAGGGTTTAGATGCGTTTGTGTCGATGCACGTCGGGAATCCATTCGTCGTCGTCGGTCAGAGTGTTGACGAAGCATTTTGCAGGCAGTTCGTCCGGGAAGATGGATTCTCCGGTTTCCGCTGCATGGAGCGACTCGGCGTGGACGCGGAGCATCAAGCCGATCGCCGCCCACATGCCGACCGCACCTTCCTCGGGATAGAAAGTCTGGCCGCCTAAGGCACCGATCATCAATGCAAGCAAAAGGCAGAAAGCCGTGCAGCCAGCGGCACAGATCAAGGGATCGTTCCGTTCCATCATATAGGTGTGGCTTTGTTTGACCACATAGAGAAAGAAGGAGATGACCAGAAGGAAGCCGATGATCCCGTGATCGAGCACTAGCTGTAGGTACGCTTGATGGGGATGGGGAAAAGGCTCGTCATACATATCCATCAAATAGTCCCGCGCCCCGGTGGTCACCATGGCCTCGCGGCCATAGCCGATCCACGGTGCCTTGCCGATTTTCTCGAGTACCACCGGCCAGGCGACATCCCGTCCGGAAGTCATCTCGTAAGCGCTGGTGCCTGCCGTGAAATTCCCCTCACTACCGCCAAACCCTTGGAGCATCCGCTCGCTCACGCCGGGCAGACCAACTGCGATGGCCAGCAGGACGACCGGTATCACCAACAGCAGTCTGCGCCAGCGTAAAGAGGCCAGTAGGAGTCCCACCACAATCCACGTGACGTAGCCAGTGCGCCCGCCGGTCAAGGCTTGTCCGAAGGTAATGATTCCCGCAACACAAAGTGGGATGCAGCGGTGGAGGTTTTGTTTGAAGACGGGGATCGACGCCAATGCGGCCCACGAGGCACCCGCCAGCATCATCGACAAGGTCACCCGGTTGTAGCCGACTTCACTCTCAATGAGCTTCGCTGCCCGTTTTGTTAGTTCCATCCCGCTGGTCATGCCGCTGAATGGCACCCAGCGAATGGTCTGAACGGCCAGCAAAAAATATAGGCCGAGGATGACACCCAGGCCAATGATCATCCGTTGGCGCGTCCGGCAGGCATCGAAGAGCAGTAGCGAGGGTATCACCCACTTGACCGTATTCAGGAAATACTCGCTGAAAATGTAGCCGACGGAGTAACCGCTGGGATAGTCGCTTAGCAACAGGCGGATGTCACCGACAACGACGACTGCGAGAAAAACGAGAAGCAGGAAACCCGCAGTGGCAGGGAAATCCCATTCAAGATCCTCATCACCACGACGCGACGCCCATGCCATCAGAATGCTCAGAAGCAGAAGATTCCATGGATTCGCGCCTTGGATGCCGCCTATGTCTTTGGGGAAGTCCGGGTGTTCAACGGCCGCTAGCAATAGGATGGCACCGCACAGACTCACGAACCAGTTCTTCCACGCGTAAACGGAAAAGAACGCGACGAGGAAGAGCAGCACGGTGATCCGGATCATAGGGGGGGAGGAAGAAAAGTTGAAAGTTGAAAGTTGAAAGTTGAAATTACAACTTCGCGCTGGCATGCATCATGTATTTCTGCTTTCCGCTTTCAGGCTCATCCCGCCAGCAGTTCGGTGACGATCCGTGCGGCGGCGCGACCGTCCCATAGCGGCGGTGTTGCGCCGAGGCGTGCGGGTTCGGCGAGCAGCTTGGCGATATCGTCGCGAAGGGTCGCCACTGAGGTCAGGCGGTTGCTGCCGACGCTGAGGGTTACAGGCCGTTCGGTGTTGGGCCGCAAGGTCAGACAGGGCGTGCGAAAATAGGTGCTTTCTTCCTGCAGGCCGCCGGAGTCGGTTAGCAGGAAACGCGCGTGGCGTGTTAGGTTCAGCGAGTCGAGATAACCCAGCGGTTCGAGCAGGCGCACGCCCGGGTGAGCATTGAAGCCCAACCCGAACTCGGTCATCCGCGCGCGGGTTCTTGGATGGATGGGAAACACGACGGTCCATTGCGTGGACAAGCTCGTGAGTTCACGGACGATCACCTCGAGATTTTTGCGGATGTCCACATTTGAGGGACGGTGCAGGGTGACATAAACAAACCTGCCTGTTTCCAAACCCAGCCGCTCTAACGTGTTGGCCGCCTCCGCTTGTCCGAGTTGGCTCACCAACGAGTCGATCATCACATTGCCAACCCGGCGGATTTTTGTCTCGGGGATGCCCTCGCGGCGCAGGTTCTCGTCGCCGTCGGCGGAGGGTGTTAGGAGAAGGTCGGCAAGCGTGTCGGTGACCAGGCGGTTGATTTCCTCGGGCATTTCCCTATCAAAGCTGCGCAGGCCGGCCTCGATGTGGGCCACGGGAATGCCGAGTTTGGCCGCCACCAAGGTGCAGGCCAGGGTGGAGTTGACGTCGCCAACGACCACCACCCAGTCGGGATTCTCCCGCAAACAAACCGGCTCGAAGTTCGTCATGATTCGGGCGGTTTGCACCGCATGGGAACCGGAGCCGACCTCCAGGTTGTCATCGGGCATGGGAATCCCGAGTTGTTGGAAAAACACTCCAGACATCATTTCATCATAATGCTGTCCGGTGTGGACCAAGCGGAAGTCGATTTTCCGCCCGCTGCTGTTGCAAGCGGCGTTGTTTGCCCGGATTGCATGGACCACCGGAGCGATCTTCATGAAGTTCGGGCGTGCACCGGCGACCAGCAGCAGTTTCAGGGGAGGCGGCATGCGGGAGAGGAGTCAGAGGTCAGAGGTCAGAGGTCAGAGGTCAGAGGTCAGAGGTCAGAGGTCAGAGGTCAGAGGTCAGAGGTCAGAGGTCAGAGGGCGGGGTCAGAGGGCGCTTGGTGCGGACGCGCGCCCTTAAGCTCACCAATCTGCTATCCACTATCCGAAATCAGGCCGGGGTTTGGGCAGTTCCCTGG
>Ga0194060_10001848_pt1 | contig 15134 bp, 10 predicted proteins | sample SepL225m_MetaG_FD_163427 | JGI IMG/M metagenome (GOLD analysis project Ga0194060, IMG submission 163427) | Anoxic zone freshwater microbial communities from boreal shield lake in IISD Experimental Lakes Area, Ontario, Canada - Sep2016-L222-5m | ecosystem: Environmental > Aquatic > Freshwater >...
TTTAGTTAATAAGACTAGTTCAAACAAAATTTCATTCGAAATCAGTGCTAATAAATTATACATTACTACTAATGAGCTGTATGAAATTGATTTAACTAGCGGAACCATAACGCAAATTCCAATATTAACCAAAAACGCTACTCTTAGTACAATTTCTAATTTAAAAATAATTGGCAACGATTTGTATATTTCTTTACCAGAAGGAATTACAGTTTTAAATACCACTACTAAATCTGTTACGCGTTTTCAATACGACCCATTAATTAATAAAAATATTCCAAAGGGATTTGAAGACATTGAACAAATAAATGACCAGTTATGGGTTAGTAATTCCGAAACAGGACTTTACTTGTTTAATAAAAACCTTAATTCGTTTGTAAGCCAATTCAATTTTGTACTAAATGATGTAACAACATTAGCAAGTGGCTCTCCTACAAGATTGTTTTATATTAAAGGAACTGATTACTTATTAATCGCTTCAAAAGGCGATGGCTTATTTAGGTATAATTTAAAAACAAAGCGCTTTAACAACTATTCAACTAAGGATGGTTTATTGTCGAATAATGTTATTGATTTAATGCAGTCTAATAATAATATTTGGGTTGTTACTACAAATGGAATTAACTATTTCGATAATCCAGAAAAAATCGTTTTTAAAAATATAGATGCTGAAGACGGGTTAAATATAGTTAGTTATTTAAACGAAGGACTACACCACCAAGATTCTTCAATCATAATTACGGGGACTCAAAAAATACAATTATTTAAATTCAAAGACATTTATTTAGATAATAGGCCATTTAGGGTTGAAATACTCAACGCAAATTCTATTAATAAAAATAATGAGTACCAGAATATAGGCTTTAGTAATTACACAATCAATATGAACAGCGATGCTGTTTCGCTTGCGCTTAATTTGTTTGCTTCAACTTCTTACAAAACAAAAAAAGTTAAATTCTTTTACAAAATTGATGGTGTTACTAGTGGTTTTATCTCTAACGAAGAAGACAATAAAATTCTGCTACAATCACTAAGGTATTACCGTGTAAACGAAGTAGAAATTTATGCCATTAATAGTAGTGGTAAAAAAAGCGAGAACATTTTAAAATTAAATGTTTACAGAACAGCACCTTGGTGGGCCAGAATTGAGTCTTTTATTATTTATATCATATTATTAGTTAGCTTAATTTTCATTGTTTTCAAAATCAGAGAAAAACAAAACAACGAAAGACAAGAAGGCAAACGTAAAGCCAAAGAAATTGAAGAAGCGAAAAATCTTCAAATGAGTTTGTTGCCTAAAAAAACACCCGTTGTAGCAGGTTTAGAAATTACTACGTATTTAAAATGTGCATCTGAAGTGGGCGGAGATTATTTCGATTTCTTACAAAGCGATACGGGTTCATTATATTCCATTTGTGGTGATGCTACCGGACATGGCGTAACGTCTGGAATTATGGTTGCAGTAACCAAGGCTGCACTAAATGGTATTGATTTGGAAGATCCATCAGCTATGATGCAAAAATTAAATAAAATTGTAAGGCGTATAAACTTTGGTACACTAAGAATGAGTTTGAGTATTGCAGAAGTAACAAACGATATCATTACGGTTAGCTCTGCAGCAATGCCTCCAACATATATTTATAATGCTGCTGAAAATATTTTAGAAGAATTACTCATTTCGAATCTTCCTTTGGGTGGAATGGATAAGGAAAATTTCACGTCCATTTCTCGAAAATTTAATAAAGGGGATATTTGCATTATGTTATCTGATGGACTTCCTGAATTACCTAATCTAAAAAATGAAATGCTTGACTATCCAAAAGTGTTTAATTGTATTTTAGAAAATTCACAAAAATCGGCCGAAGAATTAAAAGAATCATTGGTAAAATTAGCAGATGACTGGGCTGGCGGAGTAATGAACCCAGATGATATAACGATTGTAATACTTAAGAAAAATTAAAAATTAAACCCAATTAAAATGAATTCACCAACAGTTGAGCTCAAATTACCCATATTGCCAAATATGGAATTAGTCGCCACACAAACAGCAGATATTATTGCCAAACACATGCATTTGTCCGAAGAGCAAAACGGAGAAATAACAATGGCTTTAATTGAAACCTGTATCAACGCTTTTGAACATTCAAAAGCGGGTAACAATATATTTATTCATTTCATTATTGAAGAAAGCTCGCTGGTTATTAAAGTAATTGATCAAGGGGTTGGATTTGATAAATCTAAAGTAGCCATTCCTAAGATTGAAAATAAAATTGGTAAAGATGAACGCAAACGCGGATGGGGTCTACAATTAATTCAAGCTTTGATGGATTCAGTAGAATTCGAATCAACCGATTCAGGTACCACAGTAACAATGACTAAAAATAAATAACATGAGCGATTTTAAAACGAAAGTAACAACAGTAAACGAAGTAGTAATTATAGAAACTGAAGGATATCTTAACAACGAAGGTGGTCAAATGGTCTATGATATTTGCATAGAAAAAATAGGCCTCGGTACGCGTAAGTTTTTATTAAACCTAAGTGGAACCAAAGTTGTAAACAGTATTGGCGTTTCTATTTTGATAGAAGTAATTGAAAAATTACAAGAAGTAGAAGGTAAAATTGGATATTTTAATATGGCTCCTATTGTTGAAAAAACATTTCATATTATGGGATTATCTAAATACTCTTCCTTGTATAAAACAGAAGAAGTAGCGCTTTTAGAGTTCTAATACTTTAAATACACTAAATAAAAATAGGCTGTATCATTCATTTGATACAGCCTATTTTTATAAATTATAATAAGTGTTATTTCAACTCCGTAATAAATCTTTCTTTAGCTACGCGAATCTTTTTCATATTCACTAACCAATCTTTTTCAGCTTCTCTATAGCCAATTGGTAATAGTAAAACACTACGTAAACCCTTTTCTTTTAAGTTCAACAATTCGTCTAAAGCAGTTGGATTGAAGCCTTCCATAGGTGTTGCGTCTACTTTTTGTTCAGCTGCAGCAATAATTGCAGCAGTAAAACCTATATATACTTGTTTAGCAGCGTGTGTAAAGTTTTCTTCGGCAGGTTTAGCCAAATAGATTTTCAACAACATATTTTTGTAATCATCCGTTGCGCTTGATGGCAAACCCCTTTCTTCATTGTTTCTAGCAAATGCCTCATTAATGCGTTCTTCGGTATAATTGTCCCAGGCGGCAAAAACCAATACGTGTGAAGCATCTGTAATTTGACGCTGTCCGTGTGCAAGTGGTAATACTTTTTCAAGTAAATCCTTATTTGTAATCACAAGAATTTCAAAGGGTTGTAATCCAGAAGAGGTTGGTGCAAGTCTTGCAGCTTCTAAAATATAATCTACTTTTTCTTGTGGAACGACTTGTCCATTCATTTTCTTTGTAGCGTAGCGCCATTGTAAATCTTCTATTAAACTCATATCTTTTATTTATCAAACAAAAATAATCAAAAATTGTTGCGATCATTAGAAATGAAATGTGAAATGTATTTTATAATAACACCAAAAAGTAAAACCCTTACTTCAGTAACACTAACTAGGTAAAACTTTTAAAAACCAATCAGGGTAAGCTTTTCATTGGCTATCCCTATTTCGTTATAGTAATACCTAATTAAAAATAGTACAAAATGAGTTAAAATTGTTGTAGATTTTATTGATCAATTTAATAAAACAAGTGGCTTAAATTTCAACCATTCAACATGCCTATTTCAATTAAAACATTTGTAGTTGCCATCTTTTGCGCTAGTTTTTTTTCTTGTAACCAACAAGATGCACCACCGCCAGAAAGGCCATCCAAAATAGATCCTAATCCATCATCGGCATTTCTTTCGCCAGAAGAAAGTATGAAAACGATGAAATTGCCTCCAGGATACCATCTTGAACTAGTAGCAAGCGAACCAATCATTCAAGAACCAGTAGCCATTGTTTGGGACGGTAATGGCAGAATGTATGTAGCCGAAATGCGTAGTTATATGAAAGACTTAGAAGGCACTGGAGAGCGTTTGCCAACTTGTAGAATTACACGTTTTGAAGATACCGATGGTGACGGTAAAATGGATAAGAGCACTATTTATATCGATAGCCTAGTATTGCCAAGAATGATGTTGCCGCTTGATGATCGATTGGTAGTTAATGAAACCTACACGTATAATTTATATAGTTATAGAGACACCAATGGCGATGGAAAGGCCGACGAAAAAAAATTGGTCTACCATAACGATGTGCCAGATGATGCCAATTTAGAACACCAAAAAACAGGCTTGATTTGGAATATAGATAATTGGATTTATGTAACCAGTAATCCAGTGCGATATAGGTATAACAATGGTATGATGCAAGTTGATAGTTTTGGTAGTTCTCCCGGAGGTCAATGGGGATTAACGCACGATAATGTTGGTCGTTTATTCTTTTCATCGGCGGGTGGCGAAAAACCAGCACAAAATTTTCAAGAAAATCCTGTGTATGGTGAATTAGATTTTAATGACCAACGCTCAAAAGATTTTGATGAAGTATGGCCGATTGTTGCAACCCCCGATGTACAAGGTGGACAGCGTCGTTTGCGAGCCGATAGTACATTAAATCATTTCACTGCATGTTGTGGCCAATCTATTTATCGTGGCGATCGTTTGCCAAAAAATATGCTGGGAGATTTATTTATCTGCGAACCCGTTGGTCGTTTAATACGGCGCGCAAAAGTCGAAGAAAGAGATGGCATTACTTATTTAAAAAACGCCTACGATAAAAGAGAATTTTTAGCATCTACCGATATGAATTTTAGGCCCATTAATTCTGCAACAGGGCCAGATGGTTGTTTATACATAGTAGACATGTACCACGGTATTATTCAAGAAAGTGCTTGGACAAAACCAGATAGTTATATCAATCCACAAATCAAAAGAAAAAATTTAGACCTCAATATTAATCGTGGCCGCATTTATAGATTAGTACATGATGGCTACAAACCAGGACCTGCGCCACATTTACTAAGTGCAAGCAATGAAGAACTTATTCAATATTTATCGCACCCAAATGGTTGGTGGCGCGATAATGCACAAAAACTGTTAGTAATTCATGCCGATAAATCTGTTATACCAGCACTTAAAAAAATGGTGGCAGACGAACCATCTTTTTTAAATAAAATATTTTTCTGGAAAAAAACTACATCGCCACTTGCTAGATTACATGCACTCTGGACGCTCGAAGGATTAAATGCAATTGATCAAAATATGGTGATGGATTTGCTAAAAGATTCAGATCCAGAAATTAAAAAAGCAGCCATTAGAATGAGTGAAAGATGGTTAACCACAAATAATGACCAATTGCTTTTAAAATTACAAGCTTTAAAAAAAGATGCAAACTATGGTGTGCGCGTACAGCTTGCATTATCATTACGTTACAGCAAACAACCAAGCGCTGTTGTCTTATTAAAAGAATTGCGTTCACTCAATGATAGCAATCGTTTAATTGTAAAAGCAACTACTAGGTCTTTGTTACGAACAGACGAATCAATGGCTGCATTAAGGGCTAGTTGCGAAGGGATGGGCGAAAAAGACAAAGACATGATGTACGATGGCTCGTTGAATTTTCAACAATTGTGTGCTACTTGTCATGGCACCGATGGTAAAGGCGTACCAGCAAAACTAGCACCACCACTGGCTGGTTCTGCAAGGGTAAATGGCGATAAAAACATTTTAATCAATATTGTTTTAGCAGGCTTAAAAGGGCCGGTAGATAATATTACGTATCCCGATGGAATGCCCTCTCAAAAAGAACATACCGACTTGTATATTGCATCGGTATTGAGTTATATTAGAAATAGTTTTGGTAATAAAGCCGATTTGGTACACTCTGGAGATGTAAGAGATATTCGCAAAATTTTAAAAGGAAGGGACTCTGCTTATACATTAGAAGCATTAAAAAATTGGGTAAAACCTGTAGAATTAAAAAAATAAAAATTGTAGTGGCAACATAAAAAAACGGGCTATGAATTTCATAGCCCGTTTTTTATTTTTAGGAACGCAATTATTTTTTTGACTCAAAAATAGTCCAAGGATAAGACTTCATATTTTTTAAGTACTTTTCTTGCCATTTATATTCTGGATGTGCCGCATAATATGGTTCGCCAATAAAATCTTTTCCGCAAGGATGGCCCATATGTGCCCAAAACTTCATGTCCTTTGCCATATCTGCAGTGGTTACTTTACCTTGAACAGAACCCATAGGATAGAAAGGTCCTAAATCAAATTCACTACATCCTAATGAATCTTCTTCTACGTGTCCACAAACAACACAACGATTGTTTAGGAGTTTATTTTGAGTAGCATCCATATGATCTGCTTCTAATATTTTTCCGGTTTCAGCATCTAATTGCCCTTTTAAATCTAGAATTAATTTTTCCATTCTAAGCCTACGTGCATTTGGGCTGCTAGTTTTGTTATTAACATCAAAAGTGGTTTCTTCTTTAATTAATTTTTCATCAATAGCAAAGTTAGATCCAATCATTGCAGTGTCTTTGCTTCTCCAAACTCTGTAATTTTTTAAACCCAATTCTAGTTTTGCAACTTCGTTTGTTTTTGTATCACCAATTAACCAATCGTTTGCATATCCACCATTATTACCTGTAGTAAATATTTTTACAGCATCATCTATACTATTGGCATACTGTGCTACTTTTCTTGCACGTTGAAATTCAGGGATACCTGTTGAATCGAATCCTAAAAATTGTGTGATGGTTGTTTCTGTAATTAGAATCCCTTTAGATGAAATAACAAAATCATCGCCACTATGAATAAAACCAGGCATACAATCCATAATAATATGGTTGCCATTTTCTGGAACAATATCTGCAACAACATTCCAATATTGTCCAAAAATATAATTAGACCAGTTATTATGCCCCATTACAATTTTTCCGTCTTTGGTAAAACTACCTGTTGCCATAAAAGCGCTGCAATTTCCAGGGGCTTTATTATTGCCTGAACCGGCTTTTGCCTTATTCATTAATTGTGGAACATAATAATAGGCTAGTTCTTCAATGGCATTGTATGCTGTAATATCTAAACTATCATACTTTAAACCCTTTGCCTGCAATCCTTCGGCAATACCGTTGATTTCATTTTTATATTCTTGATCTAGTTTGTTCCAAAGAAAGTTTTTTGCAGCCGCTCTATAGAAATCCCATTCGTGTTTGGTTTCGTGTGCTAAATAATAACTAGCGGCTTGTATTGCTGTATCAATTTGTGTAGATAACAAATAACCATGTTGGTAACCAATATCGGCAGGAGAACCTTCTAAATGAACATAAAACCATCCGTTTTTATATTCAGAAGATGCTTTTGCTAATCGATCTTTTGCAACTTTATTGTTGCATGAAAATAAAATACAAGTAAATAAAAGAAGCAATAAGTTTTTCATTTATAATTTTTTAAGGTTTGTGTATTTAAATATAATTCAAAAATTAATATCTTATATTGAAATATATTACAATTGAAAAATCGACAGAGTATTATTTATTTTTTTTATTTGTAGCTTCAATAAACGTAAATTTAATTGTACAATAAACAATTAAAATAGCAACTTTTAACCCAACTATATGACTATCACTAATTCGCGCCGTAATTTTCTAAAAAAAGCATCAACAGGAGCAGTAGCTTATTCTTTAGGAGGAGTACTTCCTGCATTTTCAGCTAAAAGTTATAGAAATATTATTGGAGCGAATGAAAAAATAGCTGTGGCATGTATGGGTGTTAATAGCAGAGGTCTTGCGGTAGGTACCAATTTTGCATCCCAAAAAAACTGCGAAGTATTACATGTATGTGATGTAGATACAAGAGCAGCAGATATTTGTATTAATGCGGTTGAGAAAATCCAACAAAAAAAACCAATAGCCACGCCCGATTTTAGAAAGGCTTTAGAAGATAAAAATGTAGATCTATTAATCGTTACAGCACCAGACCACTGGCATGCACCAGCCGCCATGTTGGCTTGTTCTGCAGGAAAGCATGTGTATTTAGAAAAGCCTTGCAGTCATAATCCAAACGAAGGAGAGATGCTTGTAAAAGCAGCAGCTAAGCATAATAGAGTTTTGCAAATGGGTAATCAAAGAAGGTCTTGGCCAAATGTAGCAGCGGGTATTGCCGAATTACACGCTGGCGTTATTGGCCGACCTTATTTTGCAAAAGCTTGGTACACCAATAATCGACCTTCCATTGGCATTGGTAAAGAAACGGCAGTACCATCTTGGTTAAATTACGATTTATGGCAAGGTCCTGCACCAAGAAGGCCATACAAAGACAACCTAATTCACTATAACTGGCATTGGTTTTGGAATTGGGGAACAGGTGAGGCGCTGAACAACGGAACCCATATGGTGGATTTAGCACGTTGGGGTTTAGACGTTAATTATCCTACAAGCGTTAGTTCAACTGGCGGCAGGTTTCGTTACCAAGATGATTGGGAAACCCCCGACACACAAGTGATTAACTTACAATTTGGCAATAAAGCAATGATTTCTTGGGAAGGTAGAAGTTGTAATTCAAAAAATAACGAATCGAATAGTACGGGAGTGATTTTTTATGCAGAAAATGGATCTTTATTAATTGAAAGCAGTAACTCGTACAAAATTTTTGATCTAAAAGGTGTTTTAATAAAAGATGTAAAAAATACGTTTGTTGTAGATGCCCGAAATATTGCAAACCCTTCACAAGCATTAGATGCATTGCATATCCAAAACTTATTTGATGGCATTAAAAATGGCACACCCGTAGCTTCAGATATTTTAAGCGGACACCAAAGTACCCTATTAGTACAGTTAGGAAATATTGCCCTTCGCACGGGTAGAAATTTGCAGATTGATCCTACAACCGGACATATTTTGCACGATGCCGATGCCCTGAAATATTGGAGTAGAACCTATCAGCCAGGTTGGGAACCAAAAATATAATTTTCCATTTTCAAAATAAACACCATGAAATCAAATGAACAAAATGTAGCGGCACTCGATCAGCGACTATATTCATTAGATGCATTACGTGGCTTTGATATGTTTTGGATTATTGGTGCCGACGAGTTTTTTCATCAACTAGCCAAAACAACTGGGAGTCCTTTTTGGATAAACCTATCAAATCAATTTACACATCCTGTTTGGAATGGTTTTCATATATACGATTTAATTTTTCCACTTTTTTTATTTTTGGCTGGCGTGTCAACACCTTATTCTATTGGTAAATCACTAGAAACGGGGATGAGTAAAAAACAAGTGTTATTGCGTGTAATAAAAAGAGGGCTAATACTTGTTTTATTAGGAATCATTTATAATAATGGATTGCAAATTCGCCCTATTGCTGATATACGTTTTTCAAGTGTATTAGGTAGAATAGGCATTGCCTATATGCTAGCCAATATTATTTATATCTATACCAATACCCGCGCACAAATTTTTTGGTTTTCCGGATTATTAATTGGTTATTGGCTAATACTTTGCTTTACATCAGCACCTGGGTTTTTACCTGGTAATCTTAGCATGGAAGGTAATTTTGCTTCTTATGTAGATAGAACAATTTTGCCCGGAAAATTATCACTTGGCATACACGACACAGTAGGATTTTTTAATAATATTCCTGCAATTAGTACGGCATTGGCAGGAATTATTACAGGAATTTATTTAAAGGGAATAGCCGTTTCTAAAAAAAGAAAAGCAGGGATGCTTGCAATTTTTGGTATCGCATCTTTGGTAATTGCTCAAATTTGGAATATCAGTTTTCCAATTAATAAAAATATGTGGTCTAGTTCTTTTGTGATGCATACTACAGGACTAAGTTTGTTATTAATGTCGCTATTTTATTATGTGATTGATGTACTTGGGTATAAAAAATGGGCGTTCTTTTTTAAAGTGATAGGCATGAATTCTATTTTAATTTATTTATCTGGTAAGTTTATTAATTGGCATTATACAACCAATGGTTTTTTTCAATGGGTTGCAGATTGGGTGGGGGCTCCTTACAATCTTTTAATGATGGTTGTTTGTATGATAGTAGTAAAATGGCTGTTTCTTTTTTTCCTTTATGAGAAAAAAATATTTTTACGGGTATGAGTATATTAATATCAACTGATCTAGGATATAGAACAAGGTGTTTAGCTGAAATAACTACCTCCAATAAAGTATGGGACTTAGTAGTAATTGGCGGAGGCGCAACGGGGCTGGGGATTGCACTTGAAGCAACCTTACGCGGAATTTCTACGCTACTTGTTGAACAAACTGATTTTGCAAAAGGCACTTCTAGCAGAAGCACAAAATTGGTGCATGGCGGGGTTCGTTATTTAGCCAATGGAGAATTAAAATTAGTTCGAGAAGCGAGTGTTGAGAGGGGGCGTTTACAACACAATGCGCCACACCTTGTGAAAGACCAAATTTTTATTATTCCAGTATATTCTTTTTTAGAAAGAATCAAATACACCATCGGCTTAAAACTATATGACTGGATAGCTGGCAAATTTCTATTAGGATCTTCTCAATTTATTTCACGTAAAGAAACCTTACAACAGCTTTCTGGAATTGAATCTTCTAATTTAGTTGGTGGAGTTCTCTATCATGATGGACAGTTTGATGATGCAAGACTAGCACTCAATCTAGCGCAAACCATTTGGGAAAACAAAGGATTTGCCATCAACTATTTTTCTGTTACAGGTCTGCTGAAAAATGGGCAACAAAAAGTTGCTGGAATCTATGCGAAAGATTTAGAAACAGGCAGTAACTATTCAATTCAAGCCAAAGCAGTTGTAAATGCAACTGGTGTATTTGCCGATGATATTCTTACCATGGATAATTTGATACATGAAAAAATATTGTCTGTTAGTCAGGGCATTCATTTGGTATTAGACACAACTTTTTTTCCATCAAGTGATGCATTGATGATTCCTGAAACCAGTGATGGGCGTGTTCTTTTTGCAGTTCCTTGGCATAATAAATTGGTAGTTGGCACAACCGATACGCCTATTGAAATAGCTTCTTTAGAGCCACAAGCTTTAGAAAAAGAAATTAATTTTATTTTAGAAACTGCTGCACAGTATCTTCTAAAAAAACCTACAAGATCAGATGTATTAAGTGTGTTTGCAGGATTGCGACCATTGGCGTCAAATCATTCGGGTACTCAAAAAACAAAAGAAATTTCTAGAAGTCATAAAATAATCGTTTCTGCATCGGGCTTGTTTACCATGATTGGTGGTAAATGGACTACGTATAGAAAAATGGGTGAAGACATGGTGAATAGAATTGAAAAAGACCTACAATGGACTCGCACTATTACACAAACAAAAAACTTTTTAATTCATGGATCGATGGATACTCAAAACTGGAAAGATCCTTTGTATGTTTACGGATCTGATGGCAGCGCATTGAAAAAAACACTGAACGAAACTGGCGCTGTTTTAATCAGTGAACCATTACAAATATATGAAGCACAAGTAATTTGGGCGGTAGAACATGAGATGGCAAGAACAGTAGAAGACGTTTTGTCGCGCAGAACACGTGCCTTATTTTTAGATGCAAAAGAAAGTATCAGAATTGCCCAGCCCGTTGCAGCGTTGATGGCAAATATTTTGCACAAAGATGCGCATTGGATTAAAAATCAAGTAGATGATTTTAACTCAGTAGCGAAAAACTATCTATTGAATTAAAAAGCTTCAAAGTATTTAAATTGTTCTAAAAATCAGCATAAAAAAAGCGGCAAGAAATTGCCGCTTTTTTTGATGAATAACTTGAAAAACTTTCTAATTAAAATTTTATTAGAAATCATATTTCTTTCGGCGAGGTCTAGACAACATTGCTGTTGCTTCTTTGTCGTTGTTTTTAAAAGTTTCTGTTTTTGGATCCCAATAAATTTTTCTATTGACCTTCATGGCAATTTGGTGCAATAAGCAAGCACTACATGAGCGATGTCCTACTTCAATTGGTGCAATAGGTTCTTTACGAGATTTTACACAATCCAACCAATTGGCGTGTTGCTCAGAGCTATCGTATAATTGAATTTCGTTTTTACCTATCACTGATTTTAATAATTCAGGGTTACTTGCATCAATTGGTTTAACACCAGATTTATCTGCAACCGGATCGGAATCGGTAACCCTATAATTTCCACGAGTTACCCAAATCCATCCTTCAGATCCAATGAATTTTACACCATTAGGTAATTCATTCGATACAATCATGTGTACACCATTTTCGTATAGGGCTTCAGTTTTAAAAATGCCATGTACATTCCATAATCCATTATAATTTGGATCGTCATTAGGGAAAGCTGCTTTACCCCAAATTTCTATTGGTCCGCTATATTCAGTTCCCATTCCCCAATGTGCAATATCTATATGGTGTGCGCCCCATCCGGTAATCATTCCAGCGCCAAATTGTTCGCAACGCAACCAACCTGGTCGGCTTCCTACACCTTTCAATGAGTCTTCTTGAGTATGAACCCTATCTTCTGTATAATATACTTCAGGAGTAGCTCCTAACCAAGCATCGTAATTTAAATTTGTTGGAGTTGGCATTTGAATTTTACTTCCACCACCAGGGTCGCCGGGTAAACCAACTTCTACCGTAATTAATTTACCAATGCGACCATTGCGAACTAATTCGCAAGCTTTTTTAAATTGCGGCCATGGACCAACAGAACGTTGTTGGCTACCCATTTGTAAAATTCTCCCTGTTTTTTTAACCGCATTACTTAAAATCCGTCCTTCTTCAATGGTTAATGAAGCTGGTTTTTGTAAGTAAACATCCTTACCTGCATTCACTGCATGCACGCCAACAATTGCATGTTGGTGATCGGGCAAACTAATATGTACAGCATCAATATCTTTATTTTGAAGCAGCTCTTTATAATCGGTATACACTTTAATATCCCAATCGCCTTTTAGTCCACCATTATAGGCAGCACCAATTTGGTAATTGTGTTTAACAGCTGCTGGGCCTGCATTTGCTCGGTTTCTATCAAGATCGCAGACTGCCATAATTCTAGCACCTGCATAGCGTGCAATTTCTGGCATATCGTGCGATGTAGAAATTCTTCCACAACCAATAGACGCCACATTTATAATATTACTAGGAGCCGATTTTCCAAACACACTTGCCGGAACAATGGTAGGAAAACCGCTAAGAATCAATGATCCAGAAGCTAATTTAGCAGAAGAGTTTAAAAAGTCTCTTCTACTTACGGTTTTTTTTGATTTCTTCATTCTTTATAATTTAATATGTAAAACAAATATGGGCATTTTTTTAAAATAGTAGGCACCAAGAAATTTAATTGTTAGTAATTTTTATTGAGGTAGGCTCTGCAAAATATTTCCATGCGCTTTCTGCTTTTGCTGCATCGAATTTTCCGTTAAAAACCACCATTCGATACTTAAGTACATATGTTTTTCCAGGTTCAAGTAGCCAGTTTTTGTCTTTGGTTGGTGCAAAGTTGAAAAACATATCACCCCGGCCATTCGTATTCAATACCCAAATTCGCATAGGTTCTGGAAAATTGTAGTTAGATGGGTAAGATAGAAAAGCAATGCCTCCATTGTCATTTCCGGGTAATTCACCTTGTACAATACACCATTTTGCCCTTGAACCATCTGTATCTTTTCTGGTTTTTCCTTCGGATGTGAGTACTTCGCAATTGGTATTATTCCAAAAACCGGTAGTGCGCCATCCCATTCCAGCATATCTATAAGCAAGAATTAAAAAAGGGCTTTCAGTTGCGCAATTCATTTTAGAAGTAATGTCTACAATATAATAGTCGCTATTTTTTTCAGGGTGGTAGACACGTACAGTTTGTACTTCGTTGAGTGCTACTTTTTCGGTACCATCTTTTTTAAACACAACGTGTTCATGAAGGGCTTCGAATTCCGAAAAAATTGGGCCATCAATTTTTGAAATCAATTTTGCAAAGCGAACGGTTCCTTGGTGTCCATTGATGTTCCAAAAATCAACAGTATCTTTTTCAAAATATACATGTGTCCATGGATTCCAGATGCCATAGTGGTGGTAATGATCTGGCGCTTGAATGCGCGTAAGTTCTTGACCATGCGGGGTCCATACGGGATGGATAAAGCCACTTCTCTTATAGTTAGCGTTAACCCCTGCTGGCGGGTTAACGGTTTGGTAGTAATAGCGTAATAGATTTTTATTGTTGGATTGAAAAGTAATAGAGCTATCGTTTTTAGCTGCTTTAATTTCAGAAAATTGCCCTGGGGCGGAATGAATAATTTGGTAAGCAATTTCTTTTTTTGCAGTACTACTTATCGACCAAACCAGCATTCTACTGGCACCGTATTTAATTTGAAATGGAATTGTTTTTCTTTTTTTGCCATCCATTTCAACCAAGCTGATTGAAGAGTCTGATTCAAAAGTTAAGTTGTCTAAATTCACGCTAACGGGTACATCCACTCCGTTGGTAGGATGCTGTAAATTGATTTTAAAACTTGCAATTGTTTGAGCAAAAGAAGCATAGGTTAACAGGGAGCAAATCCCAAACACCAACCATTTCTTTGTAAACATATTTGTATCTTTTTCTAGTGTATAGCAACCAATGCAATTGATTGCTTAAATTTCGACAATTAATTACAGAATAACAAATAATTTATTTACCCAAGAAAATGAGTTATCAACACAGTTAATTTCAAGCACCTAATTGCTTTAAAATGAATTCGGTGAACTGATATTTTGAAATGATATCTGCCGATAAATAGGCGGCACCTTTAATTTCTTTCAAACACGCCGATGAACCGCAAAAGCATTGAAAAGATTGTGTCATATCCCATTCGGTTGATGGATAAAAAAACACTAACTCATTGCCAATTGCAATCTGCTTCAATGCTATTAACTCCATGGTGCTAGTATTAAAAAATACATTCGGCTCGCAACTATGGTTAATGTATTGTATAAAGCTGGGGCTTAAGGTGATATGTTTATTTATGCCAATTTGTACCGTTAAATAAGTTGGGTTTACTAGTTCCGTTGCTGCGCTAAACTTACAAATGGTTTCGCCTGCATTAAATGTGGCTGAAGCGTGTAATGATTTTTGTTGGGTATTGCTGTTTTCTACAATATCAGCAAAACCATGGCTACTTAATAC
>Ga0194060_10001849_pt1 | contig 15126 bp, 13 predicted proteins | sample SepL225m_MetaG_FD_163427 | JGI IMG/M metagenome (GOLD analysis project Ga0194060, IMG submission 163427) | Anoxic zone freshwater microbial communities from boreal shield lake in IISD Experimental Lakes Area, Ontario, Canada - Sep2016-L222-5m | ecosystem: Environmental > Aquatic > Freshwater >...
GCGGGGGGGGTGAGGGCTGAACGGCGATTACACAACTTTGCATCAACCTAGTCACTACCTACACCCGGTTGCGTGAGCGACGGGCACCGAGTATACTGGCAAGCCGAGAGCGTGATTTGAATCGCGAAAGATACAAATGTAGTATGAAACTTGCAATCATAGGGCTGGCGAATAGCGGTAAGACGACCGTCTTTAACGCGCTGACTCGTGGCACGGCAGAGACGGCGGCGTACTCGTCGGGGCAGATGGAGCCGAACCTGGCGATGGTGAAGGTGCCAGACCGGCGGCTTGAGGTGCTGACGCAAATGTTTAAGCCGCGTAAGATCACCTACGCCGATGTGCAGTATGTTGATGTGGCCGGGATTAGCGGCGGCGGGAACGAGGGCGGCGGGTTACCCCCGGCTCTGCTGAACTACCTTGGCACCGCTGACGCGCTGGTGCATGTGGTGCGCGCTTTTGACGACTCGACGGTGCCCCACCCCAATGGCTCGATAGATGTCGTCCGCGACATCGCGGCGGTCGATCTGGAACTGATCTTCTCGGATCTCGCGATCATTGAGAAGCGGCTGACCCGGCTGAACGCCGAGATTACCAAGATGGCGACGAAGGATAAGGAACTGCGGGTCGCTGAGCGCGATCTGCTGCTGCGCCTCCAGGCATCTCTTGAGGGTGAGACGCCGATCCGCAACGTGGAGATGAGTGAGGATGAGGAGCGCATGATCCGTGGCTACCAGTTCCTTACCGCCAAGCCCATGCTGCTGGCGCTGAATGTGGGCGAGGCGGCGATCAGTGCGCCGCCCACGGTGAGTTATCCCTTCCGCAACAGCGCCGTGGTGGCCCTCTGTGGGAAGATCGAGGCCGAGTTGTCCCAACTCGATGACGCCGATACGGCCTCGTTCATGGCCGACCTCGGCATTAGCGCGCCCGCCCGCGATGTGGTGATCCAGCGATCCTACGACCTGCTGGGCCTGGTGAGCTTCCTCACCGCCGGTGAGGACGAGGTGCGGGCCTGGCCGATCCGCCGCAATACGCCCGCTGTCGAGGCTGCCGGGACGATCCACTCCGATATTCAGAAGGGCTTTATCCGCGCCGAAACGGTGGCCTATGACGATTTGATCAGCGCCGGTAGTATGAACGACGCGAAGAAGGCGGGCACCGTGCGGCTGGAGGGCAAAACCTATATCGTTCAGGACGGGGATATTTGCCACTTTCGGTTTAATAAGTAGCAGGGCAGCAGCGTCGCGCTGTGATATTGTCACGCTGAGCGAAGCGAAGCGTCCCGGCGATGATGATGCACACCGGGACGCTTCGCTTCGCTCAGCGTGACAGTTTGTAGCGCAGGATTCCAGCCTGCGGTGGTACTCCTGCCGCATGGAAGGCGGTGCTACATTCACTGCGAACTGTCACACTGTTCTGAACCATGTCCTGCCAATCAAATGTTCAGGCGGCTACCCGCCAATCTCGACAAGCGCCTCGTCGGGGTCGATCAGGGCGGCGGGGCCAGCGATCTGGCCGCGTATGGTCTCCAGGCCCAGGCCGAGTGCGTTGATCGCCGACACGACTGCGTCCTCGTGGTCGCGATGGGTGATGAAAACCACGGTGGGGCCGGTGTCGGTGGAGGCGTAGACCGGCACACCCTGGTCGCGCAGGTCGTTGCACATGCGGAAGAGGGCGATGTTCTCGGGCTCCCAGCCGATCAGCTTGTTCTCGCGGCTGCCCGACATAGTGACGCCGTGCAGACGCATGCTGTCCATCTCGGCGAGTTGCCCAACGGTGCGCCAGTCGCCGGAGCGGATGGCGTCCAGGCACTCGATAATCTCGTCAGTGCGGCTGAGCATCCAGCTCTTGAACAGGCTGCTCTGCGGGGCGTCGTGGTGGGCAGACTCGGTCTTTAGGCCGATCCGCGAGTCAATCGGGACGGTGATCAGGCGCACCTGGTCAAGCTGGCCCTCGCCGTCGAGGCGCAGAGCAAAGCTGTCGGCGTGACTCAGGCCGGGGTAGCTAAGCCAGAGGGCCAGGCCACCGGCTGCGCTGCGGCAGCCCGACCCGGCCAGCAGGCGGGCGAAGCAACTCAGGAAGCGCCGGTTGCTTGCCAATTCCGGCCCGTAGAGCGCGGCCAGGGCGGCGGCGGCCAGGGCCGCCGAGGCCGAGGCGCTGGTGCCCAGACCCTTGCCCGCCACCCGCGACTGGAGGACGTTGCGCGAGGAAACGTGGGCGCGAGTCTTGACACCCGTCAGCCCGCGCACAGCATCGAGGGTCTGCACGATCCGGTCAAGGTCGCGCCCAATGGCCGGTGTCCCGCCGATGGCGGCGCTATCATCGGCCATGTCGGGACTGAACTCAACGCAGGTGGTGGTGTGGGCGGCGCTGTTGTTGACCGAGATCGAGGGCAGGTAGGCGATGCGCGAGGCCCAGTCACACAAACCGTGGTACTTAAGTACGCCCTGCATCGGGAAGGCGCGAGCGGCCGCCCTGCCGCGCTCCAGCGGGGCGGGGATAGTGTGCGGATACGGCTCGTAAGCCACGCCGTAGGACTCCAGTGCGGCCAGAATGCGCTCGTTCCCAGCGCGCATTGCTTCCAGGGTGTCGGAAAATTCCGGCGGGATTGTCGTGTTCATGCTTATCTCTAGTGAATGCAAAATGCAAAATGCAAAATTGCCAATTGCCAATTGCCAATTGCCAATTTTGCATTTTGCATTTCGCATTGATCATCGTCGCTCGTAGTTCGGAGCCTCTTTGGTGATCGTCACATCGTGGGGGTGGCTCTCGATCTGACCGGCCATGGTGATACGAATGAAACGGGCCTGACGGCGCAGCGTGTCGATATTCTGCGAACCGGTGTAGCCCATACCGGCGCGCAGACCGCCGACAAGCTGGAAGACCGTGTCGCTCAGCGGGCCTTTGTAGGCGACCATGCCCTCAATGCCCTCCGCGACCAGCTTCTTACCCTCGCCGCCCTGGAAGTAGCGGTCGCCCGAGCCCTTCTTCATCGCCCCGATGCTACCCATACCACGGTAACTCTTATAGCTGCGACCCTCGTAGAGGATGGTCTCGCCGGGACTCTCCTCGGTGCCAGCGAAGAGCGAGCCAATCATCACCGTATGTGCGCCGGCGGCCAGCGCTTTGGGGATGTCGCCAGAATACTTAATGCCGCCGTCGGCGATGATCGGCACGCCGGAGTGTTCAGCGGCGCGGGCGCATTCCATCACAGCGGTGATTTGGGGCATACCAGCGCCAGTAACGACGCGGGTGGTGCAGATCGAACCCGGCCCCTGGCCCACCTTCACCCCATCCACCCCACGCTCGATCAGGGCAATCGTCGCGTTAGCGGTGGAGACGTTACCAGCGATCAGTTGCATGCTGGGGAAGGACTCGCGCACACGCAAGACCGCGTCAAGGACGCCCTGGGAGTGGCCGTGGGCCGTGTCGATGGTAATTACATCAGCCCCGGCGCGCATCAGCGCACCCGCCCGCTCCATGTAATCGCCCGTGGTGCCGATGGCCGCGCCCACTCGCAGGCGACCATGCTCATCCTTACATGCGATAGGGTGTTCGATCTGCTTCATGATGTCCTTGACGGTGATCATACCGCTGAGCTTGCCCTGGCTGTTCACCACCAGCACCTTCTCGATACGATGCTTATGCAGCGCTGCTTTGGCTTGCTCCAGAGTGGTGCCCTCAGGCACCGTCACCAGGTTCTTGCTGGTCATCAGTTCGCAGATCGGGCGGGTGCGATCTGTCTCAAAGCGCAGGTCGCGGTTGGTGAGGATGCCCACCAGGTCGCCCTCCTCGGTGCAGATCGGCACGCCGCTGATGCGGTACTCCGACATCAGGTCGAACGCATCGCCCACCGTGCGGTCGGGCGAGAGGGTGATCGGATCCGTGATCATGCCGCTCTCGGAGCGCTTGACCTTGCGCACCATCTCGGCCTGCTCCTCAATCGACATGTTCTTATGGATGAAGCCGATCCCACCCTCGCGAGCCAAAGCAATCGCCAGGCGATGCTCAGAGACAGTGTCCATGGCTGCGCTGACGATGGGGATGTTCATCCGCACCTTGCGCGTGAGCCAGGTGGACACATCAGCCTGGGCTGGCAGCACCCGCGACTCCGCAGGTACGAGCAGCACATCGTCGAAGGTGAGGCCCTCGCGGGCAAACTTATCCTCCCACTCGATACTCATCGGTTATCCTCCCCTTAGTCATTGCAGATTGCAGATTACCGTCCATTTCGCGCTAACAAAAAACCCCCGCGCAGGCAGGCGCGGGGGGCAGTAGTGGTGGTATGTCGTATCAGTTGTACAGTTCGAACCCATTGCTGGCGGGTTTACTTCGTTCACATGAAACTGGCAGATAAATTCTGGCTACTATACCGTGTGACGGGCGGTGCGTCAACTTTGGGGGGCCTGTGGCCACATCAGAGTCGTGGATCGCCGCGAAGCCCTCACCCCCCAGCCCCCTCTCCCTGAGCGGGAGAGGGGGGCAGGATGCATCCTGATGCAGAATCTCCCCTCTCCCCGTGAGGGAGAGGGGCTGGGGGTGAGGGGGCGAGGCCAACGTTGGAACAGCCCCCCGGCGAACCTTGACAGTTGGCGAAACCGTCGTAAAATAAATAAACCGACTGACGGTTTATTTATTTTCCTGTTCGACGAGGGCAACGATGGCGCGCACGGTCAATGAGCAAGAATACGCCGTCAAGCGCACCGAAATCCTCGACGCCACCTGGCGGCTGTTGTACAGCAAGGGCTACGACCAGATCACGATCAAGGATGTTATCGACGAGCTGAAGATTTCGAAGGGGGCCTTCTACCACTATTTCGGCTCGAAGCAAGATCTGCTTGAGGCGCTGCTCGAACGACTAGGCCAGCAGAGCGAGCTGATCTTCGCCCAAATGGCGCATGAGCCTGGCCTGCCGACCCTGAGCCGGCTTCAGCGTTCCTTCGATAGCATTGGCCGCTGGAAGGTCGCGCAGAAGGCGAACCTGCTCTCGCTGCTGCGCAGTTGGTATGTTGATGAGAACGCCGTCGTGCGTCTGCGGGTGCAGGCGACGATGCTGGCGCACACCGGGCCGCTCCTCGGCGAGCTGATCACGCAGGGTGTGGCGGAGGGCGAACTGACGACGGCGTTCCCCGACCTGGCCGGTACCATTGTCATCTCGCTGTTGATGAGCCTGGGCGACGCCTTCGCCAAAATGCTGCTGACGCCCACGCCGCAACCGGATGCGCTCCTGGTCGCCGAGCATGTGGTCGCGGCCTACAACGACGCTCTGGAGCGCGTGCTGGGCGCACAGCCCGGCTCGCTCCATCTGATTGACGCGGAGACAACTCGCGAGTGGTTTGAGGCGGGAGGGATCGCATGACCCAATCTATCACTCTGGCCTGGCGTAACATGTGGCGTAACTGGCGGCGCACGGTGATCGCCCTGGTGGCGATCATTCTCGGTGTCACCCTGCTGCTGTTCTTCGACGGTCTGATCAAGGGCTCGGACCAGGCGATTTTCGGCAACGCCGTGCGCCTCTACGGCGGCAACCTACAAGTTCACGCGCCGGGCTTTCGCGCCAAGGCCACCCGCCTGCCGCTGCTGTCCCTGGAGAGCGCCGACACGGTGATCCAGACGGTGAAGGCCCAGCCAAACATCCTGGCCGTCGCCGAGCGGATCAGCACCGCCGGGATTGTGAGTAACCACGGCAATACGCTGCGTGTGGCGATCACCGCCATCGACCCGGTTGTTGAAACGCCCATGAGCATCCAGGCTGAGCATATCGTCCAGGGCCGCTTTCTGCTCTCGGCTGACCGTAGCGCGATAGTGATCGGCAAAGGGATGTCCGACGCGCTCCAGGTGCAGGTGGGCGATACCGTGAACCTGGTGGGTCGTCGCAAAAACGAGGCGATGCGTCAGCATACGATGACCATCGTCGGCATCTATAACCTAGGCATGCCCGAGATCGAGAAGAGCAGCGTCTACATGTCGCTCAGCGACGCACAGATCCTTTACAACCTCCGAGATCAAGCCACCGAGGCGGTGATCTTCCTCCAAAATGTTGGCGGCGAGGATCGCCTGATGAACACGCTCCAGGGCGATCTGCCGAACTATGAGGTTGATACCTGGCAGACCCTGCGCCCCGAGATCCGCCAGACCCTGGACACCAAGCTGGCCGCCTCGACCTTCTTCGGCCTGATCATCCTGCTGATCGCCGCCATCGGCATCCTCAACCTGATGACCATGGCCGTCTTCGAGCGCACCCGCGAAATGGGTGTCCTAGCCGCGCTAGGTATGAAGGGCCGCCAGATCATGGGCTTGTTCTTGCTGGAGGGTGCCCTGATCGGCGTCGTCGGCGCGGTCATCGGCTGCGGCCTGGGTGCCCTGTTGACGTGGTGGGTCGGCCAGGTCGGCATCAACCTAGCGGGCGTCTCGGGCATGGGCGAGATCGGTGCCCTGATGGGCGACCGGCTCTACCCGGTGATCAGCCCGAGCGCGCTGATCAGCCGTGGGATCATGGTGGTGATCCTCACCTCCCTGGCCTCGCTCTACCCGGCCTGGCAGGCGTCCCGCAAAGAACCCGCCGTCGCCCTGCACCATGTATGAATCCCTCACCCCCAACCCCTCTCCCCGTGTAGGAGAGGGATGTCTGGGGAGGGTGAGGGGAGAAAGAGAATCTCCATGCTCTATAAGCTCTGGGTGCTGGCCTACCGCGACCTCGGGCGCAACCGCAGGCGCACGATCATGACCACGGTTGCGGTGGCCCTCGGCCTGGCCCTGCTGATCCTGATGAACGGCTACATCGCCGGGGTGATGGATGGTGCGCTTCAGAACAACATCCGCCTGAAGACGGGCCACGTACAGATTCGGGCCAGTTCGTATAACGAGGCCGACCTGAGTCTGCAATGGAGGGATCTGCTGAGCGAACCCGCGCAGATCGTGGCCAGGGCCAGCGCCATGCCCGAGGTGCGGGCGGCCGCCCCGGTACTCTGGGCCGGCGGCGTAATCGCCACCTCCAACGACTCGCTCGGCCTCCAGATAACCGGCATCGACACGGCCTCTGCGATCTACGACCCCATCCGCAGCGCCATGGTGGCGGGCGATTTCCTGGCCGCCGATGACCGCAGCGGCATCCTGATCGGCCAGCATCTGGCCGAGGATCTGGGCCTAGGTTTGGGCCGCGATGTGAGCCTGACCGTGGTGGACTCGGACGGCCAGGCCGACGAGGGCATCTTCACGGTGCGCGGGCTGTTCAACACCGGCATTCCCTCCTACGACGAGAGTACCGTGCTGATGCCGCTCTCGAAGGCCCAGGCATTTGCCCGCGCCGACAAGCGGGCCAGCGCAATTATCTTGATGCTCAACAGCCAGGAGTCCACCGCCAGCGTCGTCGCCGCGCTCCAGTCCCCCGGCGTGCAGGTACTCACCTGGAGCGACATGAACCAACTGATCGTCCAGACCCTCCAATCAAGCCTGGCCTTCTACTACATCTTGGATGGCGTCGTCATCCTGATCGTGGCCGTGATCATCGCGAACACCCTGCTGATGTCCGTGTTCGAGCGCATCCGCGAAATGGGCATCCTGAGCGCCCTGGGCATGAAGGGCTACCACCTCACGCAGATGCTACTGCTAGAGGCGACGTGCCTCGGCCTGGGCGGGATTGCCCTCGGCCTGATCCTCGGCCTCAGCGGAGTGGCCTACATCACCTATGTGGGCATTCCCATCGGCGACCTGGCCTCGGCGGCGGGCAACAGCGTCGCTCTCGGTAGCACCATTTATGGGCGCTTCGTGCCCGACACGTTCGCCGGTCTCTCCCTGGCGACCCTGCTAATCATCCTGGCGGCATCCCTCTACCCCGCTTGGTACGCATCGCGCCTGGAGCCCGCTGAGGCGCTGCGAGGATGATGCAAGATGCAAAATGCAAAATGCAAGATGCAAGATGCAAGATGCAAGATGCAAGATGCAAGATGCAAGATGCAAAATGCAAAATGCAAGATGCAAGATGCAAGATGCAGATGTAAGGGACGCGGATCTTTTTAATTGTCCCATTGTGGGTGATCTGTCACGCTGAGCGAAGCGAAGCGTCCCGGTCGGGATTCTTCGCTTCGCTCAGAATGACCACCATCCCGAATTGAGCCACGACCTAAAATCTAAAATCTAAAATCTGCAATAAGGAAATAGTATGGACGCCATCCGGCTCGACCATGTGAGCAAGATCTATCACGTTGGTGCGGTTGAGACCCGCGCCCTCAACGATGTGAGCCTGAGCATCGGCGAGGGCGAGTTCACCGCGCTGGTCGGCCCATCGGGCTCGGGCAAGACGACGTTGCTCCAGTTAATCGGCTGCCTGGACAAGCCCGACGCGGGCGCGGTGAAGATCAAGGGCCAGGATGTGACCCGCTTCAGTGCGAACCAGCGCGCCGACCTGCGGCGTACCAGCATCGGGTTCGTGTTTCAGTTCTTCGCCCTGGTGCCGGTACTCACCGCCTACGAGAACGTCGAGCTGCCGCTACTGCTCAGCGGAGTCAAGCCGTCCGAACGGCGCGAACGGGTGAACGGCCTGATGCGCGCTGTCGGCCTGGAGGATCGCGCCAACCACCGGCCCGACCAACTCAGCGGCGGGCAGCAGCAGCGCGTGGCTATCGCCCGCGCCCTGGCTCCCCGCCCCGTCCTCGTGCTTGCCGACGAGCCCACGGCGAACCTCGACACTGCCAACGGTCAGCAGGCCATGGAGATCATGGAGCGCCTGAACAAAGAGACCGGCACCGCCTTCGTGTATGCCACCCACGACCCACGCGTGATCGCCTACGCCCGACGGGTTGTCAAAATGCAGGACGGTGCCATCGTCGATGCCGGTGTGGCATAAATTTTTCATATTGAATAATGTAACAATGAATTCGTCACATTATTCAATATGAAACGAGGTCTGGGGCGCAGCCCCAGAAGGCATATGCGTAGCATCTTGACAATCATCGCCCTGGCGATCCTCGTCGCCGGGTGCGCCAGCGTACCCGTCACCACACCCACGCCCGCCACCCAGGTTGGGCCGACCGCATTGCCAGCGGTGGGCGGATCGCTGAAGGCCGAGGGCCGAGTGGTGCCCGTCCAAAGCGCATCCCTCAGCGTGCCGGTTGGCGGCGTAGTCGCCGAGGTATTCGTCGCCGAGGGCGACTCCGTCCAGGCCGGGCAGCCGCTGCTGCGCCTTGAGCGTGCCCGCGCCGAGGCGCAGGTTCTCCAGGCCCAGGCCGACGTCCAGGCGGCCCAGGCCAGCTTCGAGCAACTGCGTGCGGGTGCCACGCCCGAACAGATTGCCGCCGCTGAGGCGGCGGTCGCCCAGGCCCAGGCCCAGTTACGCCAGACCCAGGGCGGCGTGACGGCCAGCGATCTCGCCGCCGCCCAGGCTCAGCTCGCCCAGGCCCGCGCCGCCCAGGCTCGCCTCCAGTCCGGCCCCGACACCGCTGACCTGCGCCAGATCCAGGCCCAACTTGCCCAGGCCCAGGCTATCGCCCAGACCCAGCGCGACAGCCTCTCGTCCGCCAAGGTGCAGGCCCAGATGCAGATTGCGCAGGCCGCCAATACCCTGCGCGACCGCCAGGCCGACTACAGCCGCATCTACTGGGAGAACCGCACGCAGGAGCGGCGTCCCGGCAATTTATCGCAGGCCCAGAAGGATCAGGAGTCCGCCGTCCTGCACGCTGTCCAGAACGCTGAGCATGCTCTGGCCCAGGCGCAGCAGACTCTGGCCCTGGCCCAGGACGCTGAGCTGACAGGTGTGGCCGCCGCCGACGCCCAGGTACGTGACGCCCAGGCCCGCCTTGATAAGCTCCAGGCTCCCGCTGGCCCCGACCAGATTGCGGCAGCGCGTGCCCAGGTCGCAGCCAGCCAGGCCAGCCTAGAGAAACTACGCGGCGACCAGCGCGGCGGCACCCTGGACGTTGCCCAGGCCGTGGTGGCCGAGGCCGAAGCGAACCTAGCTCAACTGCGCGCCGGGGCACGTCCCAGCGCCTTGGCCGTAGCCGCCGCTCAGGTGAGCCGTGCCGAGGCGACCCTGGCCCTCGCCAAGGCGTCCCTCGCCGAGACCGAGCTACGTGCCCCCTTCGCCGGTACCGTCGCCGCGATCATCCCCCAACTCGGCGAGTACCTAGCCATAGGCACACCAGTGATCGATCTGGCCAACCTGAGCGTCTGGCAAGTCGAGACCACCGACCTGACTGAACAGAACATCGCACGTGTCCGCGTGGACAGCAAGGCCACCATAACCCTAGACGCCCTTCCGGATCTAGAGTTACGCGGCAGCGTCGCCCGCATCCGCACGCTCGGCGAGAGCAAACAGGGCGACATCACCTACGCCGTAACGATCCGGCTTGACCAGCAGGATTCCCGGTTGCGCTGGAACATGACCGCCTCAGTGCGCTTCGCCGAGGGGCTGTAGTAGACTGTGGCCTTTTGACCAGGTTTCAGTCCGCTCAGCAAAATCAGCGATCAGCTACCCGTAATGTGGCCCAAGGCAAGCTGTGCAGTGGGCCGCCGGGAATGATCAACAGACGGTGGGCCGGGTGGAGCCGGGCACGGAGAGCCGCCGGGATCAGTCACTCGCCGAATGCGGCGAGTTCCGCCCACGGCAGCGCCTGTCGGCCCGACTGGAAGGGAATGTCTTGGATAGATCAACACCGTGTCATCGTTACTCCCATATCAGCCGGAGTCCCGAAATAAGGCCAGGTAGTGGCGAGTACATCCACCCCTGTCTCAGCGAACGCCTGGATGTTCGCGCTGGTCAGGCCGCCGGTCGCCACCAGCGTGAGCGAGGGAAATCGGGGCCGGAGCATCTGCACTGCCTGGCGTAGCTCGGCCACCGGGAGCTTGTCGAACTGGATCAGATCCGCTCCAGCCTCGGCCACCGCCAACGCATCGTCGAGCCCCTCAACCTCAACCCCCAACGTGTGATCCCGGCCCGTCTGCTTGAGCATGCGCAGCGCATGGCACAGGCCCGCCAGTCCGCCGAGGAAGGCCCGGTGCTGGGGGAAGATCAGGATCGTCTCAGAGAGGCCCAGCCGGTGGGGCACCGCGCCGCCAGCGAGGATGCCCTTCACTGCGAGCGCCTTGGTGCCGGGGAAGATTTTGCGCGTGGTGGCGATGGTGACGGTCGGGTGTACCTGGCGGGCGGCATCAACCAGCGTGCGGGCGCGAGTCGCGATGCCTGAGACATACTCCAGTAGGTTGACCGCGACCTTCCAGCCCTGGTGCAGCGCCTGCGCTGGCCCCTCCGCCGCCAGCACCACATCCCCAGGCCCAACCCGGCTCCCGCTGCGCGTGGTCAGCGTTACTGTCGCGCCACATAATGTGAATAGGCGACCGGCCTCCTCCGTCCCTGCGATCACCGTGGGCTGACGCGCCGCGAAGGTAATCGTCCCCGGCGCATCGCCGATGCCTAGCGCGTGGGTGGTTAGGTCTAGGTAGGGTACGTCCTCGTAGATGAGCCGCGCAAGCGCAGCGTCGCTCAGGCAGCACGGGAGGGTGGGGGCGCTCAGGGTATACATTGCAGATCGCTATCCTTATGCTTGGGCACTATCACCACCATGAGTAAAATCGACACATAAAAACGACCGGACACCGAATCGCAGTGGTGCGATGGTGCCGGTCGTTGGCAAACACGTTCGTAGTTGATGTTAGGGATGTAGTACGTCAGTTCCCCAGGCGCAGGAAGGGCAGGGTGATCGGAACATACACGGTGCTACCCGCCTGGCGCCCATCGGAGGCAAAGACGATTCCGGCATCCACATCGCCACAGGCGACGGAGGTCAGCACCTCGGTGACGCTGTCGCCGTAGCGCACGACGTTGTGCAGCACAGCGTCCTTCCCTTGGGCACCAAAGAAGCCCCGCCCCTCGACCTGCGTCAGAAGCTCGCGGGTGTACTGGCCGATGGCCGTCGCCTCCGAGCCAAAGGCCAGCTTGAGGCCCGGTCGGGCCAGGTCGTCAAGGCGGGTGAGATGCGCCGGGTTGCTGCGTAACGTCACCACCGCGAGCTGGTTGGAGGCGAAGGCATAGACGCTCTCCGGCCAGACTCGCCCCGCAGCGATTGCGAGATCTATCGCCTGACGATGGGCGGGGGCAAATACATCAGCGACCGCACCCTGGCGGAGTAGCTCCGCCAGCCCCTGCGAGCCACCGAAGGTGAATCGCACCGTGACCCCCGGATACACCATGCTGAAGTCCCTGCCGATGGTTTGGAACGGGCCCGTGAGCGAGGCGGCGGCGAACACATGCAGGGTGCGCGCCACGTTCCCGCCTGAGCCTTGCATGCGCTGCGGGGCGCGGTCGTCGGGGGACTCGACCTCGGTCGAGAAGCCCGCGCTGAGCAGCGCCGCCTGGCCCTGCGGGGAACGCACATAATCAACAAAGGCAGCAGCCAGATCGGGCTGAGGGCTGTTCACCGTCATCGCGATATGGTAGGTCACGGCTGTGGCCGTATGGGGTGCGGCGAGGCTGCGGTCAAGCCAGCCTAAAAAGCTCTCCAACTGGCGCACACGTAGCTGGAGAAAGCGTCCCGCGTCGGGCTGGCTGGCCCGGCCGATGATTCGGGTGCGCAGATCGTCGCGCCATACCCGACTCGCCGCACGCTGGGCCACGAGTAAGGTGCGGACTGCAGTCGGCCCCGCACGCTCGGCAAAGTAAAGCCTAGCCAGGAAGTCGAGCCGCAGATGCGTCGGGTTGTCTACGGGTGTGGTGCGCCAGTAGGCAAAGGCGGCGTCACCGGCGTCGGTTACGTGGAGCACCTTGCGCGGCGGGCGCGTGCCCTGAGACTCCAGGGTCGTCGCGAGGTAGCCCGCCTGCTCCAGCTTGGTTACCAGAGCGTAGAAGTGGCTGAGCTTGAGCTGCCACACCGCACCCAGCGCATCCGGGGCGTTGAGTTGCTGGTAGACCGCGTAGGCATGCTGGGGCTGCTGGCGCACGAAGCCGAGCAGGGCGTGCTCAATGGTCAGCGGCGCTTGGTGGCGAGGGCTCATGCGACCTCCACAATGCGGTGGGCAATACCGGGCTAGTTACTAATTCATTGAATAGAAATATTATCAGCTATGGAGGGCGCGTTGTCAATAGGGTGCGTCAGAATACCTGTATCGCCGTGTTCCGTGGCATCATACGCAAAGTAGTGGTAGCACCGGTCGCTGCGTGCGCCGCACGGAATCGCGTGAAGGACGTGTCTATGGAGTCGCCACCAAACTGTCGGTTGATGCTACACTAATGCTGATCTAAACCCAATACTTTTCGAATAAGCCGTCCTTGCCCCCTCACCCCCTGCCCCTCTCCCTCACGGGGAGAGGGGGCTGGGGGGTGAGGGCTGTCCGGCGGCAGATTCCTTATTCGAACAGTATTGGATCTAAACCTTGGCTTAGAAAGGCACATGCTCTATGAAGTCAGAACAAGCGCAGACGTTCTTCGATACATTGCTCCAGAACCTCCCCGATGTTTTTGTACTCTGCTTCGACAAGGACTTTCGCTATAGTGATGTTCAGGGTGGCGGACTAGAGCGCAGCGGCATGACCTCGCGTGAGGCCGCGCTTGGACACACCCTCTGGGAGGCGCTGCCGCCGCCGGTGGTTCATACGGTTGAGCCAGCCTATCGCGCCGTTTTCGCGGGCCAGCGATCACGGGTTGACGTATCCTATGATGACGGCAACTACGAGATTATCGTTGTGCCTGTACGCGACACATCCGGCGAGGTGGCGAGCGGGATCGCTATTGTCCGTGATGTGACGGCTCAGCGGAACTCTGAGTATCAACTCCAGGTTATTACAGGGCAGGAGGCCGCGCTGCGCGAGTTGAGCACGCCCCTTATCCCTCTGGCCGATAATGTGGTGGTGATGCCGATCATCGGCACCATCGATGCGCGGCGCGCCCAGCAAATTATGGAGACGTTGCTTGAGGGGATTGCTGCGAACCAGGCCGATGTGGCTCTGCTCGATATTAGCGGCGTACGGGTGGTTGACACCCAGGTGGCCGATGCGCTGCTGCGGGTCGCCCAGGCCGCAAAGCTGCTCGGCACGCAGATCGTCCTCACCGGCATCCGCGCCGAGGTTGCCCAGACGATTGTTCACCTCGGTGCCGATATGACCGGGATCGTCACCCGATCAAACCTTCAGGACGGCCTACGCTACGCCCTCACAATGGTGGGGGCCGATATGGCGAAAGCCTCAGCCTTCGCCAAAAATACCGGCACCCGTTAGCCCAGGCGCAGAGCCTGGCGCTTCATATAGGCCAGGATGGCGCTGATCCCGTTGAGTCGCTGCGGGCTGAGTACGCGATGCAGTCCCATCTCCTGAATAAAGTCAGCAGACACGGCAGCCACCTGCTCGGGCGTGGAGCCACGTAGGCCCTCGGCCAGAAGCGCGGCGTAGCCACGGGTGGTCGGGGCCTCCTCAGGTACATCGAAGTGGAAGCGCACGCCCGCGCCCTCACGCTCGGCGTGGACGAAGACCGGGCTCATGCACTCGTGTACCTGCTCCATGTGCTGGTGGTTCTGGAGTGCCTCGGGCAAGGGCGGCATGCGGTCGGCGTATTCCAGCAGCAACTCCAGCTTTTCGTCCCGGTCGCTCGCCTTAAACTCCTCAACGATCTCGCGCAGGCGCGGTGGCAGATGTGGCACGATTATCCCCGCTCTTTCAGAAGGGCGCAGCAGCGCCGCGCTGCTGCGCCTTTACCCCTACCTTCCGCCGCGCTGCTGGAGGAGTCCGATCAGCGAGTTCAGCACACGGGCACGGTACTCGGTAGCGGTGGCCACATTCCGCTCGTGGATCTCGAACAGGGCACCGTCAAGCTCCAGGCCGCCGTCGCGGCCTTCGCGCATCGGCACCACCGTCTTGCTGTCGCCGTCGAGCTTCACCTGCGTGTAGGCACCGGGGCGCTCAGTCTCAAGGTCAGGCGTCGCCGTGGCGCTCGTCAGAACGTAGAAGGTCTTCACTTCCATCACCGACGCATTCTCAATGTAGGCAGCGACCTTCTCGGCGGCGGCGCGGATGGAGTTCTCAAGCTCGGTGGGCATAGGTGGATGCTCCTTTGTGATATTAGACATGGTTCAGAACAGCTTTACAGTGTGGCGGAGACGCGAGGAGGCGAGGATGCGATAGCATCGCCTCGTCGCCTCCTCGCGTCTC
>Ga0194060_10001850_pt1 | contig 15122 bp, 9 predicted proteins | sample SepL225m_MetaG_FD_163427 | JGI IMG/M metagenome (GOLD analysis project Ga0194060, IMG submission 163427) | Anoxic zone freshwater microbial communities from boreal shield lake in IISD Experimental Lakes Area, Ontario, Canada - Sep2016-L222-5m | ecosystem: Environmental > Aquatic > Freshwater >...
TATTAGTGCATATGGCTTGCCCAAGTATACCACAAAGGGTTGTCAGTCAAGTCTTTTTGAGAAATTGAACCGTTTAATAGCAGATCTAAAAAAGCACGGTGAGTTTATTTCGTATAATAAGTACGCTGAAATGCAAGCTAATCATTAAACCTTTTATTTGAAGGGTTGTCTAATTTTAAAATTAGGCAGCATGAAAATAGTATTATTACTTTTTTTACTTAGTTCAATTGCTTTTTTAAGCAGACAAGAGCTTAAAGAAATTTAGTTTCCATAAAATAAGAGGCTCTTGCAGTACCAGCCTTTCCGAAGCGAACAGCTTCTGCGTTTACTTGTTTAAAATTTCAGTAAATTTGGGGTATTAGGGGATAAGAAAGGGATTGTACTCTTTTCACTAAATTTATATCAACAATGAAATTTTTCAATATCTTCTTTTGTATCGTTTTTATCTTATTTGCAGCTGTGCAATATAACGACCCAGACCCTTATTTATGGATACCCATTTATTTGTATCCTGCTTTACTTTGTTATTTTAAAGTAATACAGAAGCCCATACATAGAATGGCTTACTGGGCTGGTTTTCTAGTATTTGGTGTCTATGCTATTTATAAAATGTTTGACACCAATGGCATTATCGATTGGGTTCAGTTTCATAACGCCTCTAATATTGCAAGCACCATGAAAGCAGAACAACCTTGGGTAGAAGAGTCGAGAGAATTTTTTGGCTTAGTTATTATTCTTATTGTACTGGGCATTAATTATTTTAAAGAAAACAATAATCAATCTGCCCGAAAATAAAATAGTTTATCATACGTTTATCACATACCATGCGCACTCCTAAATTTCAATCCATTAAGTTCAGCAAAGCACTTACTATACTTTTTTTCTTTACAATCATTTTTTCTTTTAAGTCAAAGGCGCAAGTATTTGATTCTCTTTTAAATATTTATGAGGAGCAATTTCCGCACGAAAAAATTCACATTCACTTTGATAGAACTATGTACAATACAGGGGAGACTATATTTTATAAACTCTATGTATTATCAGGCATGGAATGGACTAGCGTAAGCAAGAATGTATATGTGAACTGGTATGACAACAATGGTAATTATATAAAACAAATAGCAGCGCCTTTATTTCAATCTTCTGCTAAAGGTAGTTTTGAAATACCTGCCAATTATAAAGGCGATTTTTTAAGAGTCAAAGCCTATACCCGTTGGATGTTGAATGACGATAGTGTTTTTTTATATGAAAAAAATATTCCTATTAATGATGGAGTAGTTTCCAAAGCAAAAAATATTACGACTAATAAAACTAGAGTAGATGTATTTCCGGAAGGGGGTACTTTAGTGGAAGGCCTTTTAAGTAAACTAGCATTTAAGGCTACTAATAATTTTGGAACCCCGATATTTATTAAAGGCTTTGTCGTAAACGATAAAAATAAAGTGGTAGATACTTTAAAGGTTCAACACGATGGCATGGGTGTATTTAAATTAAGACCTACTACTGGAGAAAAGTATCAATTAAATTGGACCGACGAAAATGGACAAAAAGGAACTACCCCCATTACGGCGGCCAATAAGCAAGGCGTAATTTTAAAAATAAGCATGGACAATGAAAAGGCCTATGCACAAGTAGAAAGAACCATTGATGTACCTTCTGCATCCTATAAACATATGAGGTTAATTGTGCATCAGAATCAACATTTAATATATACTGTTGAGTTTAAAGGGGAGGAGCGTCAAGTGCAAAAAGCAGCATTACCCATTGAGGAACTTCCAACAGGGGTAGTTCAATTTTCTTTATTTACCAATGATTGGCTACCTATTGCGGAAAGAATTGTACTTGTAAATAATCGTTTACATGAATACAATGCCAATTTAAATGTAGGTATTGCTAATACCAGTAAGAGAGGTAAAAATGTACTTGAAATAACAGTCAAAGATACAGCGGCTTCCAATATGTCTATATCTATTACCGATGCCTCCATTGTTATGCCCGAACAGCAAACTATTTATTCCGATTTTCTTTTAAGCAATGAAATTAAAGGCAAAGTGTATAACCCTGCTTATTATTTTTCAAGCGATGCCGATTCTGTTGCCGCTCATTTAGATTTAGTCATGCTTACTAATGGATGGCGCAAATTTGATTGGGCAAAAATTAAAGCAGGTCTATTACCTACCATCACTTATCCGAGAGAGACTGAGTTAATGAAGCTTGCTGGTAAATTATATGGAGGAACTATTGCAAAATCTTCCGATAATCTTTTATTGAATTTAATTATTCACGGGAAGGATAGTTCGAATAAGATGTTATTTGTGCCAGTTGGAAAAGATGGCAGCTTTGAGGATAAATCGGTTTTCTATTATGATACTGCTAGAATTTATTATTCACTCAATGGAAAGTCAAAACTAGACAATCAAACTGTAGTACATTTTGATAATGGATTGATCAAACAAGAGTTTACTAAAATACAAGTGGACCCGGGTGGCTTTCAGTCTTATACTACCGATAGTATGGCAAGGGCTAAACTAAATTTATTTTTAGTAGAACAAGAAAGACAAAGAAAATTATTGGCCTCTATGACTTTGACAGAAGTAGTGGTGAAGACAAGAGTGAAAACCCCTGTTCAGTTATTAGAGGAAAAATATGCAAAAGGTCTTTTTGCTGGAGGCGACGGTGTCTCTTTTGATTTAACCTCCGATGGCTTAGCAATAGCAGCCATTGACATATTAACTTATTTGCAAGCAAAAGTACCTGGTTTAAGTATTTCAATCTCGGGTTCGCAAGCTTCAGCTTCTTGGAGAGGATCTAAAACCGATTTCTATGTTAATGAATTTAATACACCTATTGAACAAATTCAAACAATGAATATTGCAGATATTGCTTTTATCAAAGCTATTAGACCTCCTTTCTTTGGATCATCTGGTGCTGGTAGCGGAGGTAGTGGAGGGGCAATTGCTATTTATACTAAACGTGGTGGTGCAAATAAATCAAGTAATATTAATAGTAAGGGAATGGAGAATATTGTTTTGGGAGGCTATTCAGTATTTAAAGAGTTTTTTCATCCAGATTATGATAAACCCACTGCTAGTTTTGAAACAGATAATCGTACCACCTTATATTGGAACCCTTATGTCTTAACAAATAAAAGAAGTACAAGGGTGAGAATTGAATTTTACAATAACGATATAAGCAAGAAGCTACAAATTGTACTCGAAGGCATGAATGCTGATGGTAAATTAGCACGAGTTGTGAAGTTTATAGAATAATAAGCCCTTTTTTTTGTTTAAATTTCTCCTTAATTATTCCTAGTAAAAGCAAACATTTAAAGTATTTAAGTCTTTAAAATGCTAATTATTATCTAATCATTAGCAATACAAACAATTGGTAGTCAACATAATATGGCCATATTGCTAGATTATTATCTTTTTGTTAAAAAAATCCCAATTTCGTTAACCATAATTTATAATTTAAAATTATATTTGAACGAGTTGAGGCTGGTATTTGTTTTTCATATACAAGCTTCCCTTGCTAAGTAAAAATTTGGCTAATAATTAAACAATAAAACATGAGTAAAAAAATCCTTATGAGTGTTTGCGCATTTCTACTGACTATAATGGTTGGTTATGCTCAAACAGTTAAAGTAACCGGTAAGGTTCTTGACGAAAAAAATGCCCCTGTTGCTGGCGCTAGTATTCTAGAAAAAAGCACAAAGAAAGGACTTACTGCAGACGCTAACGGTAATTTTACTATTACTGTAAATCAGAAAGGCGCAGTTTTAGTTGCTTCTGCTTTAGGCTTTGAAGGCGCTGAAGTTCCTGTTACAGGAAACACCATCACTATCAGATTAACTTCTGAAGTAAAAGCTTTAGCCGATGTAGTTGTAACAGGAGTAGGTGCTGCTACTTCAAAGAAAAAATTAGGTGTTGCAGTTGAAAATGTTAACCTATCTAATCAAGTGAAAGTAGCTACTGGTGATGTTGGTCAACAATTAGTTGGTCAAATTGCGGGTGCACAAATTCAAAGTACGAATGGTTCTCCAGGCCGTCCTTTACAAATTTTATTGCGTGGTATTAACACTGTACAAGGTGGTACCTCTCCAATGATTTTAATTGATGGAATTGAAGCCCGTGCAACAAGTTTAAACTCCATTGACGTAAATATCATAGAAAGAGTGGAGGTGGTACAAGGTGCCGCTGCTGCTTCATTATATGGTGCGCAAGGTGCGAATGGTGTTATTCAATTATTTACTAAAAAAGGTAAACAAGGTAAGATGAATATTGAATTCAGTTCATCTACTACTAATAATTCATTATTAAATATTGGTGGATTAGAAAAAGCACATTTTCATGCCTTTGTTACCGATGGTTCTAATAATGTTTTAACTGGTTCTGGTGCAATTATGTCATTAGATCCTAAAACATTAGTATTCAATGGTGACGTGCAATACAACTCTTTAGGAGTGGAAGGTCTTGCTGGTGCAAAATATACGAGTATTCAAAATAAAGCTTATGACGCTAATTTAAAATACTACGATCATTATAAACAACTTTTAGGAGATGGTTATGCGCACAATGCTTCATTAACTATTTCTGGTGCTGGTCCAAAAGTAGATTACTTATTTTCTGGATCTACGAACATGCAAAATTCAAACTTCATTAATAATGGAGACTACCAACGTTCTAACTTAACAAGTAAGATAGGTTTAGAATTAGCAAAAGGTTTGAAGTTTACAACTACTACTCAATTAGTGTATACTAAGAATACTTTGAATGATCAAACTGGTCGTAACGTATTCTTTGCTTTGAATAACGCTCGTCCATTTGTTGATTTCACACAAAAAGATTTAGATGGTAACTATGCAACTTATTTTGGAGCTGCAGCAGGTGTAAACCACACTAACCCTTTTTATACAAATCAATACTCAAGAACTTTAATTGAGAAAATTGATGTTATTCAAAACTTCAATTTAAACTATCGTTTACCTAAGTTTTTAGAATTAGATGCTAAATATGCTATTAACTCTTCTAATACAAATACTAACTATTATTATGACGATCAGTCTGGTAATGCGAATGCTGTATTACAAGGAAGATTCACAAGTAACTACAATCCTAATAGTTCAGCCAATGGTACCACCACTGGTGAGATTGACAACTATGTAGATAGAACAATCTTCCAAAACTTTATTGGAACAGCTACTTTTAGAACCGATTTCCAAAAGGATTTTAATATCAATATTCCTTTAAGAACTTCTACAACAGCTGCATTTGATTACCGTAATAGTTATTATAAATCTTATGGTTCTTATGCTTATGATGGTCCAGGCTATTCGCCTTGGAATTCTTCTCAAGCTGCGAACTTTAAAACTTTTACAGACTATGTTCAGCCATTTATTACTTATGGTATACTTGCGAATCAACGTTTTGATTGGTCTGACTTTGCAGGTTTCTCTGTAGGTGTTAGAAGTGACTATTCATCTGCTTTCGGATCGGGTGCAACTGCACAAACTTTCCCAAGAGGAGATGCATTTCTTGCTTTACATAAATTAAAGCCATTTGAAAAATTGAAATTAGACAACGTTATTAACGAGTTTAAATTAAGAGCAGGTTATGGTGAGGCGGGTATCCAACCAGGTGCCTTCCAACGTTTCCCTGTATTAAGTGCTGTGAACCTTGGTGCGAATAGCGATTTCGTTTCTCCTATTACTACTCCTAATAAAAATTTATCTGTGGAGTTGTCAAAAGAAACAGAATATGGTACTGACTTAGGTTTTAACTTATTACGTGGCAAGTGGTTAAAAACTGCCAATGTTTCTGCTACTTTATGGAAGAGAGAAACAGTGAATGCTATTTATAGTGTAGACGCTGCGCCTTCAACAGGTGTGGGTGGTACATTAGATAACGCCTTTGGATTAGGTTCTCATGGTGTACAAGCATCATTAAACTTAAATGTATATACTGGTAAAGATTTAATTTGGGATTTCATCACGAACTATTCTCAACAAACTTCTGAAATTACTTATGTAAAAGGACCTCCAGTGGTAATTACTTCTGGTGCTGGTAGCGTAGGTATTACTTTAAAGGAAGGATATAAAATTGGACAGTTCTTCGGTTACAGAATGATGAAGTCTTTAGATGAAGTTAACCCTGCTACTGGAACTGCATTTATTACTGAAGCGAATCGTGGTTTATATGAAGTAGTGCATACCACTGTGGGCGGAGACTGGGTAGTGAATAAAGCTACTAAGCAAGCAGTTGCTTTACCTGGCCAATATAGCTTGGGTGATCCAAATCCAAAATTCAATATGAGTTTTATTAACAACTTGAACTACAAGAATATTGTTTCATTTAATATGCAATGGGATTGGGTATCAGGTGCGCATTTATACAACCAAACAAAACAATGGATGTATCGTGATGGTATTCATCATGATTATGATAATCCAATTTCTATTGATGGCCAAACTTTTGCTTATACTGCGTTTTATCGTAGTATGTATGCAGGTGGTGCAGCTAACGGAACTAAAAACTACTTCTATGAAGATGCAAGTTTTGTTCGTTTAAGAAACGTTTCTGTTGGTGTTGATTTAGCAAAACTGGTTAAAATCAAAGCAATTAGTCGCTTACAATTAGTATTGTCAGGACGTAACTTGGTAACCTTTACTCCATACTCTGGTATGGATCCAGAGGTTAACTACTCTACTAACTCTGCTTTCGACCGTGGTTTAGATCACAATACAATTCCTAACACTAAACAATATACTATTGGTTTGAATGTTGGATTTTAAACCTTAACTAATTAAAATTATCAGATATGAAGTATAATAAATTTTTAGTCGGAATATTGGGATTAACCTTAAGCTTATCAGCTTGTAAGAAAGATCTTGATATCTCTAATACTAACTTACCTACACCGGAGAGTGCTCAAAATGAGCCTGGTGTTCTTTCTTTCGCGCAAGGCGCAATTTATCGTAATGGATTTTACGATTTAAAATACTCTGATGGTGTTTACGGCCGTTATTGGGCGGGCACAATCGGATTCCAAGAGTTAATGGGTGACATCATTGGTGCAGAGGCAGCGAATGCTTATATGAACCAAATTGGTTGTCCTAATAAAGTAACCTTGGATGATGGTACCGTTGTATTAAACCCAGCAAGTATTAAGACACAATATGAATTATGTCGTTATGTAAATCAAAATGCACAAGGCGTAAGTAATACTACCAACTACCAATGGTCATACATGTACAATATGATTACTGCAGCTAACGGTGTCTTAGATTTATGTAAAAATGTAACTTTCTCAGGTACAGGTGCCGATTCTAAAAAAGCAACTGTGAAAGCTTGGGCATATTGGTGGAAAGGATATGCATATAGTCAAATTGGCTCTATGTATTATGCGGGTATTATTCAAAATAATACACCTTCTGCTGCTACTACTAATGGTAACTATGTAACGAAGGAAGCCATTATTGCTGAAGCTAATGCTAACTATGATAGTTGTGCAACTGCTTTAGGTACAGCATCAACAAGCGCTGCCGATTATACAGCAACTATTACTAAATTAGTTCCTTCTTTTTTACAAAAAGGTAAAGGTGGGGCATTAACTGTTGATATGTGGAAGCGTAATATCAATACTATGAAAGCGCGTAATATTTTAGTAAACACTACAGTGTCTGCAATGAGTGCAGCTCAGTGGAATACTATTTTAACTTTAACTACAGATGGTGTTAAGTCTACCGATTTAATTTTTACGGCTCGTACCGATGCGGCTGGTTCTTTCATTGAAAGTACAGTGGCTGATAAAACTTCTCAATCTAGTGCTACTGGTTCTACTAACACTTATAAATTAAGTGAGCGCTGGGTTCAAGATTTCAGAACAGGAGATAAGCGTAAAGATAATAACGTATTAACATTGTCATCAGTTGGTTTATTCAATACAGACCGTGGTAATGTTTTCAATACACGTTATACACTTAAAAATGGTGGTAATGCTTTAGCGGGTGTAGTCACTTATTCTAATACTACTTCTGGTGCAAATGAAATTACTATTGCAGCAACTTATGAAGAAAATGAATTAATGAAAGCAGAGGCTTTAATTAAAACAGGATCAATTGACTTAGGTGTCAAGTCTATTGATGCTGTAAGAACTTACCAAGGTGCAGGTTTAACTGCTATTGGCGCTGGTGCCACTGCTGCTGCAGCTTACGAAGAATTAAGAGCTGAGCGTAGAATTGGTTTAGCTTTTAAAGGATTATCTTTTTATGATGCGCGTCGTTGGGAAATTATTGCTCCTGACAAATCTCGTACTAACTGTGTTGTAGTTTCATCTACTGCAAAAGTATATACGAAGGCAAGTATTGTTTATGGATACTTGGATTATTGGGATGTTCCAGATAATGAGTTGGCATACAATCCGCCAGCTTCAGGAGCGGCTCCAGTGAAGAATCCTAAACAATAGTTAAATAGTTTAGATTTATAAAAACAAGACCCATTTGGGTCTTGTTTTGTTTAAGGGATGTTTATCTTTATAAAAATATAGCAAAATGAAAAAGCAGTTATTGTTATTTGTTTTTTTAATGTCTTTGGTTGAAATTATGAGCGCTCAAGATAATACTATCAATACCACAGGGAAATTTGGTAGTCAAATTTTTTTAAGTGACGTATATGGGCGTGCTTTTGAAAATAAATATGGAGACATTAATGGGTCTGCCTATTTTTTACCCGAATATAAATTTTCAACTATTTTTTTATCAGATGGCAGAAAGTATTACAATGTGAAAGCTAAATTAAATTTAGTAGAACATGAAGTGGTATTTAAGTCAAGTAGTGGTGAGGAAGGCTTTATTGGCAAGGGTATGGTATCAACAATTTCAATAGTTGATTCTACTAAGCAAGGTGTTAAAAATTATACATTTCAGTCGGGGTTTCCAAAAATTGACAATCAAACTAGCTTATATTTTTACCAGGTGTATACCACTGGTAAAGCAACCTTATTAAAGTCAATCAATAAAAGTATTGAAGAAAGGCTGAATGAGCTTTCTGGTGAGAAGTCAAAAGAATTTATGGTGCGTGAAAATGGGTATATCTATATAGGTGGAGAAATGAAACGTATTAAAAAAGAGAAGGAATTTTTTATGAATATTTTAGCTGACCAAGCGGCTGCTGTCAATCAATATATGACAACGAATAAAATAAATTTCAAAAACGAAGACCAGGTTTTAAAACTGATCGAATTTTATAACTCATTGTAAAAAGCTTCTCGTTCAAACTTTTTCAGGATTTCTATGTTATTATAATTATTAACATTATTTTTTATGAAACTAGTATACCTATTTATTGCCCTAGGCCTTGTATTTGTTGTATTTCAATCATTTAGAAGCTTTTCGGCTTCAAAAATTGAAACCCAAAAGTACCGTGTGGTTAAAGTGGAAGAGGGTTTTGAAATACGATTTTACCCTAAAGCTACTTTTGCAACCATTCAGTCAAGTGGTTCAAATTATAAGCAAGTGGCCAGTAGTGGCTTTAGAAAATTAGCTGGTTATATTTTTGGCGGCAATGACCAAAACAAAAGCATTGCTATGACAGCTCCAGTAAGAATGGAGATGAGTGAAAAAGGGTCAGCTATGAGTTTTGTAATGCCTGAAAAATACGACGCGTCTAGTTTACCTAAGCCTAAAGATGCTACCGTTCAAATCAAACAATCAACAGAATCTTATGAGGCAGTCATTGCTTTTGGGGGATATGCCAATGATGAAAAAATTACTGACTATACCAATAAGTTAGTCGCGCTTTTAAATAAAAAAGGAATTAAAATAATAGGGGGTTATAATTTCTTAGGTTATAATGCTCCATTTGATTTTATTGGTCGTAAAAACGAAATCTCTATTCCTATTGAATGGAAGGAATAGTCGAGTGTAGTAATAATTTAGCTTTAATAAATAATATATTTTTTCAATGTCAACATTTTTAGTGGTAGGCGGTTCATCGGGTATTGGTTTAGAACTAACGAACCAATTAGCGGCATCAGGCCATACAGTGCATGCTACTTATAATACACATGCAATTGAAAATGCAGGTAATATTCATTACCATAATATAAATGTCTTGGATGAAAATATAAATCTAGATTTTTTACCTGCCTCTATTGAAGGCATTGTGTATTGTCCTGGCGCTATTAGTTTAAGACCATTTAATAGAATACCTGCCGACGATTTTATAAAAGATTATACTTTACAAGTAGTGGGTGCTGTTAAAATAATACAAGCAGCACTGCCTAAATTAAAAGAAAGTAAAAATGGGTCTATTGTTTTATTCTCTACAGTAGCTGTTCAATTAGGTTTAAATTTCCATTCATTAGTAGCAAGTTCAAAAGGGGCTATTGAGGGTTTAACAAAGGCCTTAGCTGCTGAATTGGCGCCCACCATTCGTGTCAACTGCATTGCACCTTCTTTAACCAATACACCACTGGCCGCAGGTTTATTAAACTCTGAGCAGAAAATAGATGCCAACGCGCAGAGGCATCCCCTTAAAAGGGTGGGAACGCCACTAGACATAGCCAATGCGGTTGAATTTTTATTAACCGATAAGTCTAGCTGGGTGACAGGCCAAATATTAGCTATTGACGGAGGTATGAGCACCATTAAATTATAGTGTTTACATTTTTACTGGGGTAGACTTTTTATTTCTTCCTTTCAATTTCTTTATTTAACTCTTCAATATCGACAGGTCTCTCCGTCATATCTCCTAAAAGATTTCTAGAAAAATAATCAGCTGTTTTCCAGAACCAATATTCGCTCATATCGCCAAAGCCATGTCTTTGAGTAGGTAGTATTAACATATCAAAACGCTTATTGGCTTTAATTAAGGCATTCACTACACGAATGGTATTGGAAGGGTGCACATTATTATCAATTTCTCCATGTATGAGTAATAATTTTCCTTTTAAATTTTTGGCAATATCTGGATTCTTGTCAATCATGTAAGAGAAGGTGGTATCACCTTTATCAGATATATTTTCTTTCACACCATTATGTTTTTCACTCCACCATCTATTGTAAACACTGTTGTCATGATTGCCTGCATTACTTACCGCTACTTTAAATATATCAGGGTACACTAACATGGCAGCGGTACTCATAAATCCTCCGCCACTATGGCCATGAATTCCTACTTTATCTCTGTCAATAAAACTATACCTGTCGGCTAATTGTTCAATGGTTGCTTTTTTATCGGCTAGTCCATAATCTCTTAAATTACCATAACCATAATTATGATACCACTTGCTACGCGCAGGATGGCCACCTCTATTACCAATAGTAACTACCACAAAACCTAATTGGGCTAGTCTATCAATTCTGTCCATACCCTTACTAAAGCTTTTGTTGACGGACTCTGTTTGAGGACCTGGGTATACATATTCAATAATGGGATATTTTTTAGTACTATCAAAATCAAAAGGTTTATACATTACTCCAAAAATATCGGTAATACCATCATCGGCTTTTACTTTGAATGTTTCAGGATATTTATAACCTGCAGCAAATAAAGAGCTTAGGTCGGCTGTTTCTAAATCCATTAATTTTTTTCCGTCTGTTGAATACAATGTAGAGGTGGGCGTGGTATTAATGCGAGAGCTTGTATTAACAAAATAATTCTTTTTATCGTTCATGCTAAAGCTATGGTCAAAATTGCCTGGGTTTAATAATTGTAAACCAGTACCGTCAAGATTTACTTTATACAAGTGCAAGTAATAAGGGTCTTCTTTTAAAGAACCATTTAGATTTTCTTTGCCATTAGCAGAAAAGTATAGAACTCTTTTTTCTTCATCAATAGATATGAGTTCCTCAATATGCCATGGACCTTGTGTAATTTGGTTCTTCAATTTTCCTTCTTTGTCATAAAGGTATAAATGTGCCCAGCCATCGCGCTCACTCCATTCAATAAACTCCTCTGTATTTTTTAGTATACCTGGTTTTTGTATTTCTACATAAGTATTAAGGTTTTCTTCAACCAAAGTTTTTACTGCGCCTGTATTAATATCTACTATGCATTGGTCAATTTTTTTCAAATCTCGACTGGTGCGAGATAAGTATAATTTATCATTGGTGCCTAACCAAATACTTGGTTTATGCTCATCGTCTCTTGTATTTATATTGTTAGTTTTATTCCAAACAGCAATATCTTGGTCTTTAAATAAAGAAGCATTTATTTCTTTATAACTGTAAGCCAACATATCTACCATCATCAAATGATCAACGGGTGCTTCTTTCTCACCTGGCATCCAGTATTTATAGGTTTCAAGTGTAGGTCTAGGGTCGGCAATACTATTAATTACCCAAAGGTCCTTTACTTTTCTATTATCTACTTTGGTAATGGCAACATGCTTGCTGTCCTCGCTCCATAATCCGTAAACAGCCTTTCTTTTATTTTTATTTTTCTCTACGTCTACATTCGTTTCACCTCCACCACCATAGGCACTTTCACTATGCCAGCTAAAATTTTGTTCGCCGTCTTTGGTAATGGCATGTTCTACAATACTGCTATCGTCTTCATTTTTCAAAGCCTTTTCATAATTGGCTTTATCCATGTAAAACAAATTATAATTTCTTCCAAAAATAATGGTCTTTTCATCGGGTGAAATATTTGCCCAATTAGGTTTTCTTTTTGGCTTTTTAAAACCTACTAATTCATTTAATTGTTCTGTAATTAAGTTGTATTCAAAATAAAATATTTTTTTTATTTTTTCTGGCTTAGTATCTTTTTTAATATCCTCTTCTTTATTTTTTTTAACTTCTTCGTCTTTATTAATTTCAATGGTACTTTTTACTTCAAATCGAATCCAGTTTTCGTCTTTTATGAATTTTATAGAATCTACTGGTAAATGCTGACCATCAAATGGGTCTTTAATAATGCGGGTTAATTCAGCAGCTAATTTATCACGGTTAAACATTGACTTTTTCTCATTCTTTAATGGGTCCACAATATTCCATTGCTTACCTTCACTAGTTTCGTAAGTGTACCAAAATTTGTTAGATTGTTTTAGCCAATGAGGGTCTACCGCTAAGGAAAAAATCATTTTCTCTAATTTCTTAGGGGAAAATCGAGCAGCTAAAGTATAATTTGCTTTTTGTTGACTCATTGCAAAAAAAGGAATCAACAACAGTAGTGTTTGTAAGAATTTACGCATAGGATTGTTTTAAGGATAGTAAATTAAGAAATCTACCTTAATTTACCTATTTGGAGGCTTTTTTTTGATGAGTAACTGCTCCAAATATTCTTAATCTATAGCTCAATGAAAAGGCCCCTATTGCTAGAGGCCTTTTCTGTATTTTCAACAATTCAACTAATTTTTTGAAAGTGGAATTAATAAACTCTTGATAAATGGTCAATTCTAGTTATATTAGATACAACGCCTGTTTTCATAGAGTCATTAAATTCCTTACTATTTTTTCTTTTTTCTTGTCTATCTGCATAGTGTGTGTAAAAGTCTAAAATACTATTATCTGGTAAAATGGTTATGTAAGTATTTGTTGGGTAACCATCAGTAGCTCTCCAAGTACTACTCAAATACTTAACACCTATTTTTAATTCAATTTCATGCTGTTGTAACATTTGTTTTTGGAAAGCCTCTTGTTCATTAGCAGGAACTGTTCTCATCACAATTTTTCTAAAATTATAATTTTCCATTTTAAAATCAACTGGTGTAAATTGTAATTCATTTACCCTAATCCAAGTCGATCTTCTCCATGCACCATCAGTATTATTTGACATTTCTTCTGCAATTTTTGAATTCGCCTCTGTAAATTTATTATTATTCGCAGCTCTACTTGCAATATATTTTCCTAAATTTTCATCACCGTCAATGAAAGAAAGAATATAAAGACTGCCTGTTTCAGATGTATGAGCAACTCTATTATTCATTATACCTTCATTCATTTTTCTTGTAAAAGCGTCCTGTACTGGGTAGTTTTTTCTAAAAATATCCATATCTTTTACTTTAGACTCAGACAGATAGAAAAAATGTCTAGTAGCATCTTGTGCAATTGAACTTAAGCCTATAAATAGACTTAATAGTAAAATAACTTTTTTCATATAATTTTTTTTAATGAATAAGTAAAGTAGACTATTACTTCTAAAAAGAAAGTTATTTTATTGTAAATAGGCTAAAGTCTTAAGGTTCAATAGACTAAGTTATTCCATACCTGCGTATAGGGGCATATATACAGCATTAAATAATTTTCAATGACAGTCTTAAATAGTAGAATTTGTATTAACTTAACTTGTAAATACAAGCTTTATGGTGAATGCTATTTGGGTTATTTTAGTACTGTTTGCGATTTGGTTTATTTATGTTCTGGGAGCAGATATTATTAAGCATAAAAATAATTTAGAAAAAGTAAGTTGGGTGAAGACAGGCATCATTGGTTTTGTCGTTAACTTTTTTGATGTTTTAGGGATTGGTGCCTTTGCACCACAAACAGCCTTATTAAAATTTACCAAACAAACTTCAGATAAATTAATACCTGGCACCATGAATGTGGCCAATACATTACCCGTTTTAATACAAGCAATTATTTTTATCCAAGTGGTGGAGGTAGAGCCTATCACTTTAATTGTCATGTTTTTAACGGCTATGGGAGGTGCTATTTTAGGGGCCGATATTATTGGTAAACTTTCAGAAAGAAATATTAGACTAACCATTAGTGTTGCTTTATTAATTACAGCTGGTTTTATGTTTGCTAATAAAATGCAATGGATACATGGAGAAGGAGTAGCCATTGGCATTCATGGTTGGAAGTTGGTAATAGCAGGCGTGGTTAATTTTATATTAGGTGCCATGATGACTGCCGGAGTTGGCTTGTACGCGCCCTGTATGGCTTTAGTATATTTATTGGGACTATCTCCTCAAGTGGCATTTCCTATTATGATGGGTTCTTGTGCTTTTTTAATGCCGCCTGCATCTTATAAATTTATCAAATCGGGTGCCTATAATAAAAAGGCAGCATTAGGTATGGCCATTCCTAGCATATTCGCAGTATTGATCGCAGCTTTTATTATAAAGTCAATGCCATTAGATACATTAAGATGGCTAGTGCTAATTATTATAGTGTATACCTC
>Ga0194060_10001852_pt1 | contig 15121 bp, 12 predicted proteins | sample SepL225m_MetaG_FD_163427 | JGI IMG/M metagenome (GOLD analysis project Ga0194060, IMG submission 163427) | Anoxic zone freshwater microbial communities from boreal shield lake in IISD Experimental Lakes Area, Ontario, Canada - Sep2016-L222-5m | ecosystem: Environmental > Aquatic > Freshwater >...
GCCCCTCTCCCGCTCAGGGAGAGGGGCAGGGGGGTGAGGGCTGAGCGGCGGCAGATTCCTTATGTGAAAGGCATTACCCTAGTGCCCACCCGTCACTGGCGGCGTCACTGGCGGCGTCACCGGTGTCGGATCAGGCGGCGGCGGCGGGCACGTGCGCGGTCGATCTACGGGCGGCGACATATGAAAGTACGCCTGCATGATCTCTGTCACCGCCGGTACCGCCATAGTCGATGAACCATCGCCCAAGTCGCCGGTGCCCTCTAGCAACACGACCACCACAATCTGCGGGTTGTCGAAGGGCGCAAAGCCAACAAACCACGAGTGGCTCTGGCGCTTGCCGTCGGGCGTCACAATCGGCCCAAACTCAGCCGTCCCCGTCTTCCCGGCAATACTCAGCCCCGAACATTCGTCGCGAGCCGCGATATTCAGCCCCGCAGTTACAGACTGACGCATGCCATCGCGGATGACTGCGAGATAGTCCGGGTTCACCGGTGCCTTCGACTTCACTTCTGGCGTAATAGTCCGCAGCACGGTACCGTTCGCATCGGTGATCGTATCTACCACGTGCGGACGATAGACCGTGCCGTCACGGGCTACCGCTCCGGCCGCCGCCGCCAACTGGAGCGGCGTCACCTGGAGGTAGCCTTGTCCAATCGCCGTGTTGTAGGTGTCGCCGGTCGTCCAGCTCTCGCGCAAAGTCTGGGCCTTCCAGGTCTTCGTCGGTACCATCCCCGGCATCTCTCCCGCAATATCCACGCCCATGATGCGGCCCAGGTTAAACCACGACAGCCCCTCCCCCAACTGGTCAATGCCCAGCCCCGGAGTACGAAATGCCTTGTCGTCAAGGTTAATCACCTGATCGTTGCCCCCCGCGATTGAGGCAAAGAAGACGTTCGAGGAGAGCCGCAGCGCATCGATGATGGTAATCTCACCATTATCGCGGTTACGCAGCGAGTTAGGCAGCACAAACATGGCCCCGCTCCGTTCGATCAGCCGGATGAGTCCGGGATCGCGCAGCTTCGTGTTAGGCGTGATAATGCCGTTTTGCAGCGCCGCTGACCCAACAAACTGCTTGAGTGTCGAGCCGGCCGGGTACTGCCCAGAAATCGCCCGGTCAAGCAGCGGCGCCGCATTGGGGTCTGTAGGAGACAGCAGCACCTGAAGATCGGTGGCCCGCGCCGGATCCACCCAGACGTTGTTATCGTAGGCCGGAAAGCTCACCATTGCCAGAATGCGACCGTCGCGGGGGTCGATTGCGACGGCGACTCCGTTCGTGATCGGTTTGTAGTCGTGCTTATACGTCTCCTTGATATTTTGGCGACGGCGCTCACCCTCCGCGATCCAGCGGCGCATGATCTGCTCCGTCGCAGCTTGAAAGCTCATATCGATGGTCAGCACCAGGTTTTTGCCGTTCTGAACCGGGCGCATGGTACTCGGTGGTGCCGCCGGATGCCCTAGGGCGTCAACCAGCAGCGTCTGGGTTCCTGCACTGCCCCGCAGTTGGGCCTCATACGACTCCTCCAGGCCATCCTTGCCGATGCGGTCATCGCTCTGGTAGGGCGGCTGTCCAATACTGCCTGGGTTGATGCGCTTAGGGATAAGCCCGCACCTGCCGATGTGGCTCACGAGATCGTTCAGGCTGGTGAGCCACGAACTCGCCGGGTTTTCCGCCACCAGTTCGCACTCGTTCACCCGGCCAATGTAGCCGAGCACATGCGAGAGCGAGGGCACCGCGCTACTCTGTGGGTAGCGTCGCCGATAGCCCTCCTCCACCAGCACGCCGGGGAGATAATTGCTGTTCTCACGGATGACCAGGGCCAACTCCGACGAAATATCCTCTTTGACGACCAGCGTCTCGTAGCGCCGAATATCCTGACGATCAATCTGATTTTCGATTGGGTTATTGAGTCGCAGGACGTCGCTGTAGGTGCGGGCCATACTCATGGCACGCAGGGTATTCGCAGGGGCGATGCTGAGCGTGATAGGCGTGTTTGCGGTGATGACGGGCAGATGGACGATGCCGCTCAGATCGCTGCGCAGGCCAGGGCGCGTATCCAGGGCTATCGTTGGCGAGAGCGTGAGCGTACTCGTCAGGGCTGCGATCTGGCTCACCCGCGCCAGCACCAGATCGCGGCGCTGCGGATCATTGCTGCGCGAAGGCAACTGTCCTGGGATAATCGCAATGTTATAGATCGGCACGCTCTCGGCGAGCAGCGTCTTCCCGTCGGCGGCGAAGATCTCGCCCCGCCGAGGCGGCACCGGCAGCGAGCGCCGGGTCATCTCTTCAGGCGTATTGCCGAATCGCTGTTGGTCGGTACTCACAATCTGGATCTCATAGAGCCGTCCAATCAGCACCACGACCATGAGCAGCAGCGCCACCCTCAGCACTATCAGTCGCGGCATAGGCGCTCCCTCATAGCTGCGCACGCAGCATCCAGCGTAGCACAAAAAAAACGGGCAGCGTCAGGATAAGGGCGACCAGCACCCCAGGGACGAGGGCGACCTGCACGGTACTAACCCAGTTTATCGGCCCCGGCTGGAGCAGCAGCGCCAGCACCACCTCATAGATCAGGCTGCCGACACACACGGCGAGGATGGGGAGCAGCGGCCCTTCAATCCGCAGGCGGCGGGTGAGTACCGTCACAGCGAACGTGGCGAGCAGCGTGGCGAGCGCGTGGCTCCCGAGCGGTGTGGCAGCAAGAATGTCGAGCGAAAGCCCGCCGTAGAGCGACCAGCGCAACCCGCGAATCACCCCGATGTCGGGGAAGGCCGATCCCACGCCGATCAGCGTGCGGCAGATCGCCAGCACCAGTATCAGTGGCGCACTAAACCCCAGCGGCGTGGGCAGCAACGTCACCTGCGCCAACGCGAGAGCGCCGATGCACAGGATCAGCCCGAGTTCACGCGCAAGCAGCTCTTCTAGGCGTCTTGGTTGAGAATCACCCAAACGTAGCGCACCTGGTCAGGATCGACGAAGGGCCGCAGCTCAGCCGACTGCTCCTGGCCGCTGGCGCTGACCGTCTCCACCGAGCCGATAGGAATATTTGCCGGAACCGCCGCCAAGTCGAGAGGGATTCGCATTGACCCGGTGAGTCCTGCGCTGACTACCGCATCCCCGTGGACGATCTGGGTGCTGCGATCAATCTGACCCAGGCGCAAGCGCGAACCTAGCTGCCACTGGCCCTGAACCAACCCGAGACCGGCCTGGCCGGCGTGGATGATGCGGGCGCTCACCTGGCTACTAAAGTCCGTAATCAGAAGCACCTCGGCCGTGTGGGCTCCGGTCGACTCGATAATGCCCACCAGGGCCGCCGGACCACCAGGGTTCTGGCCGATCACCGCCATCCCTAGCTGTACCCCATCGGTCGTCCCTTTCGCAATCGTCATCACCCGACGACCGGCATCAGCGGGGCGCACCGTCACATCGGCCCCGAGGAGCCGCCAGGGCTGTTCGCGTTGGATCTGGAGCTGCTGACGTAGCGAGGCATTCTCGACCTGGCTCTGCTGCAAGCGCAGGTTGTCCGCCTTCAGTTGGCTATTCTCTTGCTCCAGGGCGCTGATCTGGGCGCGCAGACTCGCCGCGTTGCGTGGGGCACCGACGAGATCCAGCGCCTGATCACGCAGGCCCGTTAGCGCCTGCGCCGCCGGAGTGACGCCCTGCTGCACGAGCAACCTGATCGGTGTGATCACGCCCTGCCGATCAAGGATGATCAATGTCCCCGCAACTAAGCAGAGTACCAGCGCAAGCACAAACGGTCGGCCCGAGGCCGACGTATGTGATCGCTCGCGCCGCAGCCGGATCGGTATGTCATCAAAGAAGTCACGCATTATGAATGCAAAATGCAAAATGCAAAATGCAAAATTGCACGACGCACGACGCACGATGCACAATGCACGTCATTTTGCATTTTGCATTGTCACAGCTTTGCCCGTCGGCTGCTCTGTGTGCGAGCGAGGATATCCTGATAGACCCGGTTCTCAAAATTCTCGACCATCTTGCCCGCACCGCGAGCCACGCACGAGAGCGGATCTTCGGCCACGTGGACGGGCATGCGCGTCTCGGCGGCGATGCGCTTATCGAGGCCGTGGAGCAGTGAGCCACCGCCCGCCAGAGTGATCCCGTGTTCCATCACATCGGCCACCAGTTCAGGGGGAGTCTCTTCAAGGGCGGCGCGCACCTCGGCAACAATCGCGTTGATCGGCCCAGCGATACCCTCGCGGATCTCGACGCTGCTCACCTCAACCGCCTTGGGCAGACCGGTGAGCAGGTCGCGCCCGCGCAGCACCACCTTGATCTCTTCTTCAAGAGGATAGGCCGAACCGGCGGCGATCTTCGCCTTCTCCGCCATCCGCTCGCCGATCAGCAGGTTATACTCGCGGCGGGCGAACTGGACAATCGCCTCGTCAATCTCGTCGCCAGCGGTGCGGATCGAGTGGTTGATCACAATCCCGCCGAGGGAGATCACCGCCACCTCGGTCGTCCCGCCGCCAATATCGACGATCATCGAACCCATCGGCTCCTCAACCGGCAATCCGGCCCCAATTGCCGCCGCCATGGGCTCCTCAATCACATACGCCTCGCGGGCCCTCGCGTTCAGGGTCGCATCACGGGCGGCGCGCTTCTCCACCTCGGTCACGCCCGAGGGGACACCGACAATCACACGCGGTCGCGGGTCCATCAGCCGCACAGACGAGTAGGTATGCGCCTTCCTAATAAAGTAGGCGAGCATCTTCTCGACCACGTCGAAGTCCGCGATCACCCCGTCCTTCAGCGGGCGCACCGCGATGATGTTTGCCGGCGTCTTCCCAATCATCGCCTTGGCCTCAGCGCCTACGGCGTGAACCTTCTTTGTCTTACGGTCGATTGCCACAACAGATGGCTCGCTGATCACAATCCCCTTGCCACGCACGTGGACGAGGGTGTTGGCCGTGCCCAGGTCGATCCCAAGATCGCGGCTGAAGGCACCAAACAGCGAGTTTATCGGGTTAAAGCCCACGGATATGCTCCAGAGGTGAATAGAGAGCAATCCTCCTGGATTCGTGTAAGGGGAAGCTTTTGCCGACTGAAGTCGTAACTTCCCCTGCACAACCGGGACGAGAACTGCAATATATGGCTATGTAATAGCTGGGTAGACCCGACACGTGCAGCCTATTCGCGGCGCTGCAACGTGCAGGCGCGAGAGATCAACACCTGCCAAGTCTTGTCATGATCAGCTTTGAATTATAACATAGCTACCTCTTGCTATGGCGGGGAGGGCACGGATCGTGGCTGATAAACAACTGATACCTGAGATTTGACTTTTACTAGGCTTTATGCGACAATAGCGCGGTCGTGAACTGTCACGGCATTACGTGAATGCGCGGGCAACAGCCGTGTTATGTCGGTTCCTGTCGGCATTGGTCGGACACAACACCCCATTCGATCACGGCGCTGCTGCTAGTGCTTCTGGCTCGTTATGGGCTGGAAGATTTTTATTGTCGTGAGCACGTTGCCACTGCGCCCAGTTTATCCTTTTACCGCGATTGTCGGCCAAGAGCGGCTTAAGCGTGCGCTCATCCTCAACGCGATTAATTCGCGCGTTGGCGGCGTTCTCATTCGCGGCGAGAAGGGCACTGCCAAATCAACGGCGGTGCGTGGCCTCGCCCGCCTGCTTCCCCCCATTACGGTTGTCACCGATTGTCCCTATAGCTGCATGCCACATCAGCCAGCCGGGCTCTGCGCAAACTGCAAGGCCCGCAGCCTCGGTGTTGATCTGCCGACATCTGATCGGTCGACTCGTCTCGTCGAGCTGCCGGTGTCGGCGTCTGAAGATCGCGTCGTCGGGTCACTCGACCTTGAGCACGCAATCACCGAAGGCATGCGCCGCTTTGAGCCAGGTCTGCTGGCCCAGGTGAACCGTGGGTTGCTCTATGTCGATGAGGTCAACCTCCTTGACGATCATGTGGTAGATATTCTCCTCGACGCTGCCGCAATGGGCGTGAACACGGTTGAGCGCGAGGGCGTAAGCATCTCGCACCCATCCCGTTTCATCCTGGTTGGCACAATGAACCCCGAAGAGGGTGAGCTGCGCCCGCAACTGCTCGACCGCTTCGGCCTCGCGGTCGAGGTAGTTGGCTTAGCTGATGTGGCCTCGCGGGTGGCGGTGATCGAGCGGCGTATGGCCTACGAGGCTGACCCGCAGAGCTTCATGGCGCAGTGGCAGCGCAGTGAGAGCGATCTCGCCAGCCGGATCGCGGTGGCCCGCGATCTCCTCACGAAAGTGCGGATTGAGACGCCCGATATGGCCGCCGTGGCCGGGCTCTGCCTTGAACTCGGCGTCGATGGCCACCGTGCTGACCTGACGATCCTGGAGACGGCGCGCACCCACGCGGCGTGGAGCGGTCGGCTCACCCTGAGCGCAGAAGACATTCGTCTGGCCGCCGAGTTGGCATTGCCCCACCGCATGCGCCGCCAGCCTTTCGCCGAGATCAAGGTGGACGAGCAACGCATCGCCCAGATCCTTGAGCGCAGCGGTAAGCCCGCCGAGGGCACGGCGAGCGACGATGTAAAAAAAAAATCTGAGGTAGGTGCGAAAACGGAAACCGGCGAGGGTGGCGACGATAACGACAACAGCTCTGGAGGCGGCAGCGTCTCCCCGGTTGGTAGCACGGGCACCAGCGAGAGCCAAGAGTCCGGCGATAAGAACACGGGCGGCAAACAGATTGATGCCAACCAGATGTTTCGCCCACGTCGCCTAGAGGGTGCCGCCGACCGGATGCAGCGCCGCTCGCCCGGCAAGCGCTCACGTACCCGCACCGCCCGCAAACAGGGCCGCTATATTACCAGCCAAATCGTCCCCCGGGTGACGGATCTGGCCCTCGACGCAACCCTGCGTGCGGCCGCGATCTACCAGCGCAAACGCCGCAACGAGTTGCTGCACCAACCACACGACACCCATCGCCGTCGGCCAAAGGTGCTGATCGTGAAGAGCGACCTGCGCCAAAAGGTGCGGGTGCGCCGCACCCGTAACGCGGTTTGCTTTGTGGTCGATGCAAGCTGGAGCATGGCCGCAGAGGAGCGGATGCAGGCCACCAAGGCGGCGGTTCTCTCGCTGCTGCGCGACGCCTACCAGCGCCGCGATCAGGTGGGCCTGGTGAGTTTTCAGCGCGACTATGCGCGGGTACTCCTGCCCCTCACCACGAGCGTTGAACTGGCGCAGCGTCGACTCCAAGCAATGCCGACGGGGGGAAAGACACCCCTCGCACGCGGGATGCTCACCGCATATGAGCTGCTGGAGAGGGCACGACGCCAGGATCACGAGATTGTCCCGCTGATGGTGCTGCTCACCGATGGACAGGCAAATGTCTCCATCGGTAACGCGCCACCTCAGCAAGAGGCATATGCAATCGCCGATCTGATCGCCTCGCGCGATATTCGCGCCATTGTGATCGATACCGAGCACCCGAACTTCGAGCGGGGGCTATCACGGCGGCTGTCCGAACACCTTCAGGGGCGCTATTATCGGCTCGAAGATTTGCACGATGACGGCCTAGTGCAGGCCGTTCGCCGACAGATGCAGATGTAACAGGAACAGGCAGGCTTGTCCATCAACGTAGGAGGGATCCAGGAGATGACCGATCAGGTACGTAGGGAAGATGTCGCTGAGAGCGAGCTGCTTGACACGCTGCTCGACGCAGCTGACGCTCCGGCGGCGCAGGCCGATGTCACTACGCCGGAGTCCTCGGCGGAGGAGGCTACGGCACAGCCTACCCCTGAGACTGAGGCTCAGGCACCCGCTGTAACGGCGGAGCCGGAGGCGTCGGACGTTTCGGGGGCTGTCACCGAGGCGGAAGGGGAAGGGGCTGAGGCGTCGGAGGCCACTGCCGAAGGTGCCAACTTCACGCCGGTCGCGGAAGAGGGGGGGCGTCCGCGCCGCCTCAAGGATCTTCAGGCGGGCATGGAACTCGAAGGACGGGTTACGTCGATTGCGCTCTACGGGATCTTCGTCGATGTCGGCGTTGGCCGCGATGGCCTCGTCCATATCTCGGAGATGAGCGACACCCGGATCGATACGCCGTCTGATCTAGTACAGATCGGCGATAAGGTTGCGGTGCGGGTGAAGAGCATCGACCCCGATGCGCGTCGGATTAGCCTGACGATGCGCTCAGTGGAGCGCAACGAGGGCGGGCGCAGCCGTGGCCGCCCCAAGCGCGCTGAGGTCGATAAGGATCGGATTACGTCGCTACGGGTGGGCGATGTCGTCGAGGGGACGATCACTGGCTTCGCGCCTTTTGGTGCCTTCGCCGATATTGGCGTGGGTAAGGACGGGCTCATCCACGTCTCCGAACTGGCCGAGGGCCGGGTCGAGAAGCCCGAAGATGCGGTGAAGGTCGGCGAGCAGTTTAACTTCAAGATCCTTGAGATTGATCCCGAGGGCACCCGGATCAGCCTCAGCCTGCGCCGTGCGATGCGTACCCAGCGTATGCAGGGGCTTGAGCCAGGTCAGGTACTCGATGGCACGGTGAGCGGTCTGGCTCCCTTCGGTGCCTTTGTGGACATCGGCGTCGGTCGCGATGGCCTTGTCCATATCTCGGCCCTCTCGTCGAGCCGCGTGGGCAAGGTTGAGGATGTCGTCAAGGTCGGCGATAAGGTTACGGTGAGGGTGATTGAGGTCGATCAGCAAAGCAAGCGGATCAGCCTGACGATGCGCCTTGATGACCCCGAACCCTCCGGGAACTACGAGGAAGAGACCCCGAGCCAGGTTATCCCGCGCACCGGCCCCGGCGCTGCGCCCCGCTTCGCCGCCGCTGCCGCCGCCGCCCGCGAGGGGCGCAGCGGGGGCGACCGCAACGACCGTGGGGATCGCAATCGGGGCCGCCGCACGTCGTCTCAGCCCGCTGTCCCTGAGACCTACAGCACGGAGGAAGTGGCCGAGGAATTCGTCGGCGATGCGACCCTTGCGGATCTCCTGAGCAAGTATGGCAGCCCCGCGAACGTGCGACGCGACCGCAAGAAGGATCGCGTTGATGTCGAGGAGGAGGTCGAGGAGACGGAGGGCGGCGACCGCCGTCAGCGTGATGCGATCCGGCGCACGTTGCAGCAGGTCGGGCGCGACGAGTAGTTCGCTGCGCATAAGGGCGTGATTCATGGGGGCGGCTTTGCCGCCTCCATGTGTTTTTTTACGTCTGTGCGCTGCGTGCTATTTGACACTGTTGGAGCGCGACAGGTATAATGGTGCGAGTTTGCCTACGAAGCGATGTTGAAGCGCGTGTGTTGCGCGCACGAGGAGCATACAGATGCCGAAGCGAACCTGGCAGCCGAAGCGGATCCCCCGCCGCCGCAAGCACGGTTTCTTGTCACGGATGGAGACGAAGGATGGGCGCGAGGTGCTGCGCCGCCGCCGCATGAAGGGGCGCTGGAAGCTGACGGTGAGCGATGAGCGCCGTGGCGTTCGCGGTGGTCATCGCTAAAGGTTATATGCGGGTACAGGGTGCGTGTTGATGATCCTGTACCCCGCTCGGTGTTTTATGAAGCGTGCCCACCGGCTGCGTCGGCCTGACCAGTTCCGGCGCGCCCGGCGCGAGGGCCGCACGTTCTCTACTTCGCTCCTGCTGCTCAATGTTGTTGCTGGCCGCCGTATGCGTACCCGCTGCGGGTTTGTGGTTAGTAAGCAGATAGGCATCGCGGTGCGGCGTAATCGGGCAAAGCGTCGTGTTCGCGAGTCCGTCCGGCTCGTTTTTCCGCGCATTGCCCCCGGCTACGACCTCGTATTTGTCGTTCGTAGCGCGGGTGTTATCAACGCTCCGTTTGCGGCGATCCAGGATGCGGTCGAAGGGTTGTTGCGCCGGGCTCAGATCTGGCGATCCGCCCCGGCCCCAGATATGTCAGTGGAATCTCCTGGGGAGCCACCAATTCCCAGCGACCAGCACTAGAGGCTTCGACTATGGGTGGAATCTGGTCCCTATTTGTTGGCCTGCTTGAGCAGATCCTGCTCTGGTTTAGCACGACGACGGGCAGTGTTGGCTTCGGGATTATCATTTTTACGATCTGTGCGCGTCTGGTGATCTTGCCGCTGACGCTGACCTCGCTGCGATCTAGCCGTAAAATGCAGCAGATCCAGCCGATGATTAAGGATTTGCAGCGTAAGCACGGTAAAGATCAGCAGAAACTCCAGGAAGAGACGCTGAAGCTCTACCGCGAGTATAAGATCAACCCGGTCGGCGGCTGTCTGCCGGTGCTGCTCCAACTGCCGATCTTCTTCGGCGTGTACCAGGCGGTCTATCACCTGATGGTGCCTGATCAGCGGGTGAACCTGAGCGCCGCTGCCAAGGCCGCCCTTGAGAACCCGAACATCGCCCACCTGTTCAGCGCCAACTTCCTCGGCCTGTTCAACCTGGGCACGTCGGCCTTCGGCCCCGGCGGGCTTGGCTTCGCCGCGCCGCTGTATCTGGTGCTGCCGGTGCTGTCGATTATGCTCCAGATGATGCAGACGACGATGGCCACTCCGCGTACCCAGGATCCGCAGCAGAAGGCGATGACCCAGGCGATGATGTTCATGCCTCTGGTCTTTGGTTATATCGCCTTCACTTTTCCCTCAGGGGCAGTCCTCTACTGGGTGGTCAGCAGCCTCGTCGGCGTGGTGCAGCAGTACTTCACGTCTGGTTGGGGTTCGCTGGCGAACTACCTGAAGTTCCTTCCGCCAGATGGCAAGCCCGGTGCCCTGCCTGGCCTGACGCCAGCGGTTGTGACATCGGTCGCCAGCGACTCAGGGATTTCGCTGAGCGCCGCCGCGCAGCGTGCCGATTTTTGGACGGTGATGCGTCCTCTGACTGAAACCGAGCAGGTCGGCTCTCAGGAGCCAGGTACGGCTGAAGAGGTGATCGATGATGCTCGCGCTCAGGGCCACCAGCCCGTCAATCCGCGCCGCCCACGACGACGGCGCTGAGTGGGCCTCTCCTCTGTGACGTTTGCAACCATTGCGGGCGAAGCCGTTGAAGAGATACGAGATGTTGCGTCTCTCCGGGGTTTCCGCATCTAAAGGATTTTTCCTATGAAGAGCATCGAGATACGCGCACGTACCGTTGCTGAGGCTGTTGAGCTTGCCCTCGCACAGCTCAGCAAGGATCGCGACGAGGTTGCTATCGCGGTGCTGGACTCCGGCGAGTCGGGCGATGAGGCGCTGGTGCGGGTGACGGTGGTAGATGATGATGATGATACCCCCGAGAACCCGGTCGCGGCTCCGTCTGCTGAATCTTTGGGTGATGTTGGCGGGATCGCTCGCAAGGTGCTGGAGGATCTTCTGGAGCGGATGGACATCCACGCTTATGTGACGGCGGTGCTGACGCGCGTGCCGGGCCAGAAGGGCACTATCGAGGAGACGGTCACGCTGCATATTGAAGGTGCCGATGAGGAGGCGATGGGCCTGCTGATCGGACGGCGTGGCGATACGCTGCGATCTCTCCAGTTCCTGCTGAACCTTTTGGTGAGCCGCCGTGTGCAGAAGTGGCCACAGGTGGTTGTCGATGTGGGCAACTATCGCCAGCGCCGCCAGGAGTCGCTGGAGGGTCTCGCCCGCCGCATGGCGGAGCGCGTTCGCCAAACAGGCCGCCCGATTATGCTAGAGCCGATGGCCGCCTACGAGCGTCGCATTGTACACTTGGCGCTGCGCGAAGATAAGAGCATCTACACCGAGAGTTCCGGCGACGGCGAGAATCGTAAGATTGTGATCTATCCGTCGAAGTAGCGCTATTGTAGTCAGCAGGCAGGAGGTCGGATTTGTCCAGCCTCCTGCCTGCTGATTCTGCACCCCCCTATGATTCCACCGTACCTTGTAATTGGCGACCTGACCCGTGACCTCCTGCCCTTAGGGGGCAGCACTCCCGGCGGGACGGTTCTCTATGCGGCGACGACCATTGTCCGCCTCGGTGTTGGTGTCGCCGTGCTGACATCGGGCGATCCCGCGCAGCCCCTCGATCTGCCCGCAGACGTGCATGCCACCATCGTCCCGGCGCAGGCGCAGTCAACATTTGAGAATCGCTACACCGCCGATGGTCGTGTGCAAATGCTGCACGCCCTGGGTGCCCGGCTGCACTTCGATGATCTGCCCCAGGAGTGGCGACTGGCCCCCGTGGTACACCTCGGCCCGCTGACGGGCGAGTTCAGCCTCGATATGGCCGAACACTTCCCCAACTCGCTGGTGGGTGTGACGCCGCAGGGCTGGATGCGCGAGTGGGACTCTCCGCTACCGGCAGCGATCCGACGGGTGGTATGGAGGCCCGACCCGACGCGGCTGCGCCATGTCGATGTACTCGTGCTGAGCATTGAGGACGTGGGCGGCGATGAGAATCTGGCGGAGAGTTACGCGCAGGACTGCCGCCTGGTGGCGGTGACGCGGGGATCACGGGGATCAACCCTCTATATTAGCGGCAAGCCGCATCAGATCGACGCCTTCCCGGCGGTGGAGCGTGACCCGACCGGTGCCGGCGATGTGTTTGCGGCGGCCCTGCTGCTGCGCCTACGCGAAACAGGCGACCCGCTGGCGGCGGCTACCTTCGCCAGCGCGGTGGCCGCATGTGCGGTGGAGGGGCCAGGGACATCGACGATCCCGACCCGCACCGAGGCTCTGGCGCGGATGGGCTGAGGAAATTTGCAATAGATATGGTTCAGAACAGCTTTACAGTGTGGCGGAGACGCGAGGACGCGAGGACGCGAGGACGCGATAGCATCGCCTCGTCGCCTCGTCGCATCCTCGCCACACTGTAAAGCTGAAACCTGACACCTGAAACCTTGTCATAGAGCATAAGTAATGCTGTCACGCTGAGTGAAACGAAGCATCCCGGCCGGGATGCTTCGCTTCGCTCAGAATGACAGGACGCCTCACCGCGTTACTTCTGCGGTATTGCCGTGCTACCGCTCCAGGTGGTAGGGTACGCTGGTGACAACCACGCCCTTGTTGAACATCAGAGCCGCCTTAATCAGCATACCCGTCTGGTTATGCAGCAGGTGTTCCCACCAGTGGGCGGGCACAAACTCGGGAAGAACCACGGTGAGGACGTGGTCGTTGTAGCGCGCATCGACCTCTTGGATATAGTTGAATAGCGGGGTAATCAGCGAACGATAGGGCGATTCGAGTACCACAAGAGGTACATTGCAGCCCCAGTCGATCCATCGCTGCTGAAGCCTCATCGTCTGGTCAACATCAAGGTTGACATACACCGCCATTACATTGTCGGGGGCAATCGATTGGGCGTATTGGAGGGCGGGGAGTACGCCACGATGGATGCCGCTGACTAGGATGATTGACGTGTGGCGGCGCAGCGGAAATGGACGACCGGCACCTTCTAGGGAGAGTTGGCGGGCTACACTGCTGTAATGCTTGTTGATACTCATGAAGAGCAGCACCAGCATGGGAATGAGCACCATCACGGCCCAGGCACCGTGGGTGAATTTGGTGACGGCAAGCACCACCAGCACTACAGCGGTGAGAACTGTCCCTAAGCTATTGATCACTGCGCCCCAACGCCAGCCCTCTTCCTTTATGTGGAAGTGGTGGCGCACCATGCCCGCCTGCGAGAGCGTGAAAGAGATGAACACGCCGATCGCGTAGAGCGGCAGCATCGTGATCTCGTTGGCGTGGAAGAGTACCACCAACAGGGCCGAAAAGACGCCCAGGGCCAGGATTCCATTCGAGAAGACCAGCCGGTCGCCCCGTGAGGAGAACTGACGGGGCAGGAAACGATCACGCGAGAGGAACGAAGCCAGCCGTGGGAAGTCGGCGTAGGCGGTATTCGCGGCCAGCACCAGGATCAGCGCGGTAGCCATCTGGATGACACCGTAGACCAGCCCATCGCCGAAGGTGGTGCGGGCAATCTGCGAGATCACCGTCTCGTGCGTAAGCTCGTTGGGCACCGCGCCGTGAGCGTGGGCCAGCCAGGTGATGCCGAGGAACATGGTGACCAGGATCATCACCATCCAGGTGAGAGTCGATGCCGCGTTCTTCGACTCGGGTGATCGAAAGGCGGGTACGCCATCGCTGATCGCCTCAATCCCGGTAAGCGCCGTGCAACCGGCGGCGAAGGCCCGCAGTATCAACCAGAGCCCAATCGCCTCGCCGGTAGACGGGATCTCGGGGTCGATCATGTGAACAACTGGCTGGACATCGAAGAGCATGTTACGGATAAAACCGTAGACGATCAGGGTCAGGATGCTCACAATAAAGACGTAGGTAGGCACGGCGAAGATCACGCCGCTCTCCTTGACCCCGCGCAGGTTGGCCAGCGTGACAAGGAGAATACAGACAAGGCCGATCTCAACGGCGTACGAGGCGAGCCAGGGCATACCCCAGGTGCTGGCCAATGAAGTGATGGCGGCCACACCAGCCGAGATGCTGACGGCCACCGTCAGCACATAGTCAATCAGCAGGGCACCGGCGGCAATCAGGCCGTAGATATTACCGAGGTTCTCGCGGGCGACGATATAGCCACCGCCGCCCTTGGGGTAGGCGCGGATCGTCTGGCGATACGAGAAGGCCACCACTACAAGCAGCACCGCGATACCGATGGCGACCGGCAGCGAGTAACCAAGGGCAACCGACCCACCCAGGACGAGGATGGAGAGGATCGCCTCGGTCGCGTAGGCCACTGACGAAAGCGCGTCCGATGAGAAAACTGCCAGCGCAGTGACTCGACTCAGACGCTCGTGGTGCTGGTGTTCGGTCGCAATGGGCTTGCCGACAAGGAATCGCTTGATCTGGCCCACTATAACTCCGTTATCTTCGTAGCCTGAGCTACCCCTTCGCCCAGGATATTGCCGCGTTGTCAATTAGCACACCAAAAGAACGCCCAACTGCGGCAGTCGGCGTTGTGTCGGCTGTCATCCTCACTCATTGAGGTGCGGTTGTCGTATTGTCTTGTTGGTTGCGCTGCGCTGGGGACGGGCGATCATACGACGCCTTTGTGCGGCGCTGATCATAGCACTTAGGTTGTGCTGCGTCAACTTCATTGCGGGCGGTTCCCAGGGCATGAGCAAAGTCAGCTCCGGCCCCCTCACCCCCTGCCCCTCTCCCTCACGGGGAGAGGGGAGATTCTTCATCAGGATGCGCTCGGCTCCCCCTCTCCCGTTCAGGGAGAGGGGGCTGGGGGG
>Ga0194060_10001853_pt1 | contig 15121 bp, 10 predicted proteins | sample SepL225m_MetaG_FD_163427 | JGI IMG/M metagenome (GOLD analysis project Ga0194060, IMG submission 163427) | Anoxic zone freshwater microbial communities from boreal shield lake in IISD Experimental Lakes Area, Ontario, Canada - Sep2016-L222-5m | ecosystem: Environmental > Aquatic > Freshwater >...
GACATATCTTAGTTTCGTTTTTCACAGAATTAACCTATTATTATAATTTTATCTTCTAATTTATTTTTCATAAAAGCCTGATATTTTTCTAGCGCTGGAATCGAGTGATTAAATAAATTACTAAAAAGAATTTGTGTAGAATAATTAAAATCAATAAAATCCTTATGTATAGCATTTAATTCCAAATCACCAGAAACCATAAAAGAATATTTGGATACCAAATTAAAAATTGGAATATTTATTGTTTCTATATTTTTTACAAAAAGAATCCTATCTTCCATTCTAGGCTCATTAGAAATTATTTTAAGAAATAAATCCACATTTCCACTTTGAAGAATAATAGTTTGATATTTTAAAGCTTTTTCAAAATCCTCTTCTTTTTCTAAATAAAATACAGTTTCCACATTTGTAATCTGTTTTAAAAATTCCTCTTTAGCCATAGGGTAAGCAGTAAATATGCATAACTTATTGCCAACCTCGTGTAATAAAGAAGCAATCGTTATTGAAAGCAAAGAAGCTCCAGAATGTTCTTTCCCGTGTACTAAAATAGGTAAATCCACTTTTGTAAAGTTTACTTCTTCCCCTCTTGTAATATTTATAATTTTTTTCATAGGTTTATATCCCCTCTTTTTTAAGCTCTTCGAGTAATTCACGAGCTCTTTTGGAAATCTTATTTGGCATTTTTATATTTATTTTCACAAAAAGATCTCCTGTGCTACCCCTTGAGACAGCTTCCCCGTGGCCAGACATTTTGACAGACTGACCATCACGAATACCAGCAGGAATAGGTACTGAAATCTCTTCTTCACGACGTAAAACACCCTTACCCTTACAAGTATCACAAGTTTCTTTTGGAACATCACCGGCCCCATGACAAATTTCACAAACTTTTGTACTAGCTATATTGCCAAAAATTGTTCTCTTTGTTTCGCGAATATGCCCCTCCCCTTTGCAATTCTTGCAAGTCTCAATTTTTGATCCACTTTTTGCACCCGTCCCTTTACAACTAATACAATTTGAAATTTTAGTAATTAAAATTTTTCTATTAACACCTAAAATAGCATCAGAAAAAGAAATGCTAATCTCTGTAGAAATATCACGCCCGCGACGAGACTGTTGTCTGCCACCACCCATTCCCCCTCCAAAAAAATCACTAAAAATATCATTCAAATTACCAAAATCAAAGTCAGTATTACCATTCTGGAAACCACCACCAGAAAAATCAAAACCACCAAACCCACCTCCTCCACCACCACCCATATTTTCAAATTGAGAGCCATATTGATCATATTTTGAACGCTTTCCGTCATCGGAAAGAACCTGATAGGCTTCATTTACCTGTTTAAACTTTGCCTCATTTCCACCCTTTTTATCAGGATGATATTGATGAGCAAGCTTATAAAAAGCCTTCTTTATTTCGTCCTTAGAAGCACTTTTATTTACGCCCAATATTTCATAATAGTCTTTTGACATAAGGATATCTTAGCAAATTTTAGTAAAAAATCAAAATTTTATATAAGCAAAAAACTAGATCATAGGCTCAGCTTCTTGTGAAGTTTTTCTTGTATTTTCTTGAGTATCTTGATCTCTTTCTTCTCCTTTTCCTTTACCTTCAATTATAGCCTTCTCCTCTGCGCTTCTGATTATTGTAGCCTCTTCCTCTAAAATTAATTTTTGAGCATCATCTTTTGAAATTGAATATTTTCTACGAGATGCTTCTATAATTTCCTCCCTATATGATGGGTGTGTTGGAGGAAGAATACGTAAAGTTTCGGCAGAAAATGGGTCGTAAGATTCACCATCAACAGTCATTTTTATATAAAATTCTGCAACAGCTAGGTTAATCATGTCCTTCACATCAAAAACTGGAGCAAATTCTGGCTTCATTTTAACTGCATCTTCACCACCAATACGAAAGGTAATAACACTACCACAATTACCTAGCACTGCCTGGTGAACTTTTGGTATAATCTGCCCGACATATTGATGTGCAATAGTTAGATTAAGAGCATACTTTCTAGCTTCTGATAAAATATTTTCAAAAGTTTGAGTCACAACATTTTGAAACTCGTCAACGTATAGATAAAAATCTTTACGGTCTTTCTCTGGAATTGCAGCACGCTCCATCCCTGCTTGCTTTATTTTTGTTAAAAACATTGAACCCAGGAAAGAGGAATTTTCCTCTCCTAGTCGGCCTTTTGAAAGATTAATTAAAATTATTTTTTCTTGATTCATGAGCTCGCTTATATCTATTTTGTTTTGCTTCTGACCAAAAATATTTCGAAGCAATGGGTCAGAAAGAAACTGCCCGAGCTTGTTTACTAGAGGAATAATAGCATCAGTATCAAACTTTTCAGACCAATCAGCGAATTCTATAGCAAAGAATCTTTTCACCATGTCGTCTGTAATATACTCCACAACCTTCTGTCTGTAGTTTCTATCTGTCAGCATTGAAATCATACCGCGCATCGTGGCGTGTGGATAGTCGAGAAGTGCCAAGCAAGTAAAACGAAAAACGTGCTCGAGACGAGGAGTCCAGTTGGCTCCAAATTGTTTTTGGAAAACCTCAATGAGCCCCTGAGTTAATTGGAATTTAAATAATGGGTCAACATTTGCAAGAGGATTGAAAGATGTAGGAAAATCTAAATCTGTCGGGTCAATAATACAAACGTCTTCAATGCGTTCTTTTGGTATATAATCCAATATCGCATTTATCTCGTCTCCGTGTGGGTCAATCAAACAAATTCCGTGATTATAAGTGATATCCTGACGCATAAAAAGCTCAAGTAATTTACTTTTCCCAACACCAGACTTCCCAATAATATAAAGGTGTCTTCTACGGTCTATTCGTTTAATTCCAAAAACGAATTTCTTTTCTTCTAAAGAAGCTACATAGTTTGTACGCCCAATAAAAGAAACTTCGGACGGATCAACTTTTCCAAAAACTGGCAACTCTGGTGGCGGTGGAGCATATTTTATTATTTGTACTCGATTTAGCTTTGGCATGTATATTCTATTTTAACACTTATTTGTTGATTGTTCAATTATGAAAGTGTATTATATAAGTCATGAAACTACATAGATTCATAGGAGATTATGACCTCACAAAAAAAGAAATTGAAATCTTAGACCCCAAAATAATCAAGCAAATAAAGGGTATTTTACGATTAGAGAAAGATGAAAAAATTATACTTTCAAACGGTCTTGGTGAAAATGCCGAGGTAACTCTTAATTTAATATCTACAAATAAAATCTCAGGAACAATAGATAAAATTGAGAAAAAAAATAAAACAAAAAGAAGAGTGAGCCTGTACTTAGCAATATTAAAAAAAGAAAACTTTGAACTAGCAGTACAAAAAGCAGTTGAGGCTGGAGTATCAGAAATAACTCCAGTAATTACTGAAAGAACAATAAAGACAGGATTAAACATAGACCGTCTAAAAAAAATAATATTAGAAGCTAGTGAACAATCAGGCAGAAGCTTCGTTCCTACTCTATCTCCTATCTTAAAATTCAAAGATGCAATTGCTGCCGGAAATGATAAAGACGAAAAAGTAATATTCCATTTAGAAAATGATTTTTATTCCCCAAACAAAGAAGCAAAAAATGTAAGCATATTCATCGGCCCAGAAGGTGGATTTACAGCCAATGAGATAGATTGGGCTACAAATTCCGGATACTCTGTATTTTCCTTAGGATCACTCACCCTGAGAGCAGAAACTGCCGCAATAATAGCTACATATAGAGTGGTAAAAGGAATTTGATTTAACGAAATCATGCAGCGCAATTGATTCTGATGAATCATGTCGCATTCTCCACTTAAATGCGACCTAAAGCGCTGCTAATACACTTCCTGCTGGTAACATTTTTCACAATATACTATTTCTGGTCTCTCTATAGAATATGTAGTTTCAAATTCATTTAAACATCCCTCCTTCATACATTTTCTATGCCAAAATCTATTAGGGTTTCTGTTAAAAGCTCTTTCATAATGCCTACAGTTAGGACACAAACGCGGAATAGCTAGCTTATGGGTTTTATAAAAATTAAATTCAGGTTCTACTATCCTAAAAGCACCAGTACATTGTTCATTGCATTCACACTTATGTTCACATTCTATAATTTTAGATATTATTTCTTCTTTAATATCTTTTATGTTATCAGGTAAATCATTTGAAAAAATATCTATATTATAATTCTTTTCTTTCTTGTCTTTCCATAAATACCCATCCTTTATCGCTTCTATTTTTGTTAATGGGAAAAATTCCTGCGCAGAAGTTTCGTTGTAGTCAAATTGAGAAATCTCCGATGGAAAAAACTCCCCATACCTATATGTATTCCCCTTTTTATCTACATAGGGCATATCTTTCATATGTTTAATTATTTTTGGTAAAAGTATTTCATATTCTTCTTTCGAATATTGTTTATTTAAAATACAATATTGAGTTCTTTTTAACCCAACACAACCAAACATATTGTCCCCACGACAATAAAAGCTATATTGTATATCATGCCCCTCTAAACAATTTATATTTCCTAAAAAATTATAAATATTTACACCACAAATTAAACATTCGTAAATTCTTTCTGTGTTTTCACCAAACTGCGTAAAATCATAGCAATCTTTATTGTTTTTGGTAATTAACCACATACAATATTTAGAATGTTCCGCCCCTGACACAATAAAAGAATTTTTTACATATTTAGAATGATAAATATAGTCACCAGTTGATTCTAGATTCTGAATTCCATGCATATACTTATTTGGAAAATCCAACCAAAACTTGCGAGTTTTTTCTTTTATCTCTTTAACTTTAGAATACGATTCTAAACTAAAATCCTGTACTAATTTTTCGTAATCCTCTTTGCTATATTTTTTATTAAAAAAACAATATTGCTGACTACGTAAATTAATACAACCAAAACAATTAGAGCACCCGACAAGATTCTTTGAAAAGAATATGTCATGAGAACTTTCACAATCAACAGAATAAAATATCTGATAACATTTATTACAATTAACGCTTTCATACGCAATCTGTGTATTGTCGGCAATTGTTAAATCCACGCACTCCGTAGAGCGCTCTATCTCTTCTCCATATAAACATTTCTCATTGTAATCAGAATTAAAAAGATAATAACAATCTTTCAAGTGACCATTCATGTTTACATAATTGCTATTTGTTAAAGTATTATAGCTTACAGAAAGATTTTGGTGTGGAACTTTCTTTAGTAGCATATAAAATTGTTCAAAAAATGGCTTAGAAAAATCATAATCAACACCGTAAGACTTTGCATCCCATTTATCACCCCACCAACACTCACCACAATAATTAACTATTCCTTTTTCCTTCTCATATAAAGAAATAGTATCGATGCCACAAAGTTCACATTCTCGTTTATAAAGACTCCTCTCATTGCGAAAAGTTAGTCGCCTTTGCAAACGACAATCTCCACAAAAAGTAGGAGGTGGAACTTTAATCTTTTGATAAAAATTAAAATCCTCTACTTCAATCACAAAATCTTTTTTACAATTTTGGCAATTTACTGTTTCCATATTAATATACTTCTTGCTGGTAACACTTCTCACAATACACTATCTCTGGTCTTTCTCTAGAATACCCCGTTTTGAAAATTTCACCACATTCGCCAACTCCATGATCATGTTTCACTGTATTATTATATACCCCCGTAATATCTGCACCTCCCGCACACATACACTGTCTTTCGTATAATTCAAACTTTAATCTGTCTTGTATTCTTTTATCAAATCTACAATCGTGACACATCCTAGGGATCGGCAAACCTTCTTTTTTATAAAAGAGAAACTCATTTTCTAAAATACGGTAAGGATTAGCACAAACACTACACTTTACAACTTCTTTTAAAATATTTTCCGTAACATCATCTATCGAATCATTTAAATCCGAAGCCTCCATTGTTATGGCGTATTCCCCTCTTTCCGCCTCAATCCAAGGGTAACCATTCTCTAATGCAATATCTCTTGTAAGAGGAAAATACTGGATAGCAGTAGTATTATTATATCCGAAAGTTGAAAACTCTATTGGGAAAAATTCCCCATATTTATATACTCTTCCTTTTTTATCTACATATGGCTTTTCATCCATATGTTTTTTTATTTTTTCTATAATTTCAAAATATTCTTCTTTTTTATATTGTTTATTCAAAATACAATATTGCTTTTTCCTTAAGCCAACACAGCCAAAACAATCAGAAGAACTAAACATATTTATGCAATATTCTAAATTTCTACAATTTGGCCAGCAATTATCAGAAAATTTTATATTAAATCCATTACCTCCACACAAGCAAGTCTCATACTGTAATTCCATATTTGCCCCCCAAGCAAATGCATCATAACAATCTTTATTTTTAGGAACTTGTAAATATTGTGAATACTTTATATTTTCACCCTCTCTCATGAGAAAACTCTCATTAACATTTCTACAGTTTGTCACATAAGACCCTGTCGAATTCAGATTCTTTAAGCCTTGGTGAGATTTTACGGGCTGAGTATTCCAAAATGACCTAGCTTTTTCTAGCGCCTTTGAAATACCTGAAAAACTTTCCAACTTCATTTTCTTTATTTCTTCATCGTATTGTTCTTTTTTATATTGTTTATTAAAAATACAATAAGATTTTTTACGTAAATTTACACAACCAAAACAATCATTACAGCCCAAGCAATCTCTAGAAAAATATAAATTATGTGAATCGGAGCTCATTACAGAAAAATAACACTGATAGCAGTTTTGCAGCCAGAAAGACTCATAACACCTCTCAGAGTGACTTATGTGTGAATTATCAATACAATCCTTACAAAAATCAACAGCGTTGCCATACATACAATCTTCTGAGTGGCTAGAATTAAAACATAAATAAGAATTTTTTAAAGCTGAAGCATTTGCACTATACGGACTATTTATCATAAACTCAACCCTCATAGAAAAAACTGGCACTTCCTTTTTTAATTCAAACAACTGAGATAAAAAAGTTTTAGAGGAATCAAAATCTATAGCATAATCAATTGCATCCCAATCATCTTTAAACCACTCTTCTTCTGTAACAGACTTATTTCCACCATCTTTGGGGTAAAGAGAGAAAATCTTTTCCTTTGTAAAAAAATCTTCTACTTTAAAAAGTTTTCTTTCGTTTCTAAAAGCGGCCCTCCTCTCTGCTCGACAAAGCGAGCAAAAAGTCGGTGGTGGCACCTTTATTTTTTCATAAAACTTAAAATCCTCTGGCTCTATTACAAAGTCTTTTTTGCAATTCTGGCATTGTCTTGTTTCGTTTTGCATAATTAATACACCTCTTGCTGGTAACACTTTTCACAATAGACTATTTCTGGACGATCTGGAGAATAATTTGTAGTAATTCCCTTCTGGCATTTGGCGCAATTACGATTCCAGAATTTATATGGGCCACGACGAACGATACGAGCTTGATGCCTGCAGTAAAAACATTTATGAGGTATTGGAATATTCATCTTTTTATAAAAAGAAAGTTCTTGTACGGTAATTTTATAATTTCTATTACATTCTTTACACCCTAAAATTTCACTAGTTATAGAATCCGGCACATCGATAATACTATCCGGCATGTCCTCTAATTTCAAAGTTTCTTTTCCTTCTGTCTTTTGAAAATCATCTTCCCACCTAAAACCCTGCAATAACGCCTCTTCTTTTGTTAATGGCATATTATCTTGTGCAATGCTTTCATTGTACGCAAAAGGTGCAAGCTCTGGTGGCATAATCAAACCATATAAATCTTGCTCTACTAATTCGCTGACAATCTTTTCTTTTAATTGTTCATACTCTTCTTTTGTATATTTTTTATTTAGAATAAAGTATTCTCCATGACGCAATGCATCACAACCAATACAATTTTTACAATCTCTTATGTCAAAACAGTTTAAAATGTCTCTGGAATTCTCGGGCCAAAAAGAACCTATTACATTACTAGAATACCCCCCAGCGACAACTTCAAGCAACCGTTCTGACTGCGTACCATAGCCGATCATGCCGATAGAATCTTTAGCTCCTTTTGTAGAAAATAAATAACGACAATCCTCAGCGCCAGTAGCCTCAAAAGAATCTCTGACATTTTTACATTCAAATAAATAATCCCCAGAGGAATTAACGTTTTTAATATTATTATTTTCACGCATTGGAAAATCTAAAATAAAATTTTTAAATTCTTTTTTAAATTTCTCAATATTCTCATAACTACCTATTATTTCACTAACTCTTTTTTTATATTCTTTAGGTGATAATGGTTTATTTAAAAAATAATATGATTTATTATTTAAATTTACACAACCAAAACAATTCATTAAACCCCTACCATCTAAGATAAAAAAACAATCCACAGAACCAACAACATTTTGACTATAAAAAATACCTGAGGATTCCTGCACGTTTATGGATTCATAACATCTTTCAAATTTTGTACCAAAATATATATCTGAAGAATCCTTCCCGTCTCTCACGCCCCTAGAATACAACATATCTTCTGCTGGACCAGTGTTAAATACTAAATAACAATTTCTACAGCCCCCAGCCATGTTAGAATACTCACTATTTATATTAGGACCAGCCCCAGTAGAAATACCTAAATTAATTTTAGGAACTTTTTTTAAAAGTTCTCCATATTGTTCTAGGAATGTCCGACTTTTATCGTAGTCCATCGCATAATCTTTTGGATCCCATTTTTCAGAGTAAAAACAATCGTAGCAATATGTGATATAAGATGATTTTGGATTATATATTGATATCACCGGCTTCTCGCACATCTCACATTTTCGTCCTCTGTATAAGGTAGTCTCATTTCTCCACAATGCACGCATTTTAAAACGACAATCCGGACAAACCTTTGGATTGGGAACTTTCATTTTTTTATAAAAACCGAGATCATTAGAATCCAAAATAAAAATCTGTTTACATTTTTTACACTCTTTCTTTTCAGTTTCCATTTTTTTATTCTAAAATCTTCCTTAATACATCTTCTGGTACTTCTTTTATGGGTTTTTGAGGTACTGTGTGATTTGTATTCATGGACTGGCTTGGTAGAGGGGTCGTCTTTTTGGCAATCAAATCCTTCAACTTGTTCATGTCCTCAGCTGTCGCCGCCCGATCCTTTGACGGAAAATATACCTCCTTCTTCACATCCTTGACTTTATCATGCAAATCCTTGAGCGATATAGGATTATGAATAGGAATAGATGGAATGTTTATATTAGACGTGCTCGATATTGTTTTATTTAATACTTCTCGTAATGCAAAATTTTCTCCGCCGGCATGCATAGATTTCTGTTTATCCTTTGATTGAAAATTAGAAAGTGGTGCTTTTGTATTAAAAACTTTCTTAATCGAGCCTATTATCCCTGGCTTGCTAGTTTGAACTGCGGCCTTGTTCACCGGAGCAGGAGTCTTCCCCATTTCTGTATGACCTTTTTCAATTCTTTCAGGATACCTATCATCATCTTCATTCTTTCCGTTCTTTTGTTTAAACTCTATTCCTAAATCGGCCAACGGCTTGAAGAACTTTGATTCATCATATTTAATCTGGTCCACACCACTTTTTTCTACTTTTACTTCACCAGATTTAATTTTTGCGATGCATTCCTTGCAGTAAACGGGCCTACCAGGCTCGGGCTTGAAAGGAACTGTCTTCTCAAGACCACACAACGAACAAATAATTTTAAACTTCTCAAAATTTCCGGATGCTCCGGCTGTATCTGAATCGTTGCCGAGAGACATACCACTCCAATCATTAATTTCTCTTTCCACAGCTTCTTTTGGTTTACAATATAAATTACGAGAAGAAACAATAACCAGCTCTTCGGCTTCTTTGCTACCAGACTTTACCATGGGTGGCAAAGTTTTTGCAGAAAAAGGACGTGATGTCACACCATCTATCATAAGCTTCAAATATATTTTATAGTTCGGCAAATTGACAATATCCTGTGGGGTAAATTCTGGATCAAACTCTTTTTCAAGAAAGTCAGCATCATCTGAACCAACTCTAAAAACTATCATTGTGCCCACGTTTCCAAACACAGCGTCACGCACAGCAGAACTCTTATCTACGACGAGCTGGGCTGTGTATTGGTGAGCAACTGTAAGATTTAATCTATATTTTCTAGCCTCAGACAGAATACCAGCAAAAGCATCAGTAACGAAATTTTGGAATTCGTCGACATATAGATAAAAATCTTTACGATGATCCTCTGGTATACGCACACGCTCCATGGCCGCAAGCTGAATTTTAGTAATAATCATCCCACCCAAAAGACCAGAGTTGTCCTCACCAATACGCCCCTTTGAAACATTCACAAGAAATATTTTTCCATCATTCATGATGTCAAAAATATTTATAGTACTCTTGGACTGACCGACGACATTTCTAATTATAGAAGTCGAAAGGAATTGGCCGACTTTATTTTGAATCGGTGCAATAGCTTCATTTCTAAATTTGTCCTGCCAAGCCTCATATTCATGTATCCAAAAAGCCTTAATAACTGGATCTTTTAAATTTGAAATTATTTTCTGACGATAATCTTTATCCACCAACATTCTAGGAATCCCGAGAAGTGTAGTGCCTGGTGTATCAAGTAATGCCAAAATACAATTGTTTAAAATATATTCCATTCGGGCGCTCCATGCGTTTGCCCAAATTTTTGTGAAAATACCCATTAGGCCAGATGCCACTAAGTGCTTGTACTGCGGGTCTATCAATTCTAAAACATTAAAGCCAATGTGGTAGTCAGCGTCTGCGGGGTTGAAATAAACAACATCCTTTGTGCGATTTGAAGGGATAGCAGAAAGAACTCCTTCTACGAGCTCTCCGTGTGGGTCAACCACACAAACACCCTCTCCGTTTTGTATATTCTGAATAATCATATTAAACATCAGTGCAGATTTACCTGTACCAGACTTTCCGAGAATATAAACATGCTGACGCCTGTCTTTGCGCTTTATACCAAAAAGAGTATTTTTATCCCGAAAAGTTGTGAGCCCTAAATAAGTGACATCTTTATTTATGGGTATCTCTGGAAGTTCCATCCCGTTAAAAGCAGGTCGCGGTCAAAAAACCGTGACTATGCTTAATTAAGCTATTAAATTTCATATTTTTATTTAACATTATATTTATATACAAGAACTGCGACCGCGGCTTCTAACGGGATCCATAGTTAAATTATAACAAAATTACAATAAAAAGAGAAACGGACTGGTCTGACAACACACGCGTGTGTGTACCAAACCAGTCCGTGATAGAAGCATGTCGGGGAGTTTCCGGAGTTCTTATTCACCCAATCAGCCCTAAGGCGGATCACGGGTCTTATTCCGGACTACCCTACTACTTCTGAGATGCCCACTTCTCCCGGCTCTCCTTTGCGAGAGCATTGAATGCCTCTTCGAGGCAGTCAAGAAGAAGCGGCTTTGCGATCTTCATGTCGATGCCTTCCGTGTGGGGACCAATCTCACGTCCCCATTTTTCGAATTGATTCTTCAGCATCAACCTAAACATCGCTACGAGAAACTGTCTCTCCATGAGAGACCCCTTTCGAAGAACAAGCACACTACGAAGCTCCGTAGTAGAGGTCACCAGAGAATTCTGATAACAATACAAGTATAGCACACTTAAGACGAAAAGTCAAGCAAAAAGCCCTTATATTATAAGGGCTTTTTGCGGTATTTTTAACAATTTAGGCTTTTGGGGCTTCACCTTCCCCTTCCTTTTTTTCTTTAAATTCTGCATCACGAACCTCTACTGGTTGTTCTTCAGGAATTGGGTTCGCTTCAGGAGTTGCTCCTGCTTGCCCTGCATCGGTGGCGGCCTTATTCATCGCTTCACCTATCTTAGACATTTCAGAAGAAAGCTCTTCTGTTGCCTTTTTAATAGCTACACCATCAGTACCATCTTTCACCCCTCGAAGTGCAGTAATTTTTGCATTTACTTCATCTTTTAATTCTGTAGAAACTTTATCTCCTGCATCTTTTAACGCTTTCTCTGCAGTATAAATAATCATCTCTGCAGTATTTTTAACTTCTGCATTTTCTTTTTTCTTTTTATCTTCCTCTGCGTGAAGTTCTGCGTCCGCTTGCATCTTTTTAATATCTTCGTCTTTTAGTCCAGAACTTGCCTCTATTTTAATAGATTGAGTTTTCCCAGAAGCTTTATCTTTTGCTGTAACATTTAGAATTCCATTTACATCTACATCAAAAGCAACTTCAATCTGTGACATACCACGAGGTGCTGGTGGAACTCCATCTAAAATAAATCGTCCTAAAGATTTATTGTCAGACGCCATTGGGCGTTCACCTTGAACTATATGAATTTCTACAGATGTCTGATTGTCAGCTGCTGTAGAAAATGTCTGAGACTTTGAAGACGGAATAGTCGTATTCCTTTCAATTAATTTTGTGTCTACTCCTCCCAATGTCTCAATACCAAGAGAAAGAGGAATGACGTCAAGGAGCAAAACGTCACGAACATCTCCCTGAAGCACTCCTGCCTGGACCGCAGCACCGAGAGCGACAACTTCGTCGGGATTTATTGACATGTTTGGGTCCTTCCCAAAAAGATTCTTCACGGCTTCTACAATCATCGGCATTCTGGTCTGGCCACCCACCATTATGATTTCGTTAATTTCATTTATCTTAAATGGCGAAGCAGCCAGTGCACGCTTGGTTATCTCGATAGAGCGATCAATCAAATCTTTTGCTAGAGACTCAAGGGTCGCACGAGTCATTTTCATCAAAAGATGTTTTGGTCCTGATGCATCTGAGGTTATAAAAGGGATATTTATTTGAGTTTCAATTGTTGTAGAAAGCTCGTGTTTAGCCTTTTCTGCTGCCTCACGTAATCTCTGATGAGCAAGAGGGTCCTTGGTTACATCAATACCACTCTCCTTTTTATATTCTTCAGCAATGTAATTAACTATTTTTCTATCAATATCACCGCCGCCCATATGACTATCTCCATCAGTTGATTTTACTTCTATGACATCATCGCCAATCTCTAGCACAGAAACATCAAATGTTCCGCCACCAAAGTCATAAACAACTATCTTTTCATTTTTCTTTTTATTAAATCCATAAGCAAGAGCAGCTGCTGTGGGCTCATTGATAATACGTTTTACATCAAGGCCCGCTATTGCACCTGCGTCTTTTGTCGCTTTTCTTTGTGCATCATTAAAATATGCTGGAACTGTTATGACAGCTTCAGTAATTTTTTCTCCTAGTTTTGCTTCAACATCAGTTTTAATTTTTTGTAAAACCATAGCAGAAATTTCTTCTGGACGGTAAAACTTATCAGTCATTTTCACCTTCACTCCTCCACCATCTCCTGCTTCAATTTTATATGATGCTGTGCCTCGGTCCTTCTGCACTTCTGGGTCATCGAAACGATGCCCCATCAGACGCTTGATTTCAGAAATTGTGTTTTCTGGATTTGTGACTGCTTGTCTTTTTGCAAGAAGACCCACGATACGGTCTCCATTTTTAGCAGTAGCAATAACAGAGGGAGTCGTGCGATTACCCTCAACATTCTCAATAATTTTCGGTGCACCTCCTTCGATGATAGCAACAGCCGAATTAGTTGTACCCAAATCTATACCTATTATTTTACTCATAGTTTATAAGGTTAATTTATAATTTTTAATAATTTTACTAATATTTCGCGACCACTAAAAACTTGTATAAAGAGAGTATATATGATAAACTATAACCATGTCAAGTAAACCTAAAAATAATAACCAATATTCTAGTAAAATTCTTAATATTTTAAGCCAAAAAACAGCTATCTCTGTACCTGAAATTGTAAATAGAGTAAATATTAAAGACTCTGGAAAAAGCTCCCTATACGCCATCACACGCTCATTAAAAGGACTAAGAGAGACTGGTCTAATAGAAAATATCTCTTCAGGACAAAGCGATTATGCACACCTAACTAAAGAAGGAAAAAAAAAAGTTAATAGTTTAAAACTAGAAAGTGAAACCACTCTTGTAAATACTTCTTGGGACGGATTCTGGAGAATTATTCTACTTGATTTACCAGAAAACAGAAAAAGTGAACGTGAAAGTTTACGCTATCTCCTTAAAAAAGCTGGCTTTGTTTGCCTTAAAAATTCTGCGTGGATTTCCCCCTACCCTTTTGAACATTTATTTACAAATATAAAAAAAGATTTGAACCTAACTACTGAGATGATGATTATCGTCACCGAAAACATTGATGAAGAAAGTAAAAAAGTTTTATTTGAAACTTTTGGGAAGTAGGCATATTGAAACTTCTTTCTTGGCATACTTTTTATAATGCAATCTACCTCCGCTTGCTAGCGGAGCGAACTGCTCGGCGCGCCCGCCCGCGCAAGGCGTTCTAAAAAATACGCCTTCGACAAAGTTTCAATACACTTCTTTGTTATAACAACTCTCACAATATACCTTTTCAAGTCTATCTGGTGCATATGAGGTTTCAAATTCATTTTTGCAGCCTTCTTTCATGCATTGCCTATGATATAGCCGCATAGCGTTTCTATATTCCAATCTCTTGTGATGCCTACAATTAGGACAAAACCTAGGTAATGCTAGTTTTTTTTGTTTGTAAAATTGAAATTCTACTTGTACTATTTTATACGCACTTGTGCATTGCGTATCCTGATTCCCGTTGTTGGGACATGCGATAATCTCCTTTAAAATATTTTCATCAAAATCATTAATATCATCTGGCAATTCTTCTGTCCTTTTTGTTATTATATAATTCTTGTCTTCTCTGTCCATCCAATTATATCCATTCTCAATAGCATCTTCTTTTGAAATTGGAAAAAAATCATGTGCATTAGTCTCGTTGTATCCAAATGGTGACATGTCATAAGGGAAAAATTCTCCATACTTAAATATTCTTCCTTTGCTATCAATGTACGGCATCGCACCCATGTGTTTCTTTATTTCTTCAATTTTTCTAAAATATTCTTCTTTTGAATACTGTTTATTCAAAATACAATATTCTGCATTTGTAAGCCCAACACAAGCAAAACAATTTGAACAATTTTTAAGAATTAAAGAATATTGACACTCACGACTACCTATAATAGTAATAT
>Ga0194060_10001854_pt1 | contig 15119 bp, 10 predicted proteins | sample SepL225m_MetaG_FD_163427 | JGI IMG/M metagenome (GOLD analysis project Ga0194060, IMG submission 163427) | Anoxic zone freshwater microbial communities from boreal shield lake in IISD Experimental Lakes Area, Ontario, Canada - Sep2016-L222-5m | ecosystem: Environmental > Aquatic > Freshwater >...
GTTCGGACTGAAGTGCGTGGTCTACATGGGCGCGGTGGATTGCGAACGGCAAGCGCTCAACGTTCTGCGCATGAAGATGCTCGGCGCCGAGGTGGTGCCGGTCAAAGCCGGCCAGCAGACCCTGAAGGAGGCGATCAACGAGGCAATGCGCGACTGGGTCACCCATGTGCGCACGACCCACTACATCCTCGGCACGGTCTATGGAGCACATCCCTACCCGCTCATGGTCCGCAATTTCCAGCGCGTCATCGGCGACGAAGCCCGGCGGCAGATCCTGGAGAAGGAAGGGCGGCTGCCCGACCTGCTCGTCGCGTGTGTCGGCGGCGGCTCCAATGCGATGGGGCTCTTCTATCCGTTCCTCCAGGATGAGTCCGTGAACATGGTCGGCGTGGAAGCGGGCGGGGAAGGCATTGCCGCAGGCAAGCACGCGGCGCGATTTCAGGGCGGCTCGATCGGCGTCTTGCAAGGCACACGCTCGTTCCTGTTGCAGGACGAGTTTGGCCAGGTCCAGCTCACGCACAGCGTGTCGGCGGGCCTGGACTACGCGGCCGTCGGGCCGGAGCACGCCTGGTTGCGCGACCTGAAACGCGTTGAATACACTTACGCCACCGACGGCCAGGCGCTCAAAGCGTTCCAGGAACTCGCCCGCTTGGAAGGTATCATCCCCGCCTTGGAAAGCGCGCACGCGGTTGCCGAAGTGATGCGCCGCGCCCCCACTCTGGCCAAAGACCGAGTCATCATTATCAATCTCTCCGGCCGCGGCGACAAAGACGTGGCCCAAGCGGCCAACTTCATCAAGCTCTGACGGACCGCCCGGGGTGCGCCTTATCTCCGCTTTAACTGTTTCGGCGGAGGCGCCGTGGGCTTGCCGGTTACGGTGGCCTTGGCTCCCCCGCCTCCCGTGAATTGGACCGTCTGAGAATCGGGCGCGGTGCCGGTAGGCTTGTATATCACCGTGACGATCTGCGCCTCGTTTTCCTTTAACGTGTAATCGCCACCGGAGAGAATCTTGAATGGCGCCGCGACCGTGGCCGTTCCCACCAGTTTGCCACCGCCGAAGTTCTCCACGAGGAAGGATCTGGTAGCGTTCGTGTTGGTCGCCACTCGACCGAAATCAAAGGTCATCGGCGTAACGACGATCACGGGGTTGGTGAAGAGAGTGCTGGCTTCCACGATGCCCGGGGCGCACAGGACGAGAAAACTGGCAGTAAGAGCTCTTAGCATATTCCTTAGCATATTCATTTGGGTGGGGATTGGGACCTAACGGTCGCGGGCATCGCGTTGCAGCCGATAACTCAGCGCGTTGCGCAGTCGGCGGTGGAGGCCCAGTTTCTTTCTCTGCCGCTCCCGCGCCTTAACCATGTGCTTCAGACACTTCCACTTGGTCACGGCGGGATCGCCGCAAATGATGCAGCGCTTCTCCCGCTTCATCCGCAACTGATACCGGTACTGCCGCGAAATCCGCAGACCGGAATACTCATCTTTAATAGGCTTTCCCATGTCTTATCAAATTGTGTGTCGCTTCCGTTTGCGGGCGCTCGGAACATCCAGCCCCAAGCCGCTTGCTACCGGGTGTAATCCCGCCCGCAGCCACTGCATTTGACAACTGCTCATCGGGAACGCTGAACCCGAAGGGCTGGAAAGGCCAACCAGCCTGCCGCGTCCATGAATCGGCGCGGCCCATGAATGTGCTTGCCCTTTGCAGCTACCGAGGCATAATAATGACCGTTGGTGTCGTTAGGCAAGCAGCCGTTTAGCACCATTGCCCGCGTGGCGGAATTGGCAGACGCGCTAGATTCAGGTTCTAGTCCTTAACCGGATACAGGTTCAAGTCCTGTCGCGGGCACCACCTTTTTATGGGGTTTCTTCACACTTTCCGTTTTTCCAGACAATTCCCAGACAACTAAGGCTGCTTTTCGCCAGAGCCCTGCGGGCTTGCGGGGAAATGGTTTCGGGGGCAAAGTGGCCCGACATGAATGCCGCACCGTCCACATACACTCCCCCCGAGGAACTCGCCAACGCCATCACCCACGGCCTCGGCGTTGCGCTCAGCATCGCCGGCCTCGTGCTGCTGATGGTGACAGCAAGCCTGCATGGGGACGCCTGGGTCGTCAGCAGCTCGGCGATTTTCAGCGTAACCCTCATCGTCCTCTACTCGGTTTCGACGCTCTATCACAGCCTGCCGGGCGCGCGACGGAAATTCCTGCTCCGCAAGTTCGACCACGCGGCGATTTTCCTGCTGATCGCCGGCACCTACACGCCATTCCTGCTCGTCAGCCTCCGCGGGGCATGGGGCTGGAGCCTGTTTGGCGTCATTTGGGGCCTCGCGGCGGCGGGCGTGACAATGAAGTTTTGGTTCACCGGCCGCTTCGGCGCGCTGTCCATGGCGATTTACATCGCGATGGGCTGGTTGGTTGTGGTCGCGCTGCGGCCGATGCTGCACGCCGTGCCCTTGGGCGGGCTGTGCCTGCTGCTGGCCGGCGGGCTCTGCTATACCGGTGGTACGGTGTTTTACGCGTGGAAAACACTGCCGTATCACCACGCCGTGTGGCATCTCTGGGTCTTGGCGGGCAGCGCGTGCCACTGGGCCGCAGTGTTTTGCTACGTCGTGCCAGCCCGCGCCTGAGCCCGTTCCTTCTCCTTCACTCCCGCCTTGGACCGCTCCGGTAGCGTGAGTTTTGGATGGGCCAGACCGTCGCGTCGGCCCTGATCCTCGCCTAATTCTCGCCTTCCCCCAAGAAAAGTGAAGCGGGGTGTGTTTTTTTGCATGTTTTCGTTGACAAAGACCTATAGAGTTGATATATGTCATTTCAATGTCTGCTCGCCTGCCGTTGCTCCACAAGACGCCTTTCGTCTTGGACCCGCGGCCTTTGTTGGAGGCCACCAGTGCCCACGCCGGCCTCCTGAGCGTCGCGCGCGCTTACCGCTCCCTGGGCGTGCCCGCCCTGGTCGCCGCCAATTTGTCGCTGCGTAAACGCCAGCGGGGCTTCTCCGAGGCGCAGTTGATCGAGGCGATCTGCCTGCTGCAGACCGTCGGGGGGGAATGCCCCGAGGACATGCATCTGCTGGCGGGGGACCAGTGCCTGGAACGGGGCTTGGGCTACCGTCCGCCCAAAGCCACCGCCGTGCGGGAGTTTCTGGAACGTTTCCACGACAAGAAACTGGAGGAGCTGCGGCCAAAACGAGCGGACCAGAAGAGTTTCATTTTTCCCTCGAGTCCGCCCGTGGCCGCTTTGCAGCAGGTGCAGAGTGGGTTGGTGCGCCGGATTGCCAAGCTCTACGACCAAGCGGGCCAACCGCAACGGATTGCCACGGTGGACCAGGACGCGACGATTATCGAGAGCCACAAGGAAGCCGCCTATTGGCATTATGAGGAGGGGCGCGGCTACCAACCGATGGTGGCGGTGTGGGCCGAGGCCGATCTGGTGTTGGCGGATGAGTTTCGGGACGGCAACGTGCCGGCCAAGCAGGACCCCTTAACCTGCGCCAAGCTGGCCTTTGCCGCGTTGCCCGAGACGATCGCCCGGCGGTATTTCCGGGGCGATTCGGCCTGTCACGAGCATGACTTGCTGGAGTGGTTGAAGCATCCCGAGCGGGAAAAGGAACCGGGCGGGCGCATCGGTTTTGCCGTCAGCGCCGTGATGAGTAAGCCGTTGGGTGAAGCGATCCGGAAGGTTGGGGAAAGAGAATGGAAGACCTTCGGCAAAGCAGAAGCGGATGGCACGTTGCGGCAGTGGGCGGAAGTGGACTTTGTGCCCGGGGACAAGCCGGAGCATAAGGAGAGCAAACCGCTGCGGTATGTGGGGCTGCGCTTGCTCAAGGCGCAGGGGGTGTTGTTTGCGGACGGCACCGACCGGCACTTTCATGCGGTGATCACGAACGAGCAGACCGAGGGGGGGCGCTTATTGGAGTGGCATCGGGAGAAGGCCGGGACGGTGGAACATACGCACGACGAGGTGAAGAATGAGTTGGGAGGCAATCATGTGCCCAGCCAGCGATTTGGCGTCAACTCGGCCTGGTTCAGGATCGCGCTGCTGACCTATAATATAATCAGTGCGATCAAGGGGCTGTGTTTGGAGGGGGAGGATCGAAGTGCGCGGATGAAGCGGTTTCGGCTCTTGCTCATTCATGTGGCCGGGCGGATGAACCGGAACAACTGCGTGATGGGACTCCGGGTGTGTAACAACGTGGAGGCACTCAAGCGGCTGCAGGCGGTGTGGCGGGTGTTTGAACTGCCAACGCAGGCGACTTCGTCTAAAGCTCTGGGGAGGCGAGGTGGTTAGGGGACCGCCAACAAAGGGTCTGGATCGCCCGCACTATAGAATGCGGGATGGAGGAAGTGTCTCTAAATAGATGCGTTACGCTGGTTTTTGATGGTTAGGGCGCGGATTCTGAGCAGTCGCGCGGAAAGCGAAAGCCGCGCGGGCGTAGTGCCGCGCAGTTTTTTCGTCGCTATTCGCTAAGGCGAGGATTTGGGGTCGGCTATCGTGCTTGCGTCGGGCGAGGTTCTTCCAGACAATTCCAGACAGTGAACCTTCGCGAAAACAGTTTCTTGCTTCGTGGGGGCAAGAATTGAGAAATGCAATATCGGGCCGTTCTTACCGGGTGCTTATGCGCTTTCCACGAAGACTCGCGCGGCTGCTTTTCCGGTTCAAGTCCTGTCGCGGGCACCACCTCGAAATACGCCAATCATAATACCGCTGGTTGCAGAGTAAGATAAGTCGCGTGTCCGTTTCCCCTCCAGAGCAACCGGTAGTCCTGCGCGGTCCCCACCGGCCTGATTTGCTCCGGGACGAATGCCTCGCGGACATCCTTTCTGCCACGGCTGCCCGCGTGCCGAAACACGCGGCGCTGATCTGGGGGCAGCAGGTGGTCAGCTACGAGGAGTTGGACCGCGCTGCCAAGAAGATCGGCGCAGCGTTGCGTAATCACGGAGCGACTCCCGGGACCATTGTGGGCCTCCTTCTTCCCCGGGGTGCGGACCTGCTGATCGCGCAGGCGGGTATCACAAACAGCGGCGCGGCCTGGCTCCCATTCGATGCTGATACGCCGCTGGATCGTGTTCAGACCTGCCTGCACGACGCCAAAGCTGTTGCCTTGGTTAGCTGCCGGGAATGCTTGCCCCGCTTGGCGAAGCTGCCTGTGCCAGTTCTGGCAGTCGAGGACCTGCTTGCCAGGGGGGGGCCGCACGGCTCTGCAGCGGTATCGGACCGCGAGCCGTCCCCGGTTCGCGGTCCGTCACCACAGGATATTCGCATTGCTGGACAGGAGGTTTCTGATATGCGCGCGCCTGGGCCGACCGATCCGGCTTACGTTATCTACACTTCCGGCTCCACCGGGCAGCCCAAAGGCATCGTGATCCCTCAACGCGGGATTTGCCATTTCATCCGCAGCGAGAACGAGCTTCTCGGCGTGCGGGGAGACGACAAAGTCTTCCAGGGATTCTCGGTCGCGTTCGATATGTCGTTCGAGGAGATCTGGATTTCCTACCTGGTGGGGGCCACGCTTTGGATCGCTCCGGCCGGCGTGGCCAACGATCCGGAGTTGCTGGCCCGGACGTTAACGCAGGAGCAAATCACTGTTCTGCATGCCGTGCCCACCATGATGGGGTTGGTGGATGATCCTTTGCCGACGGTCCGGCTCATCAATCTCGGCGGCGAGGCTTGCCCGGAGGGGTTGGCCGCACGCCTGGCCCGACCGGGCCGCAAACTCTTTAATACCTACGGGCCGACCGAAGCGTCCGTTTCAGCCAGCGCCGCCGAGCTCAAACCGGGTGTGCCCCTGAGTATCGGAATGCCGCTGCCCAATTGCGGCTTGCTTGTGGTGGATCCTCAGCGACGGCCCCTGCCGGCGGGCCAGACCGGCGAGCTCTGCATCTTCGGGCCGGGATTGGCCCGGGGCTACCTGGGTAACCCGGAGCTGACGGCGGAGCGGTTCATTGCCAATCCCCTGGCTGCAAGCGATGCCGAGCAGCGCATGTATCTTACCGGCGACCTCGCGAAGATCGACCCGGGAGGCCCAGTCTATTGTTTAGGCCGCGCCGACAACCAGGTAAAGATTCGTGGCTTTCGGGTCGAGCTGGAGGAAATAAACGCCGCGTTGGCCGCTCAAATCGGCGTGGTCACTGCTGCGGCACTGGTGCGACCGCTCGGCGAAACTGAGGAGGTCGTCGCCTTTGTTGTCCCGGGCGGGAATGGCCCGATCGAAGCCTCCTCTCTTCGCCAGGCACTAGCCCGGCGTCTGCCGAGCTACATGGTGCCGGCTCATTTCGAAGTCGTGGCCGCCCTGCCGCGCCTGACTTCCGGCAAAGTCGATCTGAAGTCGCTACGCGCAGTTCCGTTGGCAGTCAGCGAGAGAAACGACGGCCAGCAGGCCGAACCGCGCGACGAAGACGAGGCTGCCCTGTTCGCAGCAATCAGGAAGCTCTTTCCCGGCCGCGAGTTCAGATGCGAGTCTGACTTCTTCGACGACCTCGGCGGCCATTCGTTGCTGGCGGCACGGCTGGTCTCGCATCTGCGTTCAGACCAGCGCTATGCCACCTTGAGCGTCCAGGCCGTTTACCGGGAGCGGCGCCTGGCTGCCATCGCCCAGGCGATGGCGCGCAGCCGAAAGCAACCGGCACAAGGCGCAAGCCAGCCACGCGTCCGAGTTCCGCCCAGCCGGCGGGTGCTCTGCGGGATCTGCCAAGGCGCCGTCATCCCCTTCTTCATCGTGCTGCACATGGCCGACTGGCTCGCGCCTTTCTTCGTCTATCACTATTTCACGGGCGATGAAGGGGACAGCATTCCGCTGGCGGTCGCCTATGCCCTGGCGACGTTCACTGCGGCCCAAGCGCTGAACTTCGCGGTTGCCGTCCTTGGAAAGAGGGTTATCGCCGGCCGGTTGCAGCCGGGCCGGTATCCGTTGTGGGGTGTCACCTATTTCCGCTGGTGGCTTGGCTGCCGATTTCAAGAAATGCCCGATTTGTATCTGCTGGCGGCGACGCCTTGGATGCCGCTCTATCTGCGCGCCTTGGGTGCCCGGATCGGGCGGAACGTCATGATTGATACCGTCACGATTAGTGCTCCGGGATTGCTGAGGATCGATGACGGCGCCTGCATCGGCGCGTACGTGAACATCGAAAACGCGCGGGTTGAAGGCGGGCTGCTGCATGTGGGGCCGGTCCACGTCATGCAGGGCGCGGTGGTGGATTCCTACTCCGTGCTGGAGAACGATACCGTGATCGGCCGGGAAGCCAAGCTGTGCGGACTATCTGCTCTCGCCGCAGGCCGCGCGATCCCGGACGGTGAGACTTGGGACGGCGCCCCGGCCCGGCGGTCGAACCAACGCCGCGAGCCGCTGCCGCCGCACCCTACCATTGGCCCCATTCGGTATTGGGCCCGGGCCATGCTTTTCGCACTGACGGCGATCCTGGTGTCAGCGCTGTTCTTTCTGCCGACCTTCCCGGCCTTCATGCTGATCGACTGGCTGGACATGCGCACCTGGAGTGTGTTCGACGCGGAGCTGCAACCGTTGGTGGGCTTTTGGGTGTTCTTCCTGCTAGCGATTCCCGCCAGCGCGTTGCTAGTGGCCCTCACGATGGCGCTCGCCGCCGGGCTGCTCCGGTGGGGTTTACCGCGGCAGACCGCCGGGCGGTTCTCCATCTACAGCCTCGCCTTCTGGCGCAAGAAGACAGTCAACATGATCCTCGACAACAGCTTGCGCTCGCTCCACGGATTATATGCTTCGGTGTACGCGCCGATCTGGCTCCGCGCACTGGGGGTGAAGGTTGGCCGTCACGCCGAGGTTTCCACCGCCGAGGGCTTGGTGCCGGAGCTGCTGACGTTGGGCGACGACTGCTTCATCGCGGATGGCGTCATGCTCGGGGACGAGGGGCAGCGCGACGGCTGGATGGTGCTCAAGCCTACCCGGGTCGGAAACCGCTCCTTTGTGGGCAACGGTGCGTATGTGCCCGATGGCTCAACCTTGCCGGATGACGTGCTGATCGGCGTACAATCGCGTGCTCCGGCAAATGAGCAGCTCAAGTCCGGCCAGACTTGGGTGGGCTCCCCGCCGCTGCTGCTGCCGGCCCGCGAACAACTCACCGGCTTCCCCGAATCGCTCACGTTTCGCCCGGCTCTAATGCGCCGCCTGGGCCGTGGGTTCATCGAGGCGCTGCGCCTGGTCCTGCCGCTGGCCGCGGTGATCGCGACCGGCTACCTGTTGGTCATCCTCGTAGTGCCGCTGGCGGCCGAGCAAGGCTGGGGCCTGCAAGTGGCGCTGGCTCTGGGGACGGCCGGTTGCGCGTATGGGATTGGCTCCTTCCTGTTCGTTGCCGCGCTGAAATGGATTCTGGTCGGGCGCTATCGCCCGCGCGCTGCTCCCATGTGGACGCCCTTCGTCTGGCTTAGCGAGGCCGTCACCAATCTTTATGAATCGTTGGCCGTGCCCAACGCGCTGAACATGCTCCGCGGCACCCCGATGCTGCCGTGGGCGTTACGTCTGCTCGGCGCGCACATTGGCCGCGGAGTCTTCATGAACACCACGGACCTCACGGAGTTTGACTGTGTCCATATCGGTGACGAAGCGGAACTAAATGCGTGGTGCGGCCCCCAAACGCACCTGTTCGAGGACCGCGTCATGAAGATCGGGCGCGTGGACATTGGACCGCGAGTTACCGTCGGTGCTCGCAGCACGATTCTCTACGACGCAGCCGTGGGCGAGGGTGCCTGCCTCGGCCCCCTCACCCTGGTCGCCAAAGGTGAGACCCTGCCCGCAGGGACGCGGTGGGAAGGCTCACCGGCGTCTCCGGTGTGTGGAGGTGCACATTTGTGACGCGATTTGGTATTGGCCCGAATGTCCCGACCTGCCTCCGCCGGGCCGGTTTGTGCTGATTTGTGTCCGCACCGGCTCGTCGCGGGCGGAGGCGCGCAGCCAGGTGCGAACAGTGCTGCGCCAGGTGCTCGCATCATGGAGTCACCCTGCGCCTGATGACCTTCCGCTTAAGGAGACGCCGCGCGGCCCCGCGTGGGAGGGCCGATTACTAGGCGACGCTTTGGACGTCAGCTTGTCATACGCAGCAAGTGAAGCCTCGATAGCCTTGAGCCGCGGCGGGCTGATCGGCGTGGATATCATGCGTTTGGAGGCCGTGCCCGAAGCAGAGGCCATCGCGCAAATCTACTTTGACCCTGCCGACCAGGCGGTGCTACGTCAATCAACTGATCCCATCCGGGATTTTGCCGTGGCCTGGACGCAGCTTGAGGCGCGCAGCAAGTGTTTGAAACAAGGGCTCACCGAATGGTCGGAAGCTAGCGCCACCCAGGGGCAGGGATGCTGCACTGACAGCGTGATCGTCGAGGACCGACTAGCCCTGAGCGTCGCGACGGCGCCTCAGGACTTTCTGTGTCGCAGAAACGCCTGAAGCTGCTTGGGCTGAGTGCGCCAGAAGCGCACCAGCCGGGAAAACACGCGCAATGTTTCGGGCCGGAGATGGTGCTCGATGACTTCGACTTCCTGCTCCACCGTCTCAGGGCTTAAGCCCAGCAGTTGGAACAGCTCCGCCAGGGTTTGATGCCGAACCTTGATGTGCCGGGCCACAGCGCGGCCTTGGGCCGTCAGCGTAAAGCCCCGGTACTTCTCATAATTCACAAAGCCGCGAGCGGCCAGCCGGCGCACCATGTTGGAAACCGCCGAGCGGCTGAGGCCCAGCGACGCGGCAATGTCCACCACGCGGGCGTAGCCTTTCTGGTCCACCAACTCCTGAATCCGTTCCAAATGGTCTTCCGTGGACTCCGAGCGGGCTTGGGCAGCCCGCGCTGAGTTAGGACGGTTGGCGTTCACGGGCCGTTACCTACCAAAGCGTGCCGACAATGGCGAGCCTTTCTGCGCGGGCCCGGCCCAGGAGCACCGGAAAGTGTTTTATGCTTAACACATTCTATTTGACATAATATCCCCAGCAGGCTAAAGGGTGAAGCATGGGAATCATGCTCCGCGATGCCTGTTCAGTCTCCGCCCGAAATCGCGGAGGCGAAGACTGCCCTGGACGATGAACGGGCCGACACCCCAGACGGACTGCGGTGTTCCCGCCGACCGAAGAGAGACTCCTCTCAATGCTCCAGCGCCCGCTTCCCCGGACGGCCAGGTATCGCTTGAAGGCATGCACGGCACCATCTCGGTGCCGCCGCACACCGCCAGTTTCTGGCGTCAATGGCGCGCGTTTGTCGGGCCGGCAATCCTCATCAGCGTCGGCTACATGGACCCCGGCAACTGGGGCACCGACCTTGCAGGCGGGGCACAATTCAAGTACGGCCTGCTCTGGGTGGTGGCGCTGGCCAGCTTCATGGCGGTCATCCTCCAGGTCCTCTCGGCCCGGCTGGGCGTGGCGACCGGCAAAGACCTAGCGCAGTGCTGCCGCGATTGGTATCCGAGTTGGACTCGCTGGCCCAACTGGATTGCGATGGAGATGGCCATTGCCGCGACCGACCTGGCCGAATTGCTCGGCAGCGCGGTGGCGCTGAACCTCCTCTTCCACATCCCGCTGCAGTGGGCAATTCTCATCACCGCCTTCGACGTGTTGCTGTTGCTGGCCTTGCAAGGGCTGGGCATGAGGATGCTCGAAGCGGTGGTCGCCATCTTCGTGGCGACAATCGGCGTCTGCTATTGCATTGAGATCTTCGTGCTGCCGCACATGCGGCCGGATTTCCTGGAGATGGGACACGCGCTGATCCAGCCCAGCTTTCGCCAGACCGGTATGCTGGTAGTGGCGATCGGTATGATCGGCGCCACGGTCATGCCGCATAACCTCTACCTGCATTCCGCATTGGTTCAGTCGCGGAAGTTGCAGCGGGATGAGTCATCCGTTCGCACCGCCATCCGATTTAACACCATCGACTCCGCCGTGGCGCTGGCGGTGGCGTTCCTAATCAACGCGGCAATCCTCGTGCTGGCGGCCACGGTATTCTTCGGCAAAGACAGCGTGATGGTAGCCGGCGGCCAATTGGTGAAGTTCGGCCCCGAAAGCGATTGGATCCGCATCGCACATTTGACGCTGGCCCCGCTGCTGGGGACCACCCTGGCCAGCACGCTTTTTGCCGTGGCGCTGTTGGCCAGCGGACAGAGCAGCACCATCACCGGCACACTCGCCGGACAAGTGGTTATGGAAGGCTTCATGCGCTGGCGCCTCCGCCCCTGGATCCGGCGGATGATCTCGCGCACGATCGCCATCGTGCCGGCGGTGTGGATTGTCAGCATCCGTGGCGGTGGCAGCGTCACCGACCTCGTTAATCTCAGCCAGGTGGTTCTCTGTCTCATCCTGCCGCTGGCGCTGTTTCCGCTGCTGCACTTTACCTCTTCACGCCGGCGAATGGGCCAATGGGCTAACGGCTGGTTCCTGCTGCTTCTGGGCTGGGGCAGCGTGCTGTTGATTACCGCCATGGACCTCTATAGTCTGCCCGCGTCGCTCAAAGAAGCCTGGCGCATCATCATTGGCGGGTGAGCGCGATTGCATCTGACGTCGCAACCAAATTCAATAAATGAGCTTGTATAAAACCATCCTGGTGACGCTGGAAGGCACACCCACGGACCGGGCGATCATTAACCACATCAAACTCCTGGCGCCCGCGATGCAAAGCCGCGTCGTTTTGCTCCATGTGGCCAGCGGCGTGGCGGCCCAATACCACCGCACCGACGCCGCGGGCACGGAAGTCGAGGAGAGCAAAGTCTTTCTCGGCCGCGTTCGGGACGAGTTCACCGCCGAGGGCATCCCCGCGGAAGCGCAATTGGCTTACGGCGAACCCGCCGCGGAAATCATCAAGTGGGTCCAGAAGAACGGCTGCGATCTGGTGGCGATGAGCACCCACGGTCACCAGTTGATTGCTGACCTGGTGCTTGGCACCACCGCCAATCGCGTCCAGCACAGCCTCAGCGTGCCGGTGCTACTGCTGCGAGCAAAGTGAACGACCTGCGGAATTTCTGAATTCCTGAGGCCGCCATGATCTGCCTATGAAATACCAGATGGCGTTTCTGCCCGCAGTTCTGTGTGGCCAATTGCTGCTCGCGGCCAGTTCAGATGCCAGCACCACCAAGCCGCCCGCGCCTTACACTCCCGTCAAGGCTTCCAGCTCGCAATTCCGCTGCCTGGGGCGGGGAAAAAAGCTCGGCCCGTTGCTGTTACCGCAGCAAATCACTGCCGCCAACCGACCCGGGTCGGCGCATCATTGGTGATCGAAAACACATAATCCACCGTCGTGATAACCGGTTGGCCGTTGAACAGGGTCACCGTGTAGGGTCCGGCGTTATAGACCGTCAGGTAGAAGGAGCCGTTGCTTAAAGTCGGCGGCACGAGCGTAACGCTCGCGCCGACACCGGCCGGCGGTTCGGAAAAGGCATCGTTGACGAACTCGTTCGGGACATTGTCACGCCGGACCGCCACATTGGCATTGCCGGAGCTCGGGGTGACATTCACCTGCCAGGCAATCTGCTGCACCGGCACCTGCACCAGGAAGGTCGTGTAGCCGTAACCTGTGACCGCGAGGTTGGTAATTGAGTTGAACGCCAGATCGGTCACGGGTTGCTGCCGCGAATCCAAGGTGAAATTCAGACCCGGGTTGCCCGATACCCCCACAAAGTATTGGCTGCTGGACGCAAGTGCCGGAGCGGTTGGGAGCGGTTGGGAGCGGTTGGGACAGCAGTTTCCATCTTACCCTGAAACCGAGCCTCTATTTACCGTAAGAACAGCGCTTCAAACCACTCATACCCTCGCGAAACACACAAAAAACGAACCGCTTACAAAGCAATGCGTGTTCACCCAGCGGGTGAACGCCCCGGCGTTGTTATCAGCCTGTCATTTCCTGTATTTCGTAGGTTCTCCCGTTTCCAGCGAGTAGCTCTCAAATCCGAGGCCCGAAACCCGAAATCCGAAGGAAATCCGAAATCGGAAATCCGAAGGGCGGGCGGGCAGCTGGACTTTGTCGGTTCTCGGACTTCGGGCTTCGGATCTTACCTATCACGGCAATAGTCGAAGTTGTTCGCAAGCTGCGCCGCTTGAATTTTGAGCGCGGATAACACCGATTCTTCGCCCAGGGAATCGGAGTGATGGGAATAATGGGGTCAAGCCCGAAGTGGACAAGAATGTCCGCGCTCCGAAAAATCTAAGATGGGCACTGGCTTTAACCGCTGGCATCTTGCCGGTTGACAAGCGGGGGCCTCCGGCTGTCATCTGGAGGGATGCAAGCTTGGCTCATGGACGATTACAAGGGCATCGGCGGTCTCCGGTTGGCCGATGCGCCCGATCCTATTCCTCAACCGGACGAAGTCATCCTGGAGGTGCATTACGCCGCCTTGAATCCGGCGGATGCCTACCTGGCCGAGAACCAGTATCCCGCCAAACCCCGGCTGCCTCATATCCTCGGACGCGACGGGGTGGGGACAGTGGTGGCGCGTGGCAGTGCGGCGGCAGATGTGGGCCTGGGAGAGCGGCGCGCCATTCTGCTCTGCGAGGTGGGCATCAACCAGCCGGGGACGTTCGCCCAGCGCGTGGCCGTGCCGACGCAAAACCTGGTGGAGATTCCCGCCGGCTGGTCCGAGCCCGAGGCCGCCGGCGCGACATTGGTCTATCTGACCGCTTATCAGGCGCTGACGATGTGGGGGCCGCTGCCGCCGTCAGCCGTGGTGTTGGTGACGGGGGCGTCGGGCGGGGTGGGCGTCGCTGCGGTGCAGCTCGCGGCGGCCATGGGGTATAAAGTCGTGGCGCTCTCGCGCAGCGCGGAGAAGAGCCGCCGCTTGGAGCAGCTCGGCGCAGCCGCCACGTTCAATCCCGAAGACCTTAAGTGGGGCCAGGCCCTCAAGAACGCCCTGGAGCCGCGCCGCGTGGATCTGGCCATAGACAACATCGGCGGCAAGCTCCTGCCGCAGGTTATCAGCACCCTGGGCGATCTGGGCCGGGTCAGCCTGGTCGGACGCCTCGCCGGGCCGGTTCCCAACTTCAACACCGCCACCCTGTTCTTCCGCCGCAACCGCCTGGGCGGAGTCGCCGCCAGCGCCGGGACCAACGCTGAGAGCCACGTGGCCTGGCAGGAGATCCTGAAGCTGCTCGCGCGCGCCGGGGTCCGCCCGCAGGTGGATAAGGTCTTTCCGTTCGATCAATTGCCCCAGGCGTTCGAGCGCCTGGCCCAAGGGCCGATGGGCAAGGTGCTGGTGACGGTGAAGCCGGCTGGCTAGGCCCGAACAGCCAACAGCCAATAGCCAGCATGGACAAGCCAGGTGTTAGCGCCTACCGATGGGTTATTCTGGCGGCCATTGTTCCTATCATTACGGCCACGGAAATGATGTGGCTGAGCCTGGCCCCCATATCCAGCCAAGCGGCGGGGTTCTTCAAGGTCAGCGATATGAATATAGCCCTCTTCTCCATGAGCTACATGATCATGTACATCCTGTTTGCCCTCCCAGCCTCGTGGGTTATAGACCGGTTTGGGTTTCGGGCTTCCCTGACCATTGGGGCTTTGTTAACCGCCGTTTTTGGTCTGGCGCGGGCTTATTTCATCCATGATTTCACCCTGGTGTTGGCGTCCCAATTCCTGATCGCCATCGGGCAGCCTTTTCTCCTGAATATCACTACCAAAGTGCCGGCCAACTGGTTTCCGGCATCGGAACGCGCTACCGCCGCCGGCCTTTTGACTATGGCTCAATACGTGGGCTTTGCCTTGGCGATGGTGCTATCCCCTCTGCTGGCAGAACGCGGCGGGATACCAGCCGTGCTTTGGGTGTTTGCTTTGGTGGCCGTGGTTGCAGCACTCGTAGCCATTGTGTTTATCAGAGAGAAGCCGCTGGTTCCCCCGCCGGGTCCCGTTGCCTCCAAGGAAGACTTTGCCTTCGCTTCAATCAAAGCACTCTTTCTAAGAAAGCCCTTCGTGCTGGTCCTCATCTTCAGCTTCATCTCGATCGGCACCTTCAACACCATACTAACCCTGCTGGAACCAATCCTGACCCCTCGGGGAATCTCCTCCGTGCAGGCGGGCATGGTCGGGGCTGTGTTTGTGGTGGCCGGAGTGGCAGGCGCGGTCGTATTACCGATTATCTCAGATAAGCTCCACACCCGAGTGCCCATGTTTGTCGCAGCCATTGCCCTGCTTGTCCCACTTTTG
>Ga0194060_10001855_pt1 | contig 15096 bp, 14 predicted proteins | sample SepL225m_MetaG_FD_163427 | JGI IMG/M metagenome (GOLD analysis project Ga0194060, IMG submission 163427) | Anoxic zone freshwater microbial communities from boreal shield lake in IISD Experimental Lakes Area, Ontario, Canada - Sep2016-L222-5m | ecosystem: Environmental > Aquatic > Freshwater >...
TTTCATACGCTCATGGTTTAAGCCCGCAACTCCTCAGACAATGTTTCTCAAGATGGAGTGCAAAAAATGAATAAAAATCAAAATGCTATTCAGTCGCGTCACAGCCCAAATATAACGAAAATATCTTTAAACAACCAATTCGACCAGAAAGATCTCATTTGTGCGTTAAAATCGCCGCAATAATCGCCATAACGGCGTAATCAATGCGCTTTTTACACTGGTATCGCATATTGCTACGTCACATCACGCCATGAATAAAGATACCATCAATTCTTTATTATGAATAATATTCACCAGACTGACTTTGTTCCAATATTGTTTCATTTTCTCTCCTCAACCGCTGACGACAGGGGCTTTATTTGATTTACGATCATATTGCCTATATTCAGGGCTTGAACTTTTGGTTTAGCACGACCCCATGCATGTAGTCAATGTTTTTTTCATTTTTTGATTGATGATGTCAACAATATCGGAAAAACCTCACGCAGGTAATCATGCAGAACAAACCGGAATGAAGCGCCTGGCCGGGCTCTCTCTTGCTGCTCTGGGTGTCGTCTTCGGAGATATAGGTACCAGCCCGCTTTATGCTGTTCGGGAGTGTTTTCATGGAGAATATGGTATTCCTATTACCCACGACAATATCCTTGGCGTACTCTCTCTCCTTGTATGGTCTCTTCTCCTGATTGTCAGCCTGAAATATCTCACTTTTATCATGAGGGCAGATAATGATGGCGAGGGGGGGATTCTTGCCTTAACTGCTCTTATTATCACGCAAAGCTGCAAAAAAGGCTATGAACGGGGTTTCCTGGTGATCATTGGCCTGTTCGGAGCTGCGCTGCTTTACGGGGACGGAATGATTACACCAGCCATATCAGTGCTGAGTGCCGTGGAGGGGGTTCAGATTATCGCCCCTGCCTTCAAAGATCTTGTCATACCGGTGACGATAGTAGTACTCATCGCTCTTTTCTTTTTCCAGCATCATGGAACTGCACGGGTAGGTGCCCTCTTCGGGCCGATTATACTTGTCTGGTTTGTTGTCATCGGGCTGCTTGGTTTAGTGGAGATCATAAGATTTCCACAGATTTTACAGGCAATACTACCCTGGTACGGGATCTCCTTTCTGTTAAGCAACCATCTTCAGGGATTTATGGTGCTGGGGGCGGTCTTTCTCTCCGTGACCGGGGCCGAGGCTCTCTACGCAGATATGGGACATTTTGGCAAACGTCCGATCAGGCTCACCTGGGCATTATTAGTTCTGCCTGCATTACTCCTCAACTATTTCGGCCAGGGAGCGCTCTTGCTTGCGTTTCCTGAACAATCGCACCACCCTTTTTACGCTCTGGTGCCCACTTGGGGAATGATTCCGATGGTGATTCTTTCAACTCTGGCAACCATTATTGCCTCTCAGGCATTGATAACAGGTGTTTTTTCTTTAACCCAGCAGGCTATCCAGCTCGGCTATCTGCCACGATTGACCATCACCCATACCTCCGCCAAGCATATTGGCCAGATCTATGTTCCTGCAGCCAACTGGGCGTTAATGATGTCAACCATAACGCTTGTCGCAGGCTTTGGTTCATCCAGCAAGCTTGCGGCCGCTTATGGTGTCGCGGTAACAGCGACCATGCTGATCTCCACGATTCTTTTCTATTATGTGGCACGTGATCTTTGGAAATGGAACAAAATCGCACTTGACCTCCTCGCTGGTTTTTTTGCCATCATTGATATCTCCTTTTTTGGAGCGAGTATAAGCAAGCTTTTACAAGGCGCATGGTTCCCTCTTGCGATCGGCTTTGCGGTCTTTACACTGATGTTGACCTGGAAACAGGGACGCAGCCTGCTTTTAAAACAGTTGCAGGAGCGCACCCTTACCACCGAAGAGTTTATTCAGAGCCTCTCCTTGCAACAACCTCACAGGGTAAACGGACAGGCGGTCTACCTGACGGCAAACCCTGATGTCGTCCCAATTGCTCTGCTCCACAATCTTCGTCATAACAAGATGATGCACTCCGAAGTGGCCTTGTTTCATTTCAGCACTGAACGTGTTCCGAGAGTGCAAAACAGCCACAAGGTGGAGGTGACCAAACTCGGCAATGGCTTCTTCAAGGTTGTTGCACGATATGGCTTTTTGGAATATCCCAATATCCGACAGGTGATTGCCTTGGCAAATCGTCAGGGATTACAGTTTAAACCTGAAGCTATCAGCTTTTTTCTGAGCCGTGAAAAAATTGTGACCGGGCTGAAGTCAAAAATGGTTTTATGGCGCAAAAAACTTTTCGCACTGATGGCTCGTAATGCCCTGAGTGCAACAGCCTACTACGATTTGCCAGCAGGTCAGGTCATTGAAATAGGCGTTCTGGTACAAATCTGAACTATGGTTGAGCTATTGCAGCAAATTGTTGACAAGCCTCTTGCTTCACTGCTGGTTGTCGGTAACCTCATTATTATCGAAAGCCTGCTCTCTGTTGACAATGCGGCCGTACTGGCCACCATGGTTATGGATCTGCCGGAGAAGCAACGTTCCGCAGCCCTGAAGTACGGGATTATCGGGGCCTATCTCTTTCGGGGGCTCTGTCTACTTTTTGCATCTTTTCTTATACAGGTATGGTGGCTCAAGCCGGTTGGTGGGTTATACCTTCTCTACCTGGTCTTTTCCTGGATGAAAGGGAGAAAGACTCCTCAGAAAAGCGATGATCTGCTCGACAAACAAAGTAACCGCTTTTATCAGATGACCTCCGGCAGGTTAGGTGCTTTCTGGTCGACCGTCATGCTCATTGAAATCATGGATCTTGCCTTTTCCATAGACAATATTTTTGCTGCCGTGGCCTTTACGGACAACCTTCTGCTCATCTGTGTCGGTGTTTTTATTGGTATTTTGGCCATGCGTTTCGTCGCCCAGGCATTTGTCGGCCTTATGGAACGATATCCCTTTCTTGAGAGCTGTGCCTTTCTGGTTATCGGGTTACTCGGTGCAAAACTCTCCCTTTCCGCTGTCGGGAATTTCTATCCAGAATCCTCCTTTGTCAAAGTGATGGAGGGGCATGAGGCCGATATCGTCACCTCATGTATCACGGTTACTATTTTCTTTCTTCCGGTGCTCTCGTGCAAATTATTCAATATACCACCCAAAAAGCAGGGTTGATTGGTTGAAAAACTCTTGCTCTTGACAGCCAGCACAAAGATAAGTTTGTTTTTCCCCCTTTTTTTTGTATAAAGAGTTATAATGCACTTTATAAAATGATGCGATATCATATAAAGAAAAGGAGACTACAATGAGACAATTCAGCGTTGGGGACAAGATTATCTATCATAAGCCAAAAAGCTCCTTTTGCCCAAGCCCGAGAGCGCGGGAGGTGTATCCTCTCGAACATGGAGAGGACTATCACTATATTATTGACAAGTTCTGGGAAGTTGCACAGGTCAATAATGATGGCACACTTGATGTGATTACCAGAACCGGGAAAAAAAACAGGCTGCAGGCCCTTGACCCAAATATCACGAAGGCCAATCCGATTCAGCACCTTATGTACCGCAAGCGCTTCCTTCGCATGAGCTGAGGCTCTCTTGTCCACCATTTATCAAAACATCATGGAAAAGAACCTGAGGTATCAGGGCAGAGTTCTTGTGGCTGGCGCAACCGGCAAAACAGGGCAGTGGGTTGTTCAGCGACTGCTGCATTACGGCATTGCCGTCAGGGTCTTCTCACGAAGTCGGGAGAAAGCACTGGCGCTGTTTGGTAAGGGTGTGGAGATTTTTGAAGGAAAAATTCAAAGCAGTAACGATATCTCAAGCGCTCTCAATGGGTGCCTTGCGGTTATTTCAACGCTCGGGTCAAGCTCCATCAAAGGAGAGTCATCACCAGGAGAGGTGGATCGCGACGGGGTGATCAGACTTATTGATGAAGCGGCCAAGGCCGGAGTACAACACTTTGCCATCATCAGCTCCCTGGCTGTAACAAAATGGTATCATCCACTCAATCTTTTTGCCGGTGTCCTGAGCAAAAAATGGGAGGCGGAAGAGCAGCTCCGCGCCATCTTTGCCAAAGAGGGACGATCGTACACCATTGTAAGGCCGGGAGGCCTTAAAGATGGCGAGCCACTGCTTCACAAGCTTCGTGTCGACACTGGTGACCGACTGTGGAACGGCTTTATCAACCGTTCTGACGTGGCAGAGCTTCTCGTCATCTCCTTGTGGCTTGAGAATGCCAAAAACAGGACTTTTGAGGTGATTAATGAGAGCGAAGAGCCACAGAAAAGTCTCGAACAATGTTATGATGCCCTGCCTCCTGATTTTCCGAAAATAGTATAACAAGGAAGCCCCAACCAGCAGCTCAAAATCTTTGAACTCCCCCCCCACCCCCTGGGAACGCCGAGCTCCAGCTCGGCATTCAGTGCTCACTTTTTCCGTCAGTGCTCCCGTTCCCCTGATTGAATACTCTGAGAATAATATCCATCAACCAGACAACAATGACGTTAAACGTCACGGAGACAAGAATGAACCAGCTCCATGCCAGTCCATAATATTTCAGCACAAAAACAATGGCCATACTTGCGACAAGCCCTGTGGCCAGACTTGCCGGATGAAAGTTGCGCTTGCTTTTGGAGAGCAGAAAGAGCCCCAGCAATCCTCCGTAGGTAAACGACGCAATTTCAAGGCCAACCATAACCATTGCCTTGTTTCCGGCATCAAAGAGGAGCGCAATAAGAATAAGCAGAATTGCCCAGAAAAAACTGATCAGCCTTGACATTCCCAATGACGATTTTCCTCCAAGAATATCGTTGACCGTCGAGGATGCAAGGGAGTTTATGGCTGAACTGTGGGTTGACATGGCGGCTGACAAGACCCCGGCTATCAAAAGCCCCTTCAGCCCGACCGGAAGATGGTGTACAATAAACCAGGCAAATTCGCGATCCTTTTCCATTGGTGCACCGTGCATGAAAACGGAGATCAGTGAACCGGCAAGGAGAAAGACGGAAAACTGAAAAAAGACAAAAAAGCCACTCCCGATCATCGCTTTTCTTGCCGAACGAAGATCTTTGCAGCCCAGCACCCGCTGTACCATCATGTAGTCAACGCCGTGGGAAGAGAGTGAGAGAAGAATACCGCCGATAAAAGCACTGAAAAAGGTTAACGGATTGGTTAAAAAGTGCGGGTCAGTATTGATAATCTTCAATTTTCCGGCATCTAACAGAGAAGCGACAATTGCCGGAACCCCCTGCCCAATGCTTTCAAAGAGAAAAATGACAGAGAGCACGCCGCCAAGAAGATAGAGGCTGAATTGAAAGCTTTCCAGCCAGACCACCGCCTTGATGCCGCCTGAAAGCGTATAGACAAGGGTGACAACGCCGATAATCATCACCGAAAGTGGGAGTGACCAGCCGGTGACCACCTGCACCACCACCCCTGCAGCAAGAAAGCGGATGGCATCGCCAAGCGTTCGGGTGACAAGAAAGACCACTGCCGCCACCTTCTGCATTCCCTGCCCAAACCGGAGACCGATAATCTCATAAATAGAGCTGACTCCGTGCTTGAAATACATGGGCAGGAGAATGGCGCTCACCAGCACTCTTCCCACAATGTAACCCATGGCGAGTTGCAGAAAGCTCCAGTCGCCCCTGTAGGCAAGCCCAGGAACGCTGACAAAGGTGAGCACTGAGGTTTCGGAGGCAACAATCGAGAGCATGGAGGCAATCCACGGCAGGTTTTTATTGCCAAGGAAATAGTCGCGACTGCTTTTGTTGCTTTTGCCATGCCAGAGCCCAAACAGTGTATTTCCAACCAGAAAAAGAACAATAATGGCAAGATCAAGGGGCTGCATGGGTCATCAATTTATACGTGGTAAAGGTGATACTGTTGCTTTCTCCCTAAAAACTCCACTTCATCATGGTGCCATGATGAGAGAATCGAGGCAACATCATCTCCACGCTCAATGGAAGTACGGATATGGCTGTTACCGGCAAGAAGATCAAACGCAGGAATGGTGTCGTTAAACTCGTAAACGCCGCGTAAAAAATGCACTTGAGCGGGATAAAGCTGATGGAGCGCCGCAGTCATGGCAACACCCGTGGCGAAGGAGCGGTAAAGGGAGTGGTCAGTCACCTGCTGCCACAGGCCACCAATAACCTCGCCACAAAACTTGTGAAAGGTTGGCTTGAACCAGAGCGGTCGAAAGAGAACTCCTTCAAGTCCAAAGGATCGGCAGCGTTCTGCCAGCTCAAACGGATGGATGAAAGGTGCTCCTGAGAGCTGAAAAGGAGTGGTTGATCCTCTTCCTTCTGAAACATTAAGCCCCTCAAAGAGGCACATCCCGGGGTACACTTCCGCCGTCGCAAAGGTTGGCATATTCGGGGATGGTGGAAGCCAGAAAAGACCAGTTTCAGGAAAAAGCATGGAACGACGCCACCCCTCCATAGGAATGACTGTAAGGTTGAGATCCAGCTTTTTGATGTCACGATAGAATAATGCAAGTTCACCGGCGGTCATGCCGTGGCGCACAGGTGACGGAAAAACACCAACAAATGAGCCATACGACTCTTCGAGCATTGGCCCTTCAACAATCTCCCCTCCGAGAGGATTGGGACGGTCGAGCACCATGATCTCAATATCGCGGCCTGCAACGGCCTCCATAAAGAGCGCGAGCGTATTGATGTAGGTGTAGTAACGGGAGCCCACATCCTGAATATCGAAAATGACAAGATCAAGATGATCAAGCACCGCAGGATCGGGTATCAGCGTCTCGGCTGAATTCCCATAAAGGCTGACCAGCTCACAAGCAAGATCAGGCTGATAACCGACCGCAACCTGATCCTGCTCAGTTGCAAACAGCCCATGTTCGGGCGTGAAAATCCGTTTGACAGAAACGCCTCTCTCCTTCAGAGCACTCCAGGAATATCTTAAATCAGAGGTAACGGAGGTTTGATTGACAATCAAACCGATGCTCCTCTTTGTCATGCTCTCTGTACTTCTGAGCAGTTTGTCAAGCCCTGTTGCTATCATCCCGGCATCTCCTGTTGTTGCTCTTCCGCCATAACCGTCACACTGTAAGGGTCAAGAACTGAATTGATAATAACACTGCCTGGCTTAATCTCTACCCCAGGAAGGAGAACTGAATTCCTGATAACAGATTCAGCCCCAATCCGGCATCCACTGCCAATAACTGAGCCCGAGATCTCTGCGTCCTGGCTCACTATGGCCTCTGAAGAGATTGCATGGGGAGAGAGGCCGGTGGCAAGCCTCATCGACTCTGCCAGATTGCCGATAACCCCTCTCCGGTCAAGATTGGCCTGCCAGTAGCGCTGCATCGTGCCGATATCCATCCACAACCCCTGATGCTCGTAACAGCCAAGCCCGCCATGATCAATCAGCCCTGTAAAGCCTGTATCGACAATGCTCGAATGCTCAGGTGTCATAAAACGAAATATTTCCGGGCTGAGAACCGCTGTGCCGGTATATATGAGAGAGGAGTAAAGTCCGGTATGTCGGCGATTCGCAAAATCCTTGATCTGTCCACCCTCGACACCAACAGAACCAATAACGGCTGCCTCCGGGGTGGCATACAGAGTAAGCGTTCCAGGGCAACCCGACTTCTGATGATGCTGAACAAGTGCTCTGAAATCAATATCAGTGATAATATCGCTGTTGACCAGAATAAAATCTTCATCACCGAGGAGTTTTTCACATTTTTTGAGCCCCCCTCCCGTGCCAAGAATAACTGGCTCTTCTGAAAAAGTGACCTGTACACCGGGCAGATGGGTTGCTTCAACAATGCCTCTTATCGACTCGGCATGATGATGAATGTTGCAGATAATCTCGCTGATTCCAGCCTGTTTCAAGAGAGAAACGGTATAGAATAGGCTGGGGATATTGAGTACTGGAATCAGCGGTTTCGGAATATTGGACGTCAGTGGACGAAGACGGATGCCGAGACCGGCGGCAAGGATAAATGCTTTCATGATACCGCACGCTCAAGCAGAGGTTGCAGGATGTTGCCAGCCACTCTCAGTTCACGGCGTGCATTGATATACTCCGGAATATAGGCCAGGGTTGGAGCAATCGAGTGCTCAAAGCTGCTGTTTTGTTTGACCCTTGTCTGGTAAGAGAAGGTGCCGACGGCCTTGATGTTTCGCTGAAATGCCATAATATCGAAATAGTAAAGATATTCATCAAAGCTCATGGCACTCAAATGATGGCTTCGAAGTGCCTTGTAGTGATATAGTTTAAGCTCCTCCGTCAAGAGCGGATCAAGGGTGACATAAGAGTCCCTGATGAGTGAAACGGCATCATATTGCGGCAACCCCATCCTGGCATCCTGAAAGTCAATAATCACCGGCCTGTTCTGGTGAATCAGAATATTACGACTGTGAAAATCACGATGGTTCAGCACAAAATGGCGGGGCTGGACAAGAATTTCGGCAATCGACTCAAACTCATGCCGTAAGGCACCAATCGACTTCTCATCAAAAAGGGGAGAAAAGTAATTGCGCAAGCCATGTTCAATAAAAAAATCAAATTCGAACATCAGTTTTTCCCGATCGAAGCTCAGGCAAAACGGCACCTCTTTATCGTTACCCCGAATTGACTGAAATTGTATCAGCAGATCGATAATCTCACGATAACAATCAGAAATTGTTGTCTTATCTGGTGAAGCAAAAAGATTTTGCAGCAGAAGATCTCCGCAGTCTTCAAGAAACAGAAGCCCTTGTTCAGCATCAATCGCTATGAGAGCTGGAACAGGGAGGCCATGACGAGATAAAATCCCGTGCAGAAGCAGAAATGTATACCCCGCCTGGGTTGCAGCGTTAAAAACCGGATCGTGACAGGCGATAAGACTGCTGCCGGCACTGGAAACTCTGAAATACTGACGACTTGAAGCATCGCCCTGTATGGCGGCTATGCCAGAAGGCTCACTACGGAAAGAGTACCTGAAAAGGGAGGCAATACTGTTCTGGATGGTCATACTGCAACATTTGAGATCAGCTTCCCGGTAACATGAGGCTCAACTAGCGAAAAATCATCCGACGAGGCACTGCTTCTCAGGCTCTCTCCCATCGAGAATGAACCGGTAGAGAGAGAGACGACAAGAGAGCAAGTGCAAAAAAAAAGCACCCTGCACAGCAAAGGTACAGGGTGCTTTCAAAAAAACTCAGCACTTACTTTTTAGGAGCAATTGCTGAAGTGATGTTCTGCAAAACCTGGCTCAGCGTGGAAACCACACTACCAACAAGGTCAGTAGCTGTTTTGCCAAGTGGCTCGGCAAACTGAGCGGCGGCCTTGATGCCACTGCTGATCAGCTCAACCTGCTGCTGGGCAAGCTTGCCAAAAGTTTCAATGAGGGTGCTGATCGCGCCTGATAAATCGTTGCTTCCGTTTGACATAATGTTTACTGTTTTAAGGTTGTAAAGAGTGATTTTTGTTGTAACTCTGCGCTTCGGGAAAGAGTTCCCCTTTTTTCCAAGTTAAAACATTTTAATCTATGGAACAAATGGAAAAATATGTAAAGAGGGGTGCCTGCCCCTCTTCCGAAAATAATAATCGCACATCAAAGCGAGTCTCTGACCGTTTTTTCCTTCTCTGAAAAAAGCTTTGCGCCAATAAACTGCCGATTCATTCGGGCGATGTTGGCAACAGAGATTCCTTTCGGACATTCAGCTTCACATGCGTAGGTATTGCTGCAAAGACCAAAGCCAAGCTCATCAAGGCATGCCACCATCTTCTGAACTCTCATTGCAGCCTCAACCTTCCCTTGCGGGAGCAGAGCAAGATGAGAAACTTTTGCACCAATAAAAAGCATTGCCGCCGCATTGGAACAAGCTGCAACACAAGCACCACAGCCAATGCATGCCGCCGCATCCATTGCCGCCTCGGACTTCTCTTTGGGTACAGGAATGGTATTGGCATCCGGAACCCCTCCTGTATTAACAGAAACATAGCCACCGGCCTGGATAATTTTATCGAACGCACTCCTGTCAACAACAAGATCTCTGATGACAGGGAATGCCTTTGCTCTCCAGGGCTCGATATGGATGGTATCGCCATCGACAAATGAGCGCATATGCAGTTGACATGTTGTCACCCCCTTGACAGGCCCATGGGGACGACCATTAATATAAAGACTGCATGTGCCACAAATTCCCTCCCGACAGTCATGATCAAAAGCCACAGGTTCACCACCTGTCATGACAAGATTTTGATTGAGGGTATCAAGCATTTCAAAAAAAGAGCTGTCAGGAGAGATCCCTGCAACATCGTAAGAGATCATCTCACCTTTGGCTGTAGCGTTTTTCTGCCGCCAGATTTTCAGCGTAAATTTCATAATTACCCGTTATTTATAGCTCCGCTGGGAGAGCTTGATCTCGTTGAATTGAAGTTCCTCGCGGTGAAGAGTGGCTGAGACTTCACGACCTTTGTATTCCCATGCAGCAACAAAGGCAAACTTGTCATCATTCCGTAATGCTTCACCCTCACTGGTCTGATGCTCCTCCCTGAAATGTCCTCCACAAGACTCTGCCCTCTGCTGGGCATCGCGCACCATAAGCTCTCCAAGCTCAATAAAATCTGCGACTCTGCACGCTTTCTCCAGTTCAGGATTGTATTCATCAAGCCCACCGGGAATTCTCACGCCCCGAGCATATTCGTGACGAAGCTCCGTAAGTTGATAAAGAGCTTCAGTGAGTCCCGCATCATTGCGGGCCATACCGCAATACTCCCACATAATTTTGCCAAGACGGCGGTGATAATGGTCTACCGACTCCTTGCCGCCGCAGTTTTTGATCTGCTGAAGACGATCGGTGACGGCTTGCGCCGCAATGGTAAATTCAGAGGATGAGGTATCAAAACGTGGTGTATGAATTTCTGCGGCCAGATAGTTGCCGATGGTATAGGGAAGCACAAAATAGCCGTCGCCCAGCCCCTGCATGAGCGCTGAAGCTCCAAGCCTGTTGGCTCCGTGATCCGAAAAATTGCACTCTCCAATGGCAAAAAGCCCCTGGATTGTAGTCATCAGCTCATAATCAACCCACAAACCTCCCATTGTATAGTGGACTGCGGGATAAATCATCATTGGTGTCTCATAAGGATTCTCTGCCACAATCTGCTCATACATCTGAAAGAGATTTCCGTAGAGGGCATCAATTGTATCATGCCCTTTTCGTTTGATGGCATCAGCAAAATCAAGAAAAACAGCAACACCGGTTCGGCCCACACCAAAACCCGCATCGCAACGCTCTTTGGCTGCCCGTGAGGCAACATCCCTCGGCACCAGATTACCAAATGCAGGATAACGGCGCTCCAGATAATAGTCGCGATCCTCTTCTGGAATATCCGCTGGCTTGATGCTCTGGTTTCTCAGCTTTTCAACATCCTTGACCTTTTTGGGAACCCATATCCTGCCATCGTTACGCAAGCTTTCACTCATCAACGTGAGCTTTGACTGGGTATCGCCATGTACTGGAATACAGGTGGGATGAATCTGTGTAAAAGAGGGATTGGCAAACATCGCGCCTTTTTTATAGGCACTCCATGCCGGGGTTACATTGGAACCCATGGCGTTCGTCGAAAGAAAAAAGACGTTACCGTATCCGCCGCTGGCCAGAACCACAGCATGAGCTGCATGACGCTCTATCTCGCCTGTAACAAGATTACGGGTAATAATACCTCGCGCCCGGCCCTCCACAAGCACCGTATCAAGCACATCGCGACGATTGAAAAGAGTGACATTTCCCAGCGCAATCTGCCTGCTTAAGGCGCTATAGGCACCAAGCAGCAGTTGCTGACCAGTCTGCCCCCTGGCATAAAAGGTTCTCGATACCTGTGCGCCACCAAAAGAACGGTTGGCAAGCAGGCCGCCATATTCACGGGCAAAGGGTACTCCCTGGGCAACACAGAGGTCAATAATCTGGTTGCTGACTTCAGCTAACCGATACACATTGGCTTCTCGAGCACGATAATCACCACCTTTGATGGTATCGTAAAAAAGCCTGTAGGCACTATCGCCATCATTGGGGTAATTTTTTGCTGCGTTTATTCCCCCCTGCGCCGCAATACTGTGCGCCCGGCGAGGACTGTCCTGGTAACAGAAGACTTTGACCCTGTAACCAAGCTCCCCAAGCGATGCCGCTGCCGATGCGCCGGCAAGCCCGGTGCCCACGACAATGATATCAAGTTTCCGTTTGTTGTTGGGATTTACCAGCCTGGAAGCCGATTTATAGGCAGTCCACTTGCTTGCCACCGGCCCTTCAGGGATTCTGGCGTTAAGGCGTGTCATTGAAGAGTGTTGTGAAGGTTGCTTTCGTTCAAAAGTTGCTTATCTCCGGAAAAAAAGGATGAAAAGGGGGACAAGAGTGAATCCCGCTGCAATCGTGCATGAGTAGACTGAACCAATAACCTTCACCGCATCCATATATTTGCTGTGGTTCCATCCAAGCGTCTGAATGGCAGATTGAATGGCGTGATTCAGATGAATACCAAGAACGACAAAACAGGTTATATAAAGCAAGGAATACCAGGGAGAGGAAAAAAGAAGCAGGGTGCGGTGGTAAAAATCGTGAGCCGGTACGCCTGGTGGCGGAGCAACAAGACCGATTTTGATAAAATAAAAATCGAAAAAATGGATTGCGAGAAAGATCAAGACAATAATGCCGGTATGAAACATATACTTGGAAAAAGGGGCTGTCTCTGAATGGTTGCTGACCGCATAAGGAGAGGGTCGAGCACTTTTATTCTGGCCTGAAACCAGCAATCCAAAAAAAATATGGATGAAAAATCCCGCAAACAGAACGATCTCGAAGATTTTGATGAGAGCATTGGTGCCCATAAATGTTGCTGCCTCAGTAAACGCACGTCCTCCATCATCTTTCAGCAACATCAGGTTAATTCCAAGATGGACGCACAAAAAGCTGATCAAAAAAAGTCCGGCCAGTGCCATAAATACTTTTTTGGTAATGGATGAATACAACAACATAGTGTTCATACAGTGTTTATTTCAATGGGAAAGAACAGTGGATTATGTCATCCGGCGGGTGTGAAGTTACTGCTCCATTATTTAACTTCCAATAAAAATATTATCCTCAGGCACAATTAACCGAACAGGGGAGAGAACTCCTTTCACCATGTTCATGGGAAAGCTGTCAGTCGCACCTTAACGTCTCTGTCCCGTAGAGAGCTTGATAACAGGTTCTTGCTGGCTCAATCCACCGACTCAGATCAAAAAGGGAGATCCTTCTGCACCCCCTTTTTTTGAGATTCTCCCTGAAACATAATTGATAACTGCCTGAACCGCTTTGGTGCGTTCACCATCACAAAAAATCTGGTGTTCTGAGTGCTCAAACCAGAGAACCGATTTTGCCGAAGGCTCTGTAGCTATCCTGTTCAGAAGTATCGTTGCGCTTTCAGGAAGAACCGTACTCTCTTTGCGACATTGCAGGATGAGAAGAGGTACTGAAACACGATCAAGCAGCGGCAGTGTCTGTTTGATCAGATCGAAAAAAGAGAGAATAGCATTTGTCGGTACCCAGGGATAATGGGAAGGAGCATAAGCACCAACGCCATCTGAAGAATGGCTCTGTAACGTCCAGTTTTTATAGAACGTACTGACTAGAGGCGCAACAAGATGCAAGGGGCGTCCCGGAGCAAACAGGGAGGTGAGCTTGATCGCTGGCGCTGCCAGAACAAGAGAATCAATGCAGCCCTGATACTTGGCAGCAAGATTCAGGGAGAGAAGAGCACCCATGCTATGTCCAATCACGATTATCCTCTCTGCACAACAGAGAAGCTTTTGCATGGCCCGTTCGGCATCCAAAAACCACTCATCCCACTGCACCCCCCTCAGTGCCTCGGGTGAAGCTGCACCATGTCCTGCAAGAAGAGGCATGAAAACCGGAATACCCAGCGCTTTCAGAGGATCGTACAAAGCGTTGACGCTCTCAAGAGTTCCGGTAAAGCCATGCAGAATAAGAACGCCAAGAGAACTTCTCCTGTTTTGTTGTTCCGCCATGAAGGTAAATTGAAAAAATATGCATGACTTCTCATCAACAGACGCGACCTTCAGGCAAGATACAAGTTATAGGGAAAATTCCTGTAAATTGGCTATGTTTTGTTCAATATTACTGAACGACGGAACGAAAAATAACAACAGAAAACAATGCGCAAGGCACTACTGACTTTCTCTTTTCTGTTCCCATTGGCACTCAGCGCATGCTCCTCTTCAAGAACAAACTGGGGCGGAAGAGGAGATGTTCATGGCATCTCTCCTGAAGATGCTTTCCGGCTGGGCAAGATCAAGAACACGCCCTATATGATTGACGGAAAAGTTTATGTGCCAATGAGCTATGAGGAGGCAACTGCTTATGAGGAGATTGGAACGGCTTCGTGGTATGGCCAGGAGACACTTGACCAGCACAACGGGCAGTTAACCGCTTATGGAGAGGTTTTTGATCCAACACAACCCAGTGCCGCACACAAGTATCTCCCGCTGCCCTCCCTGGTCAAAGTGACCAACCTTGCTACCAAATCGTCAATTGTTGTCCGTGTCAACGACAGAGGCCCATTCATTGGAGACCGTGTTCTTGACCTGAGCGCCGAAGCGGCAAAAAGACTTGGCTTTTACGAAAAGGGCACCGCGACCGTTAAAATTGAGGTTTTATCCCGATAAACGGTCTTCCCATCCTGAGCCAAACACCTGCTGCCCAATGCGGGAAGGGCTGATTATTTTTTCATGATAGCAGCATCTTCCGTAAACTTTCTAAGCCCGCTATCCGTCAACGGATGGGCAATAAGCTGCCGAATCAATCGATAGGGGATAGTCGCAATGTCAGCGCCAAGCAAAGCGGCATCAATAATGTGCTGCGGATGGCGAACACTTGAAACAATCACCTCGGTCATGTAATCATAGTTCCCAAAAATAGTGACAATCTGCTTGACAAGCCCCATCCCCTCTCTGCTGATATCATCAAGCCGCCCGACAAACGGACTGACATAGCTTGCGCCCGCCTTGGCGGCTAGCAGCGCCTGATTGGCTGAAAAAACCAGAGTTGCATTGGTTGAAATTCCCTGATCGGCGAAGTAGGTTATGGCTTTGAGCCCATCAAGAGTAACCGGACA
>Ga0194060_10001859_pt1 | contig 15070 bp, 10 predicted proteins | sample SepL225m_MetaG_FD_163427 | JGI IMG/M metagenome (GOLD analysis project Ga0194060, IMG submission 163427) | Anoxic zone freshwater microbial communities from boreal shield lake in IISD Experimental Lakes Area, Ontario, Canada - Sep2016-L222-5m | ecosystem: Environmental > Aquatic > Freshwater >...
GGGACGACCTGGGGGGAATGGCGGGCCTGGATGACCTGGTCAGTTATGACGGTGGCATTTTCAAGGCCGAAAAGATGCCCAAGGATTGGACACCGGCGACCTACGGCGCGAGTATTGCGTTTGGCGAAGCCGGGAAGCTGCCGTCGCATGGTTCCGCCATGCTGGCGGCGACAAGGGTGGAGGCGGGCACCGAGCGGGAGGCCGTTGTGGCCATTCCGCCTGAAATAGTCAAAGCAGGCGGTAAGTTCGATTACACCATTTGGTTCAACGACACGCTGGTGTTCAAGCTGGGTGCCGATCAGAAGAAGGAGTCGAAGCCGTTCCGTATCCGCAAGGCGGGCAATACGCTGATGGTGGAGTGCCGGTCCGCGGAGAACGGGGCAGTCACTCCGGGGGATATCGTATTGAAGTTCAGCGATGCCAAAGGCGGCACCCCGCTGAACGATCTGGTGTTCGATATGGAGAAACGATAGAACTGCGATCTGCGTATGGTGGACCGGATAACGCCGTGGCGCGGGTACAGGTTTATGGGTGAGGCAATGACGGGGTGACCTGGTGAGGCCGAAAGAGATCGATGCGGGCGTCATCGCGTCCTGCGAAAGGAGAACACATGACCAAACGAACAATGCATATGGCCCGGATCAAGCCCGAGTGCCTGGAAGAGTACAAGGAATATCACCGCCATGTCTGGCCGGAGCTGGAGGCGGTCTACCGGAAGGCGGGGTTCACCGGCCTGAGCTGCTTTATGAACGGCAACCTGCTGCTGATCTATCTCGAATACGATGAGGCGCTGTTTGCCGCCTCCAGTGCCTGGCTGGACAAGAACGAGGTGCAGGTGAAGTGGCAGGCGCTGATGAAGCCGATGTCGGACCCTGAATTCAAAAAGCTGGACTTTGACGAAATCTATCGAATGGAGTGAACGCATGATTTACGAGCAACTGATTGACCGTCGTGACACATTTATCGGACCCCGGCATTGGCTGGGAAATCTCCGCTGGGTTGCGGAGGAAGTGGACGAGGCGGGGTATTTTGTTTTTCGCACCGCTCCGATTAATGCCGGCGAATGCGATCTCTGGAAAGTGGCGTTGCTGGAGGCAGGGGCATTCCAGGATATAGCCATCGATGAAAGCAAGAAGAAGGCCGGCGCACCCGGGGCGAACCGCGAACCCCCGGCAGCGGTTCGCACGTTCTTCGGATTGAAGCTGGACAGCCTCGGCAAGCCGACGGCCTGCGGCTACCGGCCGGACGGGGTTGATATCTCGGTTGCTGCGGGGAGCCTCTCGTTTTACATGCCGCATGAGCGCTATGGCGCGATCATCGAGGGAGCGTTCGCTTCAGGAAGTGACGCGCGCCTGCATTTCCTTTCCCGCGCGGAGACGGGCCGGTACGCCGCAGGCAACATCAAGTTTTCCGCCGAGCAAACGCCGGGGCGTGTCGTCTGGAACGATGGCGCCTACACGGTGGTCTTCCGCTATGCCGGGCAACTGAAGCCGCGCGAGGGTGGGGGCTTCGATCTCGGCGCTGCGGCGGATGGAACCCTGCGCCTGGCTGTGGCTTTCCACGTGGACAAGGGACAGGCCCTGGCCGAGGCTGAGGCCATGTTCTCCGATCCCTCCCGCGCGCGCAACGAGAGCCGGACGGCGTGGGAAGACTATCTTGCCTCGTGTCCCGTGGCGCAGATGCCAGGCGGCTACACCTGGAAGAAGCCCGACGGCACGGCGGTCACCTGCTCCGCCGATGAGATCGTGCGGCGCCAGTACTGGCAATGGTGCGTGACGCTAGTCAACGTGTATGACCTGCCGTTCAACGATCTCAAGGCTTACATGGCGCCGGACAAGACGATCTGGTTCGGCGTCTGGATCAACGACGGCGGCGAGGCGCTGTTCGGGCTGGCGCACACGAATCGCCACCCCCTGGTGCGCAAATGCCTGATCGAGTATATACGTACAGCAGTTGGATCGGACGGGACGGTGTGCTGGTACCTGCATGCAACCGGAATCAGGTGTCTCGGAAATCCCGGTGACTCGGGCTTCTTCTCGCATGGCGTGCCGATGTTTGTCACGGCGCTGGCGGAATATGTGGAACAGACCGGCGACCTTTCGATCCTGAACGAGCCGGCTGGTGAAGGGGGGACGGTCTGGGAGAAGGTCCGGCGCTACATGCGCAACGTCTATGAACACCGTGACGGTGATCACGATGGCATTGTGGAGTGGCGGAACCTGTGGGAAGGTGGGGCGGACGACAAGGTCGGCTGTTTCTTCAGCAAGGCCAACCTGAAAGAATGGATCTATACCGTGACCACGCAGGAGCCCGATGTCGTGGCGGCTTTCTACCGGGAAAACCAGCGGCCGCAGACGAATTTTTACGAGGTGAACTTCTTCCTGAGCGCGCTGCGCGCACTGGAGCGGCTGGCCCGGTTGAAGCGGGACGACGCCACCGCCCGCTATGCCAGCGAGCGCTTTGCGGCCACCTGCGCCACGGTGGAGAGTCGCCACTGGCACGAGCAGGATGGTTTCTATTACGACTGGGATGTCACGGCCGGAAAGCTGATCCGCGTCAAAAACCACGACGCTTTCTACCTCCCCTTTTATCTTGGCAACCAGGCGCGCGCAAAACGGCTGTTCGAGCATCTGGACAATCCGGAGGAGTTCGCGTTGCTCTACACGCCGACCCTGGCGAAGAACGAGGCGGGTTTCCGGCCGCACGGCTACTGGAGCGGCGGCTATTGGCCGCGCGAGATGGTCTACATCGCCCGGTCGCTGGCGGCGTGCGGCCGCCGCGAGGCGGCGGTGGAACTGCTCGTGAAGGCCATCTGCTGTGCGCAGGGCAAGGTGATACCGGAGAACATGGATCCGATCACCGGCGAAGATGCCACCCACGTGACCGGCATGGCGTACAATGCGGTGAACGTGCTCGAGCTGGTGCGGGTGGGGCAGATGCAGTGATAGAGGGATAAGACATGGAGAAACTCATTATGCGACAGACTGCTCTTTCTGCCCCTGTTCGTTTATGGTATCGGACTCATGCTTGGGATTGGTATCAGGCGTTGCCGCTTGGCAATGGCCGACTAGGCGCGATGATTCACGGCCGTGCGGTGCGTGAGCGCATCCAGGTCAACGAGGAGTCGTTGTGGGAGGGCACGCGCATCGACCGCAGCAATCCGATGGCCGGACAGGCACTGCCAAAGATTCGCGCGCTGTTGTTCGCGGGCCGCAACCAGGAGGCGTATGATCTGGCGGAACAATCGTTACTTTCGCCTGAACGCAACCTCGACCCCTATCAGAGCGCCGGCGAACTGGTGATTGACTGGGTCGGCGGGGCTGCCAAACCCAGCCATGAGGCCAGTTTTTTCAATCCGGCGCCCGGCGGCCCCTGGTGGGAAGTGGTTTACGCCACGCACGATTACGAGCGCGCGCTGGACCTCTCCACCGCCATCGCCACCACGACCTTTCGTTACCGCGGAACGCGCCAGCAGCGCGAACACTTCTGCTCCAAGCCCGATCAGTTGATCTGCACCCGGATCGTCTTTGATCCGGGCAAGGGCGATGTGGACCTCAACCTGCAGCGCGAACAGGATGTGCTTTCGCGCGTCGCCAGTCCGGACGGGCACCTGCTGATGACCGGCCGCCTGACCCGCGGCGGCATGCGCTTTGCCCTGTTGCTGCATGCCCGGGCGATCGGCGGGAAGCTGACCGCCGATGAGGATTGCCTGCGCGTGCGAGGCGCCGATGCGGTCGAGTTGCGCCTGGCCGTGGCCACCTCGTACGTGGCGCCCGGCGATCTCTCCGCCGATGCGGTGGCGCGCTGCCGCACCGTGATGGCCGCCGCAGCGGGAAAGAGCTGGGACCAACTGCGCAGCGACCATGTCGCGGAGCATCGCCGGCTCTTTGACCGGGTCCGCCTGGAACTGCCCGCCTCGCCCGGCGATGAATTGCCGACTGATGAGCGGCTGGCGCGTGTGAAGCAGGGTGAGGAAGATCCCGGCCTGGAGGCGCTCTATTTCAACTACGGACGCTATCTGATCATGAGTTCCAGCCGTCCGGGTTCGCTGCCGGCCAACCTGCAGGGGGTCTGGGCGCATCAGATGGCGCCGCAGTGGGACAGCGACTATCACACCAACATTAATCTACAGATGAACTACTGGCTGACAGGGCCGACCAACCTGATCGAGTGCCAGGAACCGCTCTTCCACTGGATGAGCCAGATGGAACCGGCCGGCCGCGAAGCAGCTGGCAAGCTCTACGGCTGCGACGGCTGGGTGGCGCACCATGTCTGCGATGTGCATGGCTGCGTGGAGCCCATGGATGGCGCGTGCGGCATCTGGCCGATGGGCTCGATCTGGCTCGCAACGCACTGCATGGAACACTATCGTTTCAGTGGCGACCGCACGCTGCTGGCCGAAAAACTCTGGCCGCTGATGCGCGGCGCCGCTCTCTTTGCCTGCGACTTCCTGATCGAGGCGCCAGCCGGTACGCCCTGCGCGGGGAAGTTGGTGACCAGCCCCAGCCATTCGCCGGAGAACACATTTGTCGCGGCGGACGGCACGCACAGCATGTTCACCTACGGCGCCACCATGGATCTTTTGCTCATCGGGCAACTGATGGACGACTGCCTGGAGGCCATGAATCTGTTGAAACTGAACGACTCGGCTTTCGCGGCGCGGCTAAGCAACGTCAAGGAACGACTGGCGCCGGTGAAGGTTAGTCCGCGGCTAGGCATCGTGCAGGAATGGATCGAGGACTACGAGGAGTGCGAGCCAGGGCATCGCCACATTTCGCCACTGATTGGCCTGCATCCGCTGACGCAAATCGCCCGCGAGCGTACGCCTGCGCTCTTTGCCGCGGCGCGCGCCACGGTGGCACGGCGCCTCTCGCACGGCGGCGGGCACACCGGGTGGAGCAAGGCCTGGCTCATTAACTTCCTGGCGCGGCTGGGCGATGGCGCGGGCGCACGGGAGCACATCCTGGGCCTGCTCCGCGAGAAGACACTCACCAATCTCTTTGATGATCATCCACCGTTCCAGATTGACGGCAATTTCGGCGCCACGGCCGGCATGGCGGAAATGTTGCTGCAGAGTCATGACAACTGCATCGACCTGCTGCCTGCCCTGCCTCCGGGCTGGCCCCATGGCGCCGTGTCCGGGCTGCGCGCCCGCGGCGGTGTCACGGTGGACCTGCGCTGGGAGGATGGCAAGTTGACATCCGCGTGCCTGACCGCGGACCATGCCGGCTTGCAGCGCGTTCGGCTGCCGGACGGAACGATTCGCGACGTCCATCTGAGCGCCGCAGAACCCACCCGCCTATCCCCGATCTAATCCGAATGTGTAACGCACCCTGTCTATAACGAAGAAAAGGATTATTCATGAAACAGAAACTGCAGTTTGACGTACCGATCCGAGTGGCCGTGGTAGCCCAGGATGACTGGGGCCTGACGCCGGATCATATTGCCGCTGCGCGCTCGTTCTTCAATTCCACCGATACAGTGGACGTGATGAAGTGGAGTGACGTTGCCGCCGCAGGCGAGATCGATATCGCTATCTGCACTGCAGTGTGCGGAACATCAGGTCTCGCGCAAGCCCTGGCACCGGCGCGCATTCCGGCCCTCGCCGTTTTTCCGAGTCGCGGTTTTCATCCCTACCACGCCGCGTTCTACCGCGAGCTGGAGCAACGGGGCGGGATCCGGCTTCCCGCAAACACGCCCGAGGAGATTGCGGCCTCGGTGCGGGCTGTCCGGGCGCGCAAGGCGCTGAAGGGCATGAAGCTTATCGTGGCGGAGCTGGGGGCAAATGAGCGGCGGCAGGAGGAACTGCGACGCTTCAGCGCAGGCGCCCGTGACAAGCTCGGTGTGGAAGTCCTGATCCGGGATGTGTCGGAATTGAAGGAGCGCGCCGCCGCCCAGGATGACGCGGCTGCCGATCGCGAACTGAAGCGCTGGTACGCCGAAGTGCTTGAGGGGCCGGGGGAGATGAACGAGGCGCACATGCGCCAGGTGGCAAGGCTCTACCTCGCGCAGCGCGCCATGCTTGACGAGACCGGCGCCGTGGGCATTACGCCGCAGGATATCGGCGGCTTCCTGTGCATTCCCAATCCTGTCGTGATGCCCAACGTCAGTTACGGCGCGCTGGCCGCCGACGGGTACCTGGTCTGCGAGGAGGGCGACATCGAGGTGCTGGCCTCCGAGCTTCTTCTCTATGCAGGTCTCGGCGCGCATCCGACCATGAGCAATATTTACTACGCCTATCGTGACCGGTTCACCGCGCTCGACAGCCACAAGGATTACACGCCGGAGCTGGAACTCGAAGATTGCCGTCAGTGTTTTGCTGACAATCATATCACGGCGGCGCACTTCAGCACATCCGGCGTGCTCCCTCCGGCCATGATGGTCGAAAAACGTTACCGCGTGCGCGAGGCCCTGCCTTCGTGGCCCGGTCAGAGCATGATTGCCTCGACCCCGAAACTCGGTCCCGTCGTCATGGCGCGCCTTTCGGGCGATGCCACGACCATCCACAGCGTGCCCGGCGAGGTTGATGGGCTCGGGCAGGGCGACCAATACGGCTGGTACCGGGGGCGGTGGTTCATTCGCGTTCCAGATGCCAGGGATTTTGCCGAGCGGTGTCTCTACCAGCATTACGCCATCGGGCCGGCGCCTCACGGCTGTGAAGCACTCGAAACTTTGTGTTCGACCCTGCTGGGGCTTGGCCCGGCGTAGGGACTAAATGCCATGACCAAGTCTGTGCCAACCGGAAAGTCGCTCCTGAATGTAATCGAAGCCGCTGGACGTATCACGCCATCCGCCCGGCAACTGGCCTGGCAGGCCATGGAGTATACCTGCTTCATCCACTTTTTCGAGGCGGACGTTGCCGACGCCGATCAGTGGGCCCGTGTGGCCCGTGACGCCGGAATGAAGATGGTGGTGCTGACCGCCAAACATCACAAGGGCTACTGCTTGTGGCCGACGCGCACGACCGATTTCTCGGTCCGACGCAGCGCCTGGAAGAACGGGCAGGGCGACGTGGTTGGCGACCTGGCAGCGGCCTGCCGGAAATACGGCTTGAAGCTGGGTCTCTATCTTTCGCCCTGGGATTTTCACGAACCGTCCTACGGCACACCCGCCTATAACGATTTCTTCAAAGCCCAGTTGCGCGAACTGCTGACCGGGTACGGCGAAGTTCACGAGGTCTGGTTTGACGGCCACTACGGCGGGCCTGATGGCGGCAAACAGAATTACGATTGGAACGGCTATTATGATCTGATCCGCCAGCTTCAGCCCGAAGCGGTGATCGCCATCTGCGGCCCGGACGTGCGCTGGGTCGGAAACGAGAAAGGCTTTGCCCGCGAGTCGGAGTGGAGCGTGGTGCCTGCCGGGGCGTTTGATCACGACAGCATCAAGGACAATTTCGCCAATTTCGACCTGATGGCGCCGGATCTGGGAAGCCGCTCGCAAATCGAAGGCGCCCGCCAACTGATGTGGTATCCGGCCGAGGTGGACGTGTCGATCCGGCCGAGCTGGGATTACAAGCCGGCAGAGGACTTGAAGGTCAAATCGCTCCACGACCTGCTGGATATCTACTACTGGTCCGTCGGCCGCAACTCGGTATTGTTGCTCAATCTGCCGCCCGACCCGAAAACAGGGCGCATCCCCGATCTTGATGTTGCGCGGCTCATGGAACTGCGCGCCGTGCTCGATGCCACGTACAAAACCAATCTGGCGCTGGGCGCGCGCGCCAGCGCATCGCATGTGCGTAATGGCAACGCCGACAGGTTCGGCGCGGACATGGCCGTGGATGGCAAGTCCGACACATTCTGGGCTCCGGACGAGGGGGTGACTGCGGCCACATTGGAGTTCGATCTGGGCGGCGCCAGGACGTTCAATCGTGTCATGCTGCAGGAGCAGGTTACCGAAGGGCAGCGCATCGAGGAATATGCTATCGACGGGTGGTGCGAGGGCCAATGGCGTGAGATTGCGCGCGGAACGACGGTGGGCTACAAATGGTTGCTGCGGTTTGATCCGGTCACGACAGAGAAGGTCCGGCTGAGAATCACCCAGTCCCGCTTAGGCCCGACTTTGAAGACGTTCGGATTGTTTATCGAGCCGGAGGGATGCTGATACCGGAACTTGACCCCGTAACGCGATGACACCGGGATATTGACCATCCGGGCGTCATCGGGTCAGCCCATCAGCGCCTCCTTCTGTCCTTACCTCAGCCGCCCCGCGAGTTTCGCCAGTTGATCCACGGTATCGGGGCCGAGGCCGCCTTCCTGGAAGATGCCGGCGTTGAATGTGACGCCGCCGCCGACGGACTTGAAATCGCGCACCACGGTTTCGAGGTCAGCCAGGGTGTAAAGCGGCTTCTCTATCTTGTGCGGCTTGGGGGCAACCCACGGGAAGGCCGGATTCTGCCAGTCGGGGTTGAAGGGAATGCCCGTTTCCCACATGCAGTCGATCGGCAGCAAGGCATGCCAGATGCACGTTGCCGGCGGTTGTGGCAGGGGGATCGTGATAACATGCCCGGTGCAGTCTGTAACGCCGCGTCCCATGGCGGGCTTTTGCGAAGCCTTCACTTTGGGCAGGGGTGTCAGGACATCTGTCCCGCGTCCGTAGCGGATTTTTCCTTTCAACAGGAACTCGGATTCGCCGGACAGATAATCCTGGCCCGGGATCACCGGCAGGGAGATGCCGAGGCAGATGGAACCGTTGTTAAAAGTCACGATTGCATCGGGGTTTCCGGCACGCGCGGCACGGAGTTTCATGATCAACCCCTCGCGGTATTCCGGTGCGGTGGATCCCCCGTCGAACCACCATCCGTCCAGGAGCTTTCCGAAGCGCCGCGCGTATTCCTCGATAACCGCCGTGTGTTGCAACTGAAATTCCTGCTCGGACAGTTCAACAGAACCGAAGGGGAAGCCCTTTTTGCGGGACTCGGTCGGAAGGTAGGCGATGAACCGGCGGCCGAGCTTCTTGACTTCCTTAGCGACCTCCAGAATCAGATCACGCCGGGTGCAGTGTCCGGGGCCGGCCAGGCGGTCCATGGCGTTGTTCGGGCTGGCATACCCCGTGCCTTGTCCGATGGTGAAGATAAGCCAGTCGGCTTTCGTGCGTCGGAAGTCCTTGATGAAGCGGTCGAGGTCAAACCGATCGGCCGCCTTATTGATATCCCCGATGCGTTTCCCATATTGTGGCGGGGTCACCGGCACGCACCAGTGAACCATCACTCCGAACTTGCCCTGCTTCATCCATGACGCCCGTGACTTCTGCATGATCTGTCCTTCCAAGTGGTTGGCTAAACACGGCACGAAGTCTACTGGTGGCGGTGGTGAAGATCAAGGACAGTATGATTCGAGGTGCAATGGTGCCTTCGTGACCCGATGACTCCCGGTTGTTGCCGCTGAGGGCGTTATTGGGTCATCGTCTTCCCTCAAATCCTTGTCATCTCCCCCGGGCCTGTGCCACTATTCGCGGCCATGAAGGCATCCAGTCAAGAACATGAGAAAGGAACAAGAAATCATGCATGCTGTCGTGTCGTTGCCGTCCGATGTGTCCCGCGAAACCCTGCGTAAATCAAACTGGTTCCTATTCAGTGATCAGCCGCTGCAGGACAACACCAATGTAAACATCGAAATCCGGACCCAACAGCAGTTCCAGGTGTGGAATGGGTTTGCCGGGGCCGTGAGTGAGCTGGGCGCAAAGGCGTTGGCCGCGATTCCGGCCGCAGAAAGGGATCGGTTTTTCGTCGAGGTGTTCAGCCGGGGGGAGGGGATGGGGCTTGACTGGATCCGCCTGCCGGTGGGCGCCAGCGACTTCGCAGTGGATGAGTACAGTCACTCCATGACGCCGGACGATTTTGAGATGAAGGCGTTCAGTATTGAGCGGGATCAGAAATGGATTATTCCGTTCATCAAGGCGGCGAAGGCGGTAAATCCGCGGCTTCGGATTCATGCCTCGCCGTGGAGCCCGCCCGGCTGGATGAAGTTGAGCGGCGCCATGGACGGGGTGGAGAAGTCCGAGATCCGGAATGAACCGGCGGTGCTCAAGGCCTATGCGCGTTATCTGCGGCGCTTCGTGGAAGCCTATGCCGAGCAGGGGTTGCCTATTGACCGGCTGATGGTTCAGAACGAGATGGACAGTCCGGCGCCATTTCCGGGATGCCGATGGGATGTGGAACTGTTCGTTCGATTTCACACCGACTATCTTCGTGAGGAGTTTGCCCGGCACTCCCTGACCACGGAAGTGTGGGGGGGCACATTCCGGACGATGAGCGGTTTGCAGGGGCATCAGGCTTTTGAAAGCGCCGACTTCCGCAGTTTTGTGAAAGGCGCGGCATTTCAGTACAGTTTCCCGCGGCTTCTGCAGGATTTCCAGGTGCAGTTTCCCGGGACGCGATTGATGCATACGGAGACCGTGTGTCACAACGGGGACAATTCCTGGACCCAGGCGGCGAGTCAGTTTGACGATGTGTTGTCGTACCTGAATGCCAATGTGGATGTCTTTTCCTATTGGAATCTGGTGCTGGACCAGGAAGCGAAGAGCGGCTGGGGCTGGCTACAGAATTCGATGTTCACGGCGGACGCGGTCGGCAAGCGGTTGCGGGCGAATCCGGATGCCGATGTCTTCCGCCTGTTTTCGAGTAACATCCAGGTGGGGGCGCGGCGGGTCCAGGCGTTCAGCTATCTGGCTGAAACCCTGTGCTTCCGGAATCCCGACGGGAGCCTGGCGCTATTCCTCAGGAATCTTGAGGCCGCGCGGACGGCAAACCTGACCGTGGATGGAAAATCGCAGGTACTGCCGTTGCCGGAGCGAAGCCTCTGCGCATTCCGGATCCCGTGAGCCTTGGGGCGTACCCCCTAACCCGGCATAACCGGAACCAAAACACAAATTGGTTCCAACATGGATGGGCAGGATAAACAGGATATTGAGTCTGCAATCCTATCAGGTCTGTCGCCGGTACGCGATGGGGTCGAGGCGGAAGCGCAATGGATCGCCCGCCGCGTGGCGGCGCAGATTGTCCAGACAGATGCGATGGGCCGACCTGGGCAGCAGCGTGGCCGGTTGGTCCCCGCGTGGCCCGCCCTGACTGACGTGGTGGGCGGTTAGAATGCAGTTCTCCCAGCTCCGGGCCGGATGTTCTGCGGGCAACGAATCGGGTTCGAGCACGTCCAGACCCGCGCGCAGGCGGCCGGAGGCCAGTTCGGCAAAGAGGGCATCCTGGTCCACGATTCCGCCCCGGGCCGTGTTGATGACCACGCCGTGGCGTGGCAGCCGGCGCAGGAGATCCGCCGTAACGCTGTTCTTTGTCTCGGGATTGAGTCCAGCGTGAATGACGATCGCTTCCGAGGAGCTGAAGAGCGCCTCCAGGCTGGGGGCACGTTCGCAGCCTGCGGGCAGTTCTGTTGCATAGGGGTCGAACACGCGGAGCACCGGCCGGAACGGGCGAATGAGTTCGATGAACAAGCGCCCGATCACCCCGCAGCCGTAGAGGCCCACGTTCAACTCCTCGAGGGAGCCGCCCGTCTGCGCCGGATCCATGCTCCAGCCGTCGCGGCGGACGGTTTGGATCTGATGGTGCAGATCCTTGAGCGTCGCCAGCAGAAGCGTCATTGCGCCTTCGGCCACGGGGGCCGCCGGGGCGTCGCCCCAGTTGGTTACGGGCAGACCGGATTCCAGGATCTCCGGAGGGACCCATTGCTTCATTTCGCCCGTGATGTTGCAGATGTACCGCAGAGAACCTGGCTCACGGGCAATGGCCGCAGGCACGGGCGCCGACCCCCAGCCGAGGAGCAGGACCTGTGTTTCCTGGATCAGGGCCGTCCGCTTTGCGTCATCTAGAGTCGCGCCGTTTTCAACGAGGGTCAGGTTGCCGATTTGCGCCAAGGCGTCCCGGAATGCGCCGGTCCACAGTTCAGGATGCGGCGCGCCGCTGGCAATGTGCATGAGTTTCAACATGATGTTCTTCCTCTCCAATGTTTCCGCAGGAATGCCAGGTCCCCGGCCGCATTGGCCAGTAATGCGTGCCGGTCTTCGGGCGACTGCGCCACTCCGCCCGTGAACTCCAGGGTCCACGTGCCCGAGAATCCCGCAGCCTGCAACAGGGCGAGCCGCTCCCGCGCCTCATCCGCCATGTCTTCCAGCCGGATCATCGGCCACTTGCCGCGCAGTCCGGCGACGTGTACGTGCGTCACGGCTTTGCCGAAAAGATCCAGCCATTGCTGCAACGTGGCGCGCTCGCCGGCAAACGCATGAACGATGATTTCCACGCGGCCCGCCAGCGGCGCGAGCCTGCGGGCCGCCTGGTCAGGGGTCTCCAGGACGGTTCCGCCGTGGCATTCACAGAGCAGGCGGCAGTCCGCAGGCAGCGCCTCCGCCCAGGCGCGAAGGTTGCGGATGTATTCGTCCATTCGCGCGGCGTCGTTGCCGAAATTGAACTTCACCCCGCGGGCACCGAATCGTCTGACAAAGCCTGCGGCCCATTGCCGGCCCTCTGCGCCGGCGTCGTCGAACGTGCAGTAACTGTTGAAGAGGGTCACGGGCAGGGACATCCGGAGCAGGGCGGCCTGTTCCTCGCCGTCGGCCAGGGCAGCGTGGTTTTCCCATAGTTCCAGTCCCGCGAATCCCGCACCGCGAATGGCGTCGACCCATTCGCTGACTTTGAATGTCGGTGTCTTCTCTGGCGTCCAGCGGTTTGGCTCCAGCAGTACGGTGCTAAAGTAGACCGGAAAGTGCGGATCTGTCATGATGGTGTCCCTGTCTTTCGTTTCTCAATCGCGGCCCATTATACAGAGAGCCCGGCGCAGGACATGCAAAAAAAAGAATGACTTACCTTTTTTCATTATTCCTCATTGCCTTTATCCTTTTGTGGACTATGATTTTTGGCCTGAAACCGGAGGCAGCCGATGCTTGAGATCAAAACGTTCGATCGGAAGGATATTCCTGCGGCGCTGGGGCTTTGCGCGCAGGTCAACTGGAACCATGTGGCCGCGGATTGGGAGCGGTGCCTGATCTTGAATCCGGAAGGCTGCCTGGGCGGGTTCGAGGGCGGGGAACTGAAAGCCACGTGCACGCTGACACCGTTCGGAACGGTCGGCTGGGTAGGCACGTTCCTGGTGGACCAGGCCTTGCGCGGAAAAGGATGCGGGAAGGCGATCTTCGAGGCGATACTGGACAAGGCCCGACAGCAGGGGATTGAATGTCTCGGGCTGGACTCCTCGGACGCCGGCAGGCCCATCTACCTCAAGTACGGATTCCAGATGACGGACCAGGGAATTGAACTCTGGACGGGGCCCGCTGCCGGGGCGCCGGAGTCCGAGTCGGATTCGCGATCCCTCCGGAGCGCGGATTGGGACAGCCTGATGGCTTTCGATTGGGATTGCGTCAAGGTTTCCCGCGAGCGGCAACTGCGGGCGCTTGCCGAAGCGCCCGGCGCCACGGCGCGTGTGATCGTCGAGGACGGAAGTATCCGGGCCTTTGGCTTTTCGCGGCCGGGGCGGATGACCGGCGCTATCGGTCCGGTGGTGGCGTGCGACACCCATAGCGCGGGCCGGATCGTTTCCGCGCTCATGGCCGACAGGCAGGCGCTGGATGGCGGGAAAGCCGTCGGCCTTGTCCTGTTGGACAACGCCGGGTTCAAGGAATGGCTTGTTGAACGCGGCTTTCAGAGTCGCCGCCGCAACATCCGCATGTTCCGGCCCGCGTTTCGTGACGTTCTGGCCGGCCCGACCGCGTTCGTGTCCACCGGCTTGGGGATGGGCTGATTCACGCAGCGGCCCTACCACTGGAATACGCCGAAGAGATTCGGATGGTGGAAGTTCCGGTGTTTGTCATAGACGGCGAACCAGCTCTGCAACTGCCAGTCCTCCCCCTGGCCTCGGAAGTTTCTGCAAAAGTTAACCGCCCAGCGCGTTCCCTTGGCCGGGACGCCGCCCAGCTTGTCGAAGGGGATCATGATCTCGCAGCTCCATTGGCCGCCGCTCTGGTTGATGGTGGACTTGATGGTCGGTGCGCAATTCCATTCGCTGCCCTTCCCGCCTTCAGACATGGGCTTTGACCAATACCCGGCCCAATAGCTGCCCTTGGCGTTAATGGTAAGCTGGTAGTAGTCCTTTCGATCGTTGTTCGTGTCCAAATACACTTCAACAGAATCGTCCCTGATCAGGGACGAGGCGACGCCGCGTTCGCCCCCGGTCTTGATCTTTGTGACATCCGGATCCACGCAGACAAACGATATGTAGAGGAACGGCTTTCCTTCGACCTCGCCTTTACCCACATAGCAGTACGTGGGCGGGTTGGCGTCGGGCGGGGGGGTGCCTTGAGTATGCAGCTTGAAGCCACCGCTCTTCCAGCACACGTCCATTTCGTCGGCGCTGACCGTGCCATCCACCGTCAACGCGGTCCCGTTCTTCTGCCCCTGCACCTCGAGCTGGGCGAGTTGTTCGGATATTTGAGCCACGGGAATTTGCGTGCCCCGGAACTCTTCAAACTGAACCGGACTGGCCTTGTAGCGGGCCAGCCGTTCCATGTAGGCGGCCCGATCCACGGTCAGGTTGGTCGTCGCCGGTTTCCCCAGGCTGGCTGTGAGATCCTGGTTCACAGTCCGGGCCGAGATGCTCGGAGTGAGGCCCTGGTCCATCTTTACGCGGTAGGCGGCCAGGTCACTCTTCTCTGCGGCGCGCTGGGCGGCCTCCTCGATGCTGAGGCGGCGCGCCGGCGCGGCGGATCCGAGTTTCGCCGCGTCGCGGGACACGTCGGTGCCCTTGGCGGCGACATGGGACGGCGTCATCGCGGACAGTCTCAACACCGGTTGGGCGGAGGCGATTCGCAACTCGGGCGGAGCCTGAAGCGGGGTCATTTCCGTGGCGGTGAGTTCAGGCGCGCTCACTTCCCCGGTCTTATCGAAATGTCTAGCGAGCGCGGGCGGCTCGGAGAACCCTTTGGTCTCAGCGATCATACGCTTCGAGGCGGGCGTGCCGGCGGCCAGCTTTACGGCATCTCGCTGGATTTCGACACTATCCGGCGTGTCGGCCACCAGGGGCCTTGGGGTCAGGGCGCCGGAATCCAGGAGGGGGCTGGACAGGGTGGG
>Ga0194060_10001860_pt1 | contig 15070 bp, 11 predicted proteins | sample SepL225m_MetaG_FD_163427 | JGI IMG/M metagenome (GOLD analysis project Ga0194060, IMG submission 163427) | Anoxic zone freshwater microbial communities from boreal shield lake in IISD Experimental Lakes Area, Ontario, Canada - Sep2016-L222-5m | ecosystem: Environmental > Aquatic > Freshwater >...
GATAATAACACAATTATAATTACCATGACAATAGTAAATATTACCATATAAGAAACTTCTGCATTAAAAGCCACATTGGCTTTTGCCATTTCATCATTTTTCAATTTAGCATACGATCTAAGAGGCATCTGAGTCACGTCAATCAGATTATCTAATTTTAACCTGTCATCCATAGCAAGCAGAGTCGCTCCAGTTGCAATTGATCTTCCCTGTTTAAGAAGTGGAAGCATTTCACCTTCAAAAGTAGCACAGAGTTTATTTACTGCATCAGAAGCCTTCTCAACCAGCGCTTTTTCATTATCCGTAACTGCATCATCCCTTAGTGTATCTATAAGAGCGCTCCATTCTTTTTTATATTCAGTATAATACTGCTCTGTTTTTTGAATGTCGCGGGTTACTATGCCATCTTTTATAAAAGCTATAATTTTATAAGGGACCCGTCTTGCATGATCGGCATTGAGAACATGAACGGAAAGATGGGCATTCTCAACCTGCAAATTAAGTAACGTCTGAACATCTATCAGAGTAACTGAAGCCATAATGATTACAAAAAGAATAACTAAAGAGAACCCTGTAATTAGTTTTGTCGCAATTTTCAGATCTCTGAACCAGTCCATGTTATCTCCACGGGAAGTGAACAATTTAGTAATAAATCCTCATACGAAATATATAGATTTTTATATAATCTTTGTATAAGAAAAATTGGTTGTCTGGATATATTTCGGATAATCTCGTGTAAACGCACTAAAAGAACCGGCATTATTATTCTTATGTACAGAGCATATTTTCATAGTCAGACTCTGATTTACATGATGAAAAAATGCTACCATCTGTTTTTTAGCAGATACGGATTAGATCAGTAAAGCCATAACAGCTTTCTGAACATGCAGTCTGTTTTCAGCTTCGTCAAAAATAACTGAATTAGGCGAGTCGCAGACTTCATTAACGACTTCCTCTCCCCTGTGGGCGGGCAGGCAGTGCATAAATAAATAATCTTCCTTAGCATACTTAACCAGTTCAGGATTAACCTGATACTTTTGGAATTTCAATTTTCTTTCCATTGCTTCAGCTTCCTGACCCATCGAAGCCCATACATCGGTATAAACTATATCGGCATTCTTAACCGCTTCAACCGGATCTTCAAGAATTTCAACTTTACTTCCCATGTATTTTGCGTTAGCCACAGCGTTCCTGACAATGTCTTCGTTCGGCTTGTAGCCTGACGGAGATGCAATAGCAATGTCCATCCCCACTTTAGAGCAGCCGTTCAGGAGGCTGTGCGCCATATTATTTCCATCACCGACATAGGCAAGTTTAAGTCCTTTTAAGACCTTTTTCTTTTCGTAAATTGTAAAGAGGTCAGTTAAGACCTGACATGGATGAAGCAGATCGGTAAGACCGTTAATCACAGGAATTGTTCCATATTTGGCCAGATCAACTACATCCTGATGATCAAATGTTCTTATCATAATACCGCTCAGATATCTTGATAATACCTTTGCCGTATCGGCCACACTTTCGCTTTTCTTTAACTGTAAATCATTAGGACCAAAATACAAACCGATTCCGCCAAGTTCATAAATACCGACTTCAAAGGAAATACGCGTTCTGGTAGATGGCTTGGAAAAAATCATCCCAAGAGTTTTTCCTTCGAGTATGCGGTGCGGTTCGCCTGTCAGTCGCTTTAACTTAAGTAGTGTACTGAGTTCAAATATCTGCCAGACTTCTTCATGTGAAAGATCATGAATTGAAAGAAGGCTTTTGCCTTTCATATTAACAGCCATTTAATTCTTCTCCGTTTTATCTTAGAACTAATTTTAAAAAGGTACCTCAAAATTACAAAATAATTTTGGTTCCGCGACTCTTATCTGCCGTTTTTAATCATCAACAGCTCACATCATTAACATATTTTTACGCTCATAAACATAAATCTCTGATTATTATTCTACTGTTACGCTTTTAGCGAGGTTACGGGGCTGATCAACATTATGCCCTTTCTTAACAGCTATATGATAAGCGAGCAACTGTAGCGGAATCACCGTCAGCATTGGAGTTAACATTCTTATTGTATCCGGGATTTTAATTGTGAAATCAACAAGATTATCAATTTCATTGTCTGATTCGCTTGCTATTGCAATAATTCTCCCTTGTCTTGCTTTTACCTCCTGAATATTGCTTAATATTTTGTCGTAAGTCGAGTCCTTTGGAGCAATAAATACAGCCGGCATATCCTTATCAATTAATGCAATAGGTCCGTGCTTCATTTCTGCCGCCGGATAGCCTTCAGCATGAATATATGAGATTTCCTTTAGTTTAAGTGCTCCCTCAAGTGCAACAGGAAAGTTATAACCGCGTCCAAGATAGAGGAAATTCTTAGAGTCCTTAAACTCTTCGGCTATTGTCTCTATCTGACTGTTCAGTTTAAGTATCTTTACTACTTTTTCAGGGATACTTTCAATTTCTTTTACGATATTCATTCCGTCAGCCAGGCTCATTCTTCTTTTTCTTGCAATTAATAAAGTAAGAAGAGAGAGCACCATAAGCTGAGCGGTAAAGGCTTTTGTCGAGGCAACGCCAATTTCAGGGCCGGCATGAATATATACGCCGGTATTACTTTCGCGGGCTATAGAACTTCCAACAACGTTACAGATACCAACAGCAAGAGCGCCTTTAAGCTTAGACTCCTTCATTGCGGCAAGCGTATCAGCCGTCTCACCGCTCTGTGAAATAAATATTATGGCATCATCCGGATAGATTATCGGGTTGCGGTAGCGGAACTCACTCGCATATTCAACTTCGGTCGGGATTTCAGCAAACTGTTCAAGCATATATTTACCGACAAGTCCGGCATGCCAGGAAGTGCCGCAAGCAGAAATAATAATTCTTCTTGAGTTAGCTATTCTGTCAACAAAGCCTTCAAGCCCGCCAAGCTTTGAAACACCATCGTTGAATAAAAGTCTGCCTCTCATAGCGTTACGGATTGAATCGGGCTGCTCCATAATTTCCTTCAGCATAAAATGCTGATAACCGCCCTTGCTTATTTCATCAAGCTTCATGGTTATTTCCTGTACTTCCTTAGCTATTTCATTATCAGTAATATCCTTGGCGATAAACTTATCCCTGTGAACTTCGACTACTTCCCCGTCTTCAAGATAAACCACCTGTGAAGTATAAGCCACAAGAGCGCTGACATCTGAGGCAATAAAATTCTCATTATCGCCAATGCCAATTACAAGTGGTGAACCTTTTTTTGCCACAACAATCCTGTCCGGTTCCTGATCATAAATAACAGCTATACCGTAAGTGCCTTCAACTTCGCTTAAAGCCATTCTGACGGAATTAAAAAGCGAGAGTCCTTTTTTAATAAAACTATCAATAAGCATTGTAAGAACTTCAGTATCCGTATCGCTATGGAATTTATAGCCAAAAGCTTTAAGTGTCTCTTTCAGCGCCGCATAGTTTTCTATAATACCATTATGAACCAGAACTAATGATCCGTCTTCATTAATATGCGGATGAGCATTGACTTCATTAGGCACCCCGTGAGTTGCCCAGCGGGTATGACCGATACCGGTAATGGAATCTATTTGTAATAAGTCTAATTTCTCCTGAAGTTTTGATACTTTCCCAATGCTTTTAACGATGCAGGTAGCTCCATCGTTCTTAAGAAAACCAACGCCAGCCGAATCATAACCGCGATACTCAAGCTGTTTTAAGCCGCCTAAGAGAATAGGGATACAATTTTTCGCGCCAATATAACCGACTATACCGCACATAATTTCTCCTGATAGAATGATATAATAAAAATAGTAGTAAGAGTGCTCTCTTAGAGGATAGAAACTTAATTATTTAGGTAGTGGAATGCAAGATTTTTCTTGTATCAGGCATATACAATCTAAAGCAGGATTTCAAACTGTAAGCTTAGTTTTTTATTTTCATTTAGAGAAATATCGCCGGTATCAACGGTACCGGATACAGATTTATTATTGAACATCATCCAGTATTTAAGTGAAATAGTCAGGATTGGGCGGAATTTGTAGGCAGTTATAAAATAAAATTTAACTCCCTGCCCCGAAAGCGAGGCTCTGTTTGCAAGACCGGGAATATCATTTTCATATTCATAGATTCGGCAGAGATAAGAAGATGACTGAAAAACCGTAGCTCTGGCGGAAATAAAAAATCTTTTTCCGGAGTATCTGATGTCCTGATAAACCGCAAACCCGTTCTCATGTGTATTAGTCTCAGCATAATTTGAATAACTCAGCCAGCTCTTAAGTTTTATTTCCCGCGACAGATTATAACTAAGATCAGTAACAAATCCGAAGATACTCCTTTCTTCTGCATTTTGAATATTACCACTATGGTTTTCTTTGGTTTCAATCCTTAGTCTGATACCGCAGTCAATTTCTCTGGATATCTTTGATTCAAAGCCAAGCGAAGTTTCATTCCCGTTATACAACATGGTTTTCAGGTCTGAAAACTCTTTAGGTGAATACCTGTCATGATAAATTATAAATCTGCCAAATGAGGCTTTATAGCTAAAAGCTGAATAAAAACCAAATTCATTGTCAGCGCGTCCGTAGTTTTCAGCTAAAGGAAAGGAATGCGGTGATGAAGAACCGTTCTGATAACTCCGCAAAGAAAATATAAATCCGGCAGCGTTGCCAATAAAGCCGGATACTGAACTGATAAACGAGAAACCTCCGCCATAACGTGCTATTTCACCTGAAAGAGTATAATATCCAAAGAATAATTTGTAAGATAATGAACTCATCCGGAACTGCCCGACAGCCGGACCGGCATTATCAAGCTTTAAGGCAGGAATAAATTTTGAATTATAAACTAACAGTCCGAGGTTTAATAATGAATCTATTGCAAAATCAGCTCTGCCACCGATAAATATCTCCTCTCCGCTGTCGGCATTTTTTATTTCTGCAGAAGTCCTGTGATAACCCGTCTCAGCAAAGGATGTTATCAAGCCAGAGCTGTTATTCACCACGGCATCAAACTTATTCCGCGAATAATAACCGGAGACTCTGAGTTTCCATATATTAGAACTAAATGCTATACCACGGAAGAACTTATTCTCTTCGTTGCCCCGTTTGGCAATTATATTTCGGCCGGACTTACCAACGGAGTTAATATATGAGCTTTTCATTCCTCCGTAAGAACTCCATAGCGCAAGCCCTTCTCCGAATTCTATATTATAGTCACCGAGAAGAAGAGTTTCAAAATAGTCTATGTTTTTAATCATGCAGTAATATGAAGTCAGATCGCTTAAAGATTTTTCGCCATCATCTTTTTCCGTAAGCAGACCCATTTCATAATCTCCTGAGTGCAATGTAAGCCTGTTGTAAACCTTGCCGGGCGTTCCCAAATACTTTAGATTGTCCGGCTGATAAGTTCTGAAAAATGCCGACTTCATTTTAATATAAAAGTCATTCTCTTTTGGATTTAATACCGCAGGAACAGGTACTGATTTAGCCGGGGCTTTATTTTCCGTAACAATTATAAATGGCAGAATAAGATTTACATATTCAGCATCAATCCCGTCAATCAGGAATAATTCTGTTTTGGAAAAGATATGTCCGTTAAGATTTTTGTAATTAATTATTTTGGCAGCTGTGTAACGATCAATAGAAGGGATTCTTAAGAGGTCTGAAAGTTCCGCCTTATTGATATCAACCGGGTCGGCTCTTAGTTCGTCAAGAAGCTGGCTAAGATCAGAGTAATCTATACCTGCAAGTTCATCAGCTTTAAGGGAATTATTTTCATATAAGAGAGGAATTGTGTCAATCTGGCAGATATTATACCGGCAGGATATAACAATAGAAGTAAGGCAGTATAAATCCGGCTTAGTTTCATTTTCCTGCTCTGTTCTTTTTAATTTTTATTGATCTTGGTTCATCGTCTGTAAAGTGAATGATTAGTCCTGCCTGATGCGTTAGTCCCAGTTCAGCATGATTAAAAACAGCATAATCAAACTGCATAATAGAATAATTAAGACCCATGCCGGCAGAGAATCTGTCAGGCTGGCTTGTAAATCCCGTTCTTAAATAAAAATGTCGGACGAGATTATATTCAATTCCGGCGGTTAATGACATCATATTATTCAGTTCCTTGTCGAGCGCAAAATTGAGGCAAAGCTCATTACGCGGCTCATAAGAAAAACCAAACTTAAGAGTCATCGGGAGCTGGTCGCTTTCCTTTCCAATTGTTGCTCCTGAGAAGTTATGAATAGCAAAGCCCCACTTCATTGTTTCGGATAAATAGATAAGTCCGCCGATATTAAATAATACTGAATTTTCCGAGCCATAGTTACTTATTGTGGTTTGCATGTATTCAACTGCAAGACCGAAATATATACTCTGATAATTACAGGAATATCCAAGTAATATTCCGCTCTGGCGGAAAAGTTCGAAGCCATAGGTTGAAAAACCGAATCCAATAGAACCAATGGAAACCGGCTCGTGGTAAGCCAGATAAGCATTGGATAATTCAGTCAGTCCGAAAGGCGCGGGAGAATAATAAATACCGACTTCCCGCCAGTTCATTTGCCTTAGTCCTGATGGATTATTAAAAAGACAGAAGACGTCATCGCTTTGTGCAACATCGGAATTGCCCAGCGATATCTGACGCGCTCCGGGATTAATCTGCGAGAACGTGTGGGATACAAAAATTATAACCACAGCAAGTATATATAAAACTTGTTTCATAATGCCTCCTTGACTATGGAATAATAATATGTAAATTTATATATTAAGTCAACAATTATAGTATTTAAGGTAAATATGAAAAGAATCATCACAGCTCTCCTTTTTCTTCCGATTTATATTTTCGCGCAGGAACTTGACGCAACGGTTACGATAAATTTTGAAAACCTGCCTGCTAAAAACAAAGATTTTCTCATTGATTTTGCTCAGACTATGCAGAGCTACATAAACAGTAACCGTTATACCAGCGATAACTGGGAAGGCGACAAAATAAAATGCGCATTTAATATTTTCTTTGATTCCGCTCCTGATGAAACTCACTATACCGCACAGGTAAGCGTAACAAGCCTGAGACCAATCTTCAAAAGCACCAGATCATCTTTAATGCTGAATGTCTTAGATAATAACTGGTCATTTATTTATCAGAAGGGACAGTCAGTTTATTTTAACCAGTCGAACTTTGACCCGCTTACAAGTTTTTTTGATTACTATGCTTACATTATTCTCGGTCTGGATGCTGATTCATTTAATCAGCTGGGCGGCTCGCCTTACTTTACACAGGCATTTAATATTGTAATGCTTGGAACCAACAGCACAAACTCCAAAGGCTGGGAAAAGAACAGCAATGCCTATAACCGCAGAGGACTGGTTGAAGAAATAACAAGTGAGCAATACAGAATATTCAGGGAAGATTATTTTTACTATCATTACAACGGACTGGATATTTTCCAGGTAAAGCCAGGAGAAGCAGAGACGGCAATCGTAAGGCTGATTACCAACCTTGACGCTTTAAGAATCAGGCAGGATATAAGAGGCGTAATGATGAAAACATTCTTTGATGCCAAGAGTAATGAAATAATTTCGTACCTTAGTTCTTATAACGACAAGAATATTTTCTCTTTACTAAAGAAAATAGATCCGTCTCACATCTCGAAATATGACGAGGCAATAAATAAATAGCGCAAAGAATATCGGCAGATTTGCTATGAACTGCTAATTCTTATAATTCATTTGAATTCTATCATTAAATAAAAATAATATCAGGTAAAATGAACTGGGAACAACTACTTTCAAGAACCCGCCCCGGTGAAGAAAATCCACAAACTATCAATAATATAAATGATGGAAGGAGCGAATTTCAAAGAGACTTTGACCGTATTGTCTTCTCTTCGGCTTTCAGGCGGCTTCAGGATAAGACACAGGTTTTTCCGTTGCCGGAAAGTAACTTTGTGCATAACCGACTGACGCACAGTCTTGAAGTCAGTTGTATCGGGCGGTCGCTTGGAAATATTGTGGGAGAAAGAGTATTAAACAAAAGACCCGAATTGCAGTCATCTTTTACTAAGTTTCATTTTGGCGAGATAGTCGCAGCGGCATGTCTGGCTCATGATATAGGTAACCCGCCGTTTGGTCATTCGGGAGAGGATGCAATAGCCGAATATTTTAAGTTTGGTAACGGCGCGCAGTTCGAAAGTCTGCTTAACTTCTCCCCCAGGTGGAATGACTTTACAAAGTTTGAAGGTAATGCTCAGGGTTTTAGAATTATTGTTTGTTTGCAGAATCCAAATGTAATTGGGGGACTCCGGCTGACAGCAGCAACTCTGGCGGCATTTACTAAATATCCTAAAGAATCATTTATTGAAACTTCTAACTTCAATCTGTTGCAGGCTGAACAGCAAAATAAGATTTATAAGAAGTACGGGTTCTTTCAGTCTGAAAAGGACTTTTTTATTCAGGTAGCAAAGGAAGTCGGCTTAAGCAATAAAAGTCAGGCAATCTCATCGCTGTTTATGTGCCGCCATCCTCTTTCCTTTCTTGTCGAGGCAGCAGATGATATTTGTTACCGGGTAATGGATCTGGAGGATGGTTTTCATCTTGGACTTGTCAGTTTTAAGGAAACTGAGGATTTGCTAAGAGCATTAGCGGGCGATTCAGAGTTAAAATCATACTCATTTAGAGATAAAAATGACAGAATAGGTTACCTGAGAGCAAAAGCATTAAACAATCTTGTTTATCAGCTTGCGGATATTTTTACAGATGAAGAGGATAATATACTTAAAGGCAGTCTTGATAATGAGCTGATAAATCTTCTGCCTGCAGCCAGAATATTAAAAGAGATAAAAGATATATCGATTGAGAAGATATACTCATACGAAAGCGTGCTTGAGCGTGAAGCTGCGGGCTTTGAGGTTTTAGGCGGACTGCTTGATATTTTTATCACAGCCGTAACTGAAACAGCAAATAATTCCTTAAGCGGAAAGCATAAGAAAATTCTACAGCTTCTGCCAGATCAGTTTATATCTAAAAATGGACAACCCGGCTCGGATTTATATACCCGTTTGTTGAAGATAACTGATTTTATTTCAGGTATGACGGATTCATTCGCTATTTCTTTATTCAGGAAGATTAAGGGAATTTCAATGGCGAATAAGTAATAATGTTTTCTCTCCTAATCTTAATCCTGCCCATAATCATACCTTCATGATTAAGAGTAAGGGTATGATTCAGAGTACAGGTATGGGAGGAATTTGTCGGGAATACTCTCTGACAATTTATGTTGCGAGTGTATCCTTGTCCAGATGAAAAATAATTTTATGTTCTGTTCCGTTATCTGAGCCGGATGTTTTAAGTTCGCCGTTTATTTGCTGGCTCAGATTCAGAATTAAGAACAAGCCGAGAGTATTTTGGTCTTCCGCGTTTATCTCAGGCGGGAGGCCAATTCCATTATCTGAAAATGAAAGGGTGCAATTATTATCAGAGTCCGCTTTCATGGAAATAGAAACCCTGCCTTTTCTTTCATTTGGGAAGGCATGCTTTAATGAATTTGAGACTACTTCATTAACAATCAGACCGACCGGTATTATTATATCAATATTCAGAGCAATATTATCAATATCAAAAGAAAATTCGATCTGCTCTTTTTTTTCTATATATGAATGTCTTAAATGCTCGGCCAGATTAATAATATAATTTTTTATATCTATGGATGTAAAATCAGGACTTTTATACATTAACTCATGCACCAAAGCCAATGCCTGAATTCTATTCTGACTGGCCTGAAAAACCTCCGTCATTTTTTTATCAGTTAACAGATCAACCTGCAGGTCTAATAAACTGGATATTATATACATATTATTTTTCACGCGGTGATGAATTTCCCTGAGTAATACCTCTTTTTCTTTCAACGATATTTTAATTTTTTCTTCAGCAAGTTTACGCATGGTGATATCCTCTACCATTCCGTCAAAATAAAGAGTATTTCCATTAATATCGCGGATAACCTTAGCATGCTCTTTAACCATAATAAAACTGCCATCGTAACAATTCCATTGCGATTCCAGACCTTTAAGTTCTCCATTTTTTTCGATTTCTTCAATAAAATACCTTCGGGGATAAGAAGAATCAAATCCATCCTGTTCAAGGTTTCTCTCGGAAAGTTTTTCAAAAGACGGATAACCCAGCATATTAACCAATGACTTATTAGCCAGAAGAATTCTTCCATCCGGCGTTGTTCTGTAAAGACCTGCCGGAGCATTATCATAAAGATTACGGAATTTTTCCTCACTCTCAGACAACACCTTATCAGATTTCTTTTTATAATATAAGTAAGAAAGAAATAATGTCAGTAATACCAACAGAATAAAGAAAATGATTTGATGAAAAATTTGTGCACTTTTCTTATCAATCTCAAGGGACTGGATTTTAATCTGCTTATCTCTTAATTCAACCTCCTGTTTCTTTTCAATGTTGGCAATCTTAATACTGTTATCCTTAGAGAAGACAGAATCTTTAAAAGCTGAGTACTTTTTATAACAGTCAAGCGCATTTTTATTATCGCCCAATTTCTCATAGACCTGGGAAAGAATACGAAAGTTTTCCGATAACAATATCAGGTCATGGATTCTTTCCAGTAATTTTACAGAATTATATAAATACTTCTTCGCAAATAAAAGATTTTCCCGTTTATTATTAGAATAATACTGGCAATTATCAGCGGAGGCACTGCTATCGTTCGATATATTCAGATAAATCAACCCCACATAACCGTTATACTCTGCGCGGTCATAAGTAATATTTAACTCATCGCTAATTTTCACAGCCTGGATACCTAATTTTATAGCCTCGCAATAGTCTTTCACTCTCGTTTTATTATCAGCAATATTAATAAGTATCCGGGCGGCTAATTCTTTAGAGTTAATTTCACGAGTGATGTTTAACGCTTTATAATAATAATCGTCAGACTTTTGCATATCGTAAAGATCTCCGTATGCCGAACCAAGGTTATTATAATTCCTGACCAGTTCCAGTTTATCATTAAGTCCTTTATTGATTGCCACAGCCTTGTTAAAGAACTCAATAGCTTTATAAAATTCCTTCAGAATACGATAAAAATTACCCAGATTATTAGACAACATCGCAATGCCATGCTTATCGCCAATTTCGGTATATTTCGATAAGGATTTACTAAAATATTCCAGTGCTTTAGGGAAATTACCTTTAACCGCGTAATTAGTCCCTATGTAATTGCAGGAAAAAGCAATACCGGGTACCCAACGCAGATTTTCGGCAAGCGACAAAGCCCGCCCGCCATAATAAATACCCAGGTCAGTATCATATTTATAATACTGAAAAGACAATTGTCCTAACAATCTTACTTTGCTTGTATCCTCTATGGCACTTTCCAATTTAGACTTTAAAGAGTCTATTAGTTCAATACCTTGTTTTTGAGCAAATAAGTTAGTGATTAAGAACAAAAAGAAAAAAACAGGGATTAATTTTTTCATAAGTTAAGTATAATCTATTTGATTTTGGTACTGACCCGCCGGGAGCGTAAAATAAAAAGTACTTCCTTTCCTGTCCAGGCTCTCAACCCAGATATTTCCGCCATGTTTTTCTACAAATTCTTTACAAAGCAATAACCCTAATCCGGTACTTGACTCACCGTCTGTGCCTTCGCGTCCGACTTTTTCATCTATCTTAAATAACTTACTAAATAAATTTTCCGGCATTCCTATACCGTTGTCCGCTACAGATATTTCTACCATCTTATTATCCTCTGATTCTCTTGCTTTAACTATTACCTTTCCGCCGCACTCTGTGAACTTTACAGCATTTGATAAAAGATTACGCAAAATAGAATCAAGCATAGCCTCATCGGCGAAAACAATATGGTTTTCAGGGATTATCTCAATGCCTTTTTGCTTTCCGCGTTTAACTATCAAACTAATGTTATGAAAAACTATCTCTGCCAGAACTATTTCCTGCGGATTAAAACTTACCATACCCCGTTGCATACGAGCCCATTCCAGTAAATTATTTAACAACTTAAAGAGTTTTTTTGCGCTATAGTGGATTTCTCTACCTGCTTCGGATAATTCATCCTGAGAAAAACTACTAATATCCTCAGCCATTAATTCAGTTACTCCGAGAAATCCCTGAAACGGACCTTTTAAATCATGAGCAATGATTGAGAATAATTTATCCTTTGTAGCAATCAATTCTTTCAGCTGTTCAGAATAATGCCTGATCTGTTTTTCAGCCTCCTTAATAATCATAAATTTTCTGGCATTAGCAACTGCCAGCCCGCCAATACTGCCAATGATTTTCGATATCTCCTTATATTTCTCAATATACTGTGGAAAATTAATTCCAATAATATCAAATTCCCCTATTAACTCCTGCTGATTTGACAAAACGATACGGAAACTATTATCGTCCGGGCTGACATTATTATCAGCTGCCTGCCTGTAAAAAACAGGATTCTGTTTCATCTCATTATTGCAAGGAGTGTAAACAATATTTAAGGGAATAAATAACAGTTCAAGGAAATTAAATATTTTTCTGACAATTTCATTTTCATCTACAAGGTCAATTAAATTATTAAGCTGATTAAAGGCAAGTGCATAATCGGCAGCACGTGTGAAAGCAAGGGATAACTTATCATTTAAGGAATTTCTTTCATTTTCCTCACGCCATTGATAAATAATCGAATCTAAAAACAACCTGCAGTAAGAAAGCCCTACCGGTAATATTTCATACGGAAGTCCCATGTACTCTGACAATGCTTCAAGCTGTGGTAAGTAATCGCCTTCTATTTCAGTATCAAGCAATATTAATTTACGAGTGGATTCATTAAAGAAAGTCTTTGCTGAAACCGGGTCAAATCCCCAGTTATTAATATACTTCTTATAATCTCTCAGCCAGCCGTTGGAAACCAGATAATACTTTTTACCAATTAAATGATAGATTAGTGATTTGTTGACAAGGAGTTCAAAGCACTGATCAAGCTGGATAAACTCAGACTGCCTGTGGTTATTTTTTTTTTTATTATCAACAAAACAGGAACTGCCGATAAAAATTACTTTGGAATATAGCGGGGTATACTGACCAATAATTTCATTTATCTTTTCAAAATATAACGATGCTCCGGTACAACTGGAATGAAACCCCTTTATCACTACATCAGGGTAATTCCATGACTTTATAATATGATTTACTTCCGGCAAAAAACAATCACAAACGATTAAACAAAGTTTCCGGTCCGTCATGAATGAAGCCTTATCGGATATTCACCATAAGTGTGAACAGCTTCTGAAATTTCAAGAAGAACATCTTCCGGTACCAGGAACGGGATTTCGCCATGATTATCGGAAAGAATAAACCCGCCACCCGGTGCGGCCTGAGTAATGGCATTCTTTACGATTTGCTGTGTTTGCTCAGGAGTCCAGCGGCGCATTTCAATGCCATTCAGATTACCCAGTACTGTTAATTTATTCTTACATTTTTCTTTAATTACGCCAATATCCTCAAAGGTGCTAACGCCGATAACCGCTGTGCCGGTTTGCGCGACTTCATCTATTATCGGAAGGCAATTACCAGAGGCAAAGTGGGTTGCTGTAGGCCCTTTAATTCTTGCGATTGTATGTCTGGCGCTTAAGAATCCGGTTTGAAGATACTTTTCTTTTGGAATAACAGTAGTGGATGAAACCGGGTCAAAAAAACAGATAGCCGTAGCACCGGCTTCAAGCTGTGCATTTGCCCAGTCAACACAAAATTCCTCGTTAATCTTTATTAATTGTTCAAACAATTCTGTATGAAGGTGCATCAGATTAAGATACTGTTCAAATCCAAGCTGCATTACAGGCAGAGAAAAAGGAGAGATGACCACAGCGATTATAGGCACTTCATCTTTAACTGTTGCTTTGAGTTTTTGAATTGATTCTAATACTTTATGCAGCACTTTGGTATCTTTTACTCTCGGTGGCTGGAGATTCTTAATCTGATTAACATCAGTAATAAAGGGTTCCCCCGCATTAGGCGGACCGTCTTCAGAATAAATTACAGAACCGCCAAATGCTTCTATCTCAAGCGGCGTATAAAAGAAAGGATATATACAATCGTTCCTGTATTTTTTTCTTATTCTGAGCTGGCCTTCAACTACATTATCTCCTTTCGAAAAATAATCCTTAATTGTAACACCTAATTCTTTAGCTCCGTGCATTGCAGCCAAAAGAAATAAAGGAACTCTGTCAGGTTCTTTGTGTGAAAGCGTAGTCAGCACACGCTCCATCGATGACATTGCTTTTTTATTCATTATATGCCTCCCATCAGTTTAGTTACAATTTCGATAGCTTCATGCGGATCTTTGCCCATTGCGTAAGCGCCGATTTCCATCCAGAGTTCGTTGTCAAAACGAAAGGGAGCACCGCCGACAATTATCTTCACATCGGGATCGCCAAGTTCTTCTTTGAAATTTTTTATTCTTAATGCGGAAGGAAGCATCAGAACAGAGAGAAGCAATATCTTTATTTCTTTTTCTTTTACTATTTTTACAAGAGATTCAGTCGTAAGACCGCCACCTAAATCTGTAAGTTCAAATCCTGAGGCTCTGAGCGAAGAATAGATAATTCGTTTGCCTAAAAGATGATAATCTTCAAAGACTGCAATTGCCATTTTAGGCTGATTTTTACGTAGCGGACTTAACCGCGGCAATATTTTATCAATTACTTCTTCACAAATAATACCGCTCATATATACCTGCGATAAAGCTAACCTGCCTTTTTCCCAATCGTCTCCGATTTTATATAAAACTTCAGTTACCAATTCGCTTGCAACATGAACCGGAGCATTCATTTTTACAGCGGCTGAGATTAACTCTTCCACTTTTAAGCGGTCAAGCGTTAATAATGCCCGCTCAAATTCATTAACCATAAATTTTAACTCACTCAATTTCACCTCTGCTATTCAATATTAATCTGTTAATCATCCATTTCTAAAAATTTGTTCCAGTTCCCTTACTGGCAATTATTGATTTCCCCTCTGTATAGATATTATCAACCCTGTTATAAATATTTTGG
>Ga0194060_10001862_pt1 | contig 15058 bp, 14 predicted proteins | sample SepL225m_MetaG_FD_163427 | JGI IMG/M metagenome (GOLD analysis project Ga0194060, IMG submission 163427) | Anoxic zone freshwater microbial communities from boreal shield lake in IISD Experimental Lakes Area, Ontario, Canada - Sep2016-L222-5m | ecosystem: Environmental > Aquatic > Freshwater >...
GAATCACGGTCAGGAGTGCGGCAAGACGCAGAAAACGTTGTGCGCGTTCGGTCACGTTGCGAATCTCGGGACGTGCGTTGTCCAGGCTTTCTATCCGTTCGCCACGCCCAACCCGGGTCTTGGCCCAGGCTTCGAAATCCGCCACCACCGGAGCTTCGCCGGCCAAATGCAGTCGATAGTGGACCCGACTTCCGTTCTGGATCAAGCCGGTCGCCGGCAGATCGGCCAGGTTGATCATCAAGCGCGGCGCGAGAGCGAATACGTTCATGCCGCGATCTGGCTCCAGCGTCAGCACCGAGCCGCTGACCAGCGTAATTCGTCCGAGCGCCAGCGAGGTGCCGGCGGCGAGACTCAGCGTGGTCGCCATGCGCTCGTCGGGCCAGGCTTCGCCGGCCTGCGGCACGCCCGGATTCTCGGCATCGGGGGCGTTGAGTACTGGCGTGGTGCGCAAGGCGCCGCGCAAGGGATAGCCCGCTGATACGGCCTTGATTTCGGCGAGCATGGCAGCGCCGCCCAGACTCACCATGCTCGGGAAGGTAACACTCTCGGCCTGCCGGAGGCCGCGTACCGCCGCTTCCCGACGGAAGCTGTCAGCCCATGGATGATCAGAGGTCAGCAACAGATCGCCGCCGAGCAACTGGTGCGATTCAAGTTTCAGCGCCTGCTCGACGCGGTCGGTCAGAAAGCCGACGCTGGTCAGCGCCGCGACCGCCAGCACCAAAGCGATGCCCAGTACCGTGAGTTCGCCGGCCCGCCAGTCGCGCGCGAGCATGCGCCGGGCGAGGCTGAAGGATGATAACAAACGGGTCATTCAATCCATCCAGATGGCATCAAGGCGATGCCGATTGGCGCGCGATCATTCTGACTTCGCTGCCTTCTTGAGCCATGCCAGCGCGCCCGTCTTTTTCCACAGCGGCAGCCAGTCGATGCGGTAGTACCAGGCCTCGTCGTCGCCACCAAAGCTTACGGTGTCAAAATCCAGCTCCGGGGTGCGTGGACGGGCAGCGATCAGGGTACTCAATATTTTTGGTCGATTCTTGCGCGCCAGGGCGAGCGCCTGCGCCGCCTCGTCGAGGCGTCTGGTCTGATGCAGGGCGAGTACGCGGGCATAAATCATGGCGCCAAGCCCGTCACCCGGATAGCGATCGCACAGCACGAGTGCATCGGCGGCACGGTCACGCACGATCAAAAGCCGCACCAGCGATTCTCTTAGCCCTTGGTTGTCGTTGGGGTTGAGCGTCGTCACCAGCCACTCGAGCAGGCGCAAGCTTTCCTGATCGTCATCGAGCGCGCCAATGTGTTCCGCCAGCAGACGCAACGCGGGCCGATTCTCCAGCCAGCCCCATTCCAGCCGGCAGCCTTGTGCCTGATGGCGGGCGATGACCGTTTCCAGCAATGCGGCCGCATGGGCCAGCAAACCTTCTTCCATCGCGACGAGATCATCATCAAGATCCTCGTCGGAGACTTCGGCGCCTTCGATAACGGCGACCACCTCTTCCAGAACACGAAAGCTTTGCCAGGCCAGGGGGTTTGCGGCCAGCCAATCCACCCATTCGGTATCTTCCCAGGGAGAAAAATCATCAAGCTCTTCCCCGTCTTGCGGAAACACGTCATTCCATTGCTTTTCCAGCGCGCGCAGCGCCCGGTCCGCTTCCAGCTCACCGGCATTGCCGTTCTGCGGATGCAAGACATAGTGGCACTCTGGCTCCGGCAGTGCTTCCATCAGGTCGACCAGGGAAAACGCCCAGTCATCACTGGTCTCGAATAGATCATCCTCGTCCTCAACCTCTTCGCTCATCATGGCCAGTGCAGCATCGGGGCTCTCGCTCATGGCGCGCAGAAACTTCATCAACGGGTCATTGGCCGCCACCAGATCCTGGCGTGCCAGGCGCGCCAACCAGAACTTTGCCCGCTCCTTGGCACGCTCGGTCTCGCCTTCGGCTGCCAGCATGATGACTTCAAGGTGGGAAAGTGCCGGATTGTCAGGTTGCAGGCGCTGGGCCCTGGTAAAAACCTGCCATGCCTCCTGCCACTGTCCGGCGTCCGACAGCACGGTGCAACGGCGATGCAGCGCAGCACATTGCAGCGTCGGATCCTTGGCATTCATCATGCGCTCGACCAGCGCCTCGCGCTCTTCCGGCATGCCAAGTTGCAAGTAGGCGTCACCCAGCATGTCGAATGCCGCTTCATGGCGGGCATCGAGCTTCTGCACGTCGGCGAGCAAGGGTGAGATGAGCAAGGCGACCTTGTCGGGATGTCTTTCCTGCAACCACTGGTCAGCGACGAAGGCCAGTTCTTCGGCCGAAAGATGGCGGAAGGGTAGTGTCGCGTAGGCAGATTCCGGAATATCTTCGAGAACGTATTTGAGCAGGCTGAGGCCCTGCGCATCGAAGGGGACCGCCCCCTCGAAACGCCCGCAGCACTGTTTGTACTTCTTCCCCGAGCCGCATTGACAAAGAGTGTTGCGCTCCTGTTTCGGCATGGGCAGCGGACGAAATCCGTTATCGGGGCGCGGCACGTGGTTCCAGATTTCGCGGAACAGAACGCTGCATAACGCACGCCGGGACTCCTGTCCCTCCTCTGCCATAGCGAGGGCCATTTGTGGCGCCAGGGTTGGCAGGGCTTCAATGAAACCGGCCAGTCCGACCGAAAAATCGCGGGTGCCGCACACCATTCGAGTGGCTTCGCGCATCAGCCTGTCGATTTCCGCCGTTCCCTCGTCGCCAAATTCGATATCGTCGTCTTGCATGAGGTGCATCCTTGTCAATAAATTTTGAACGCCATCACCACGCCCGCATTTGTTCGATGGCCTGCTCGATGCGATCGAGGGCGATGACTTCGATGCCCTTGATCGCCTGCCGCGGCGCATTCGCCTTGGGCACGATGGCGTGGGTAAAGCCCAACTTTGCGGCTTCCTTCAGGCGCTCCTGACCGCGCGGCGCAGGACGGATTTCGCCGGCCAGCCCGACTTCGCCGAAGACGACCAGCTTGCCCGGCAAGGGCTTGTTGCGCAACGACGAAACGATGGACAGCAATACCGCGAGATCGGCCGCCGGCTCGGCGATCTTGACGCCACCGACCGCGTTCACAAATACGTCCTGGTCGCTGCAGACGACGCCGGCATGACGATGAAGCACTGCCAGCAACATCGCCAGACGGTTCTGTTCGAGCCCAACCGAAAGCCGGCGCGGATTGGGCGCCTGCGAGCTGTCGACCAGCGCCTGAATCTCCACCAGCAGGGGCCGCGTTCCCTCCTGGGTGCACAACACGCAGGAACCGGCAACATCGAGTGAGTGCTGCGAGAGAAACAGCGCCGACGGATTGGAAACTCCGCGCAGCCCCTTCTCGGTCATGGCGAACACGCCCAGCTCATTGACGGCGCCGAAGCGGTTCTTCACCGCGCGCACCAGGCGGAAGCTGGAATGCGTATCGCCCTCGAAGTAAAGCACGGTATCGACCATGTGTTCCAGCACGCGCGGGCCGGCCAGACTGCCTTCCTTGGTGACATGGCCAACGAGAATGACGCAGGTGCCGCTCTGTTTGGCGAAGCGCGTCAACTGCGCTGCGCACTCGCGCACCTGGGCCACCGAGCCGGGCGCCGATTGCAACGCATCCGACCACACGGTCTGAATCGAGTCGATCACTGCCACCGCCGGACGCAGGCTGATCAATGTGGCGAGTATTTTTTCAAGATTGATTTCGGCCAGCAACTGCATGCGGCCGACATCCAGCTGCAAACGCCGGGCGCGCAAGGCCACCTGCTCTCCTGATTCTTCGCCGGAAACATACAGCACGTTTTCATTGGACTGGGCCAGGCGTGCCAATGCTTGCAGCAGCAAGGTCGACTTGCCGATGCCGGGATCGCCACCGATCAACACCACCCCGCCGGCCACCAGCCCGCCGCCCAGTACCCGGTCGAACTCCTCGACCCCGGTCGGCTGACGCGGCTCTTCACGCGGGCGAATCCCGGCCAGCAGCTGCACGCCACCGGCACCGCCGAGGGACGCGAAGTTGCGCCCCGCAGGCTGAGCGGTTTCGATCACCGCCTCGACCAGCGTGTTCCACTGTCCGCAGCCGGGACATTGCCCTTGCCACTTCGGCGAACTGGCGCCGCACTCGGTGCAGGAATACTGCGTTTTAGACTTTGCCATTAACCGACTTCGATGACCGGTACCCGCGCAGCAAGGGCACAGAACAATTCGTAGGCCACGGTGCCGGCAGCGGCGGCGACCTCATCGGCGGGCAGATGCATCTTTCCCTCGCCACCCCACAAGGTTGCCGTATCGCCAACGCCGACTGTTGACGGCAGCCCGCTCAGATCGACACAGATCTTGTCCATCGAAACGCGGCCCAAGGTATGCGTGCGCTGGCCGGCGATCTGCACCGGCGTGCCAGTCGGCGCGTGACGCGGATAGCCGTCGGCGTAGCCGCAGGCCACCACACCAATGCGCATGGATTGTTCTGCAATGAAACTGCTGCCGTAACCCACCGCGTCGCCGGACTCAAGGTCACGTACGGCGATCAACTCGCTTTCCAGTGTCATCACGGGCCGCAGATCCAGTTCGGCGGCGCCGTGCCGGTCGGGAAACGGGGACGAACCATAAAGCATGATGCCGGGACGCACCCAATCGCCGATGGCTTCCGGAAAGCGCAACAAGGCCGCAGAATTAGCCATCGATACGGGCAGTTCGCGGCTATCGGCCATGAGCCGAAATCGATCGAGTTGCTGCTCGATACCACGAGTTTCGTCGGCATTGGCAAAATGGGTCATCAGCGTTACGGACGCCACACAGTCGGCAGCAGCAAGCCTCGCCAGCGCCGAGGTAAATTCATCCTGATTGAAGCCCAGCCGGTTCATTCCGCTATTGAGCTTGAGATAAACCGGCAGGCGCAGCGGCAGGCAGGCGTCGACCAGCGCTTCGACCTGCCACAGGGCGTGCAGCACAGGTGTCAGTTCAAGCTCGGCGTACAAGGGCAATTCATCGGCCTGATAGGGACCTTCCAGCATCAGGATGGGATGACGCATCCCGGCATCGCGCAGCACCATGGCGGCTTCAAGTTCGATCAACGCAAAGCCGTCTGTGATGTCCATCAAGGCGCGAGCCGCAGGCAATACGCCATGGCCGTAGGCGTCGGCCTTGACCACGCTCCAGATGCGGGCAGCACCTGCGTAGCGCCGGACAACATGGTGATTGTGGCGCAGCGCCGACCAGTCCAGACGTGCACGTATCGGTCGCGGCATGCTGCGCTCTAAGCTGTCTTCTTGGCTATCAGGGCCCGCAGTCGCATGGAAGCGAATTCGACAAAGGTAGCCACCAGCCGCGAGCGAAATTTTTCTTTCTGATAAACCATCGAAAGCGTGCGGATCAAACGCGGCTTGAGCGGTATCGCCACAATGTCGCCCAGCCGCTGTTCCTTTGCTACCGATACGCGCGAAGCAATGGCGAAGCCCAGCCCGGTTTCGACGACACCATTGAGCGCAATCGGACTCCCGAGTTCCATTACCATGTTCATCTCGTCAAATGCGATCCCTGAATGACGCAAATAGTTCTCGGTGAATTCACGCGTTCCGGAGCCCGGTTCACGCGAAATGAAGGCATGCTCCAGCAGTTTCTGCGGGGTCAGCTCCTTGTGCCGCGCCAGCGGAAAACGCGGATGGCAAATCACCACCAGCTCGTCGTCGCAACAAATCTCGCATTCCAGATTCGGCTCATGCGAGAGCGATTCGATAAAGCCGATGTCGATGGTGTGCTCCAGAACGCGACTCTCGATCGATTCCGAATTACCGACGATGAGACGCGAACGCACCTTCGGATAAGTTGATTTGAATTCACCGAGGATTCCCGGCAACATGAATTCGGCAATCGTGGTTGATGCGCCGACCATCAGGGAACCGCTGATCTCGCCCGTCAATTCCGATAAACGCACGTCCAGTTCCGATGCGAGGCCAAGAATCCTTTCCGCATAACCGAGGACAACCTCACCTGCCGGCGTGAGTGCTATGCGCCCGTGGCCACGATCAAAGAGACGCGTATTGAAGTGCTCTTCGAGTTGTTTGATCTGGAAAGTCACGGCCGGCTGAGTCATGAACAGCACATCTGCCGCCTTGGTAAACGACAACTGCTTGGCAACCGCGTGAAAGACCTGAAGACGGCGATCAGCCATATTTTTTACCTCCGAATTGAAGAAACTATCTACTGATGGTATTCAATCACAAATCACCCATCATGAGCGCAATTTATGGCTCCAGAGCTTGCGGCGGAGCCGGTATCCCCCGGCGGGATATGGCTCCAGAGCTTGCGACAGGGTCGGTATCCTTTGCGGAAATGAGTTCTGCGGCACCGCAACATCCCGATTGTGGCCGACCTTTCGTGATATAAACCGGCAGGCAAAAATACGGTCGGGCCACCGACCCTCTCAATGACTACAGGTTTCTACCTCATCATGGCGGCGCAGTTTTTTTCCGCGCTGGCCGACAACGCCTTGCTGATCGCTGCCATCGCCATCTTGCGCGATATGCACGCGCCGGCAGCCTATGAGCCTTTGCTGAAAACCTTCTTCACGGTGTCTTATGTTGCGCTGGCCGCCTTCGTCGGCGCTTTTGCCGATTCCATGCCCAAGTGGCGTGTGATGTTCATCAGCAACGGCATCAAGATTTTTGGTTGCAGCCTGATGTTCTTTGACATACATCCGCTGCTGGCTTATGCCGTGGTCGGGCTGGGCGCAGCCGCCTACTCACCCGCCAAGTACGGCATCCTCACCGAGTACCTGCCACACCGACTGCTGGTGGTCGCCAATGGCTGGATCGAGGGCCTCACGGTCTGCGCGATCATCCTCGGCGTGGTGCTGGGCGGCGCACTGATCAGGCCGGAAATCGCACACAGCCTGCTCTCGCTGGATTTTCCGGTAATCGAGACCGGCGTCGACACCGTTGCCGAGATGGCCCTGGTCATCATCGGCGCGCTTTACCTCGTCGCGGCGCTGTTCAATCTCTATATCCCGGATACCGGCGTCGACCATAAGCCGCTGAAGAAAAACCCGATCTATCTGTTTCATGAATTCAATCACTGCCTCAAGTTGCTGTGGCGCGACAAACTGGGTCAGATCTCGCTGGCCGTAACCACCCTGTTCTGGGGCGCAGGCGCGACGCTGCAATTCATCGTACTCGAATGGGCCAAGGTGGCCTTGAATCTTGATCTGTCGAAGGCCAGCCTGTTGCAGGGCGTGGTCGCCGTCGGCGTGGCTATCGGCGCCGTACTCGCGGCACGAATGATCACCCTGAAGAAGTCAGTGCGAGTAATCCCGCTGGGCATCGCCATGGGTATTGGCGTCATGGTCATGATCGGCGTGGGCGATATGTGGCTGGCGATACCGCTCCTGATCCTGATAGGAATTTTCTCCGGCTTCTTCGTCGTGCCCATGAATGCGCTATTGCAACATCGCGGCCACATCCTGATGGGTGCCGGTCATTCCATTGCGGTGCAGAACTTCAATGAAAACCTTTCGATCCTGATCATGACCAGCACGTACTCCGCACTGCTCAGGGCCCAGTTGTCAATTTACTGGATCATCATCATGTTCGGCTTCTTCGTTGCCGGCTCCATGTGGCTGGTAAAGCTTCAGCACGAAGTCAACCAGCGCCAACGCGACGACGTCGCGCATCTGGACGACGCAGCACATCACTGACGCGCAATGCAACCCTGAATGCCATTGAGCATCAGGTCCTCGCAAATGGCATGGATCGCCGGCCACGAGGTATGGCACCAGTCCGGCGCAATCAGCGTCGGTTCCCGCGCAGTAGCCGTCACACGATGAAATACGACCTCACTCGGGGTACGCCGGATCAAGTCGGCCGCCATGGCGGCATAGTCGCCGATCAGCGGCGGCGTCAGTTCCCCCTGCGCATACTGCGTCGCCATGCAACTGTCCTTGACGATCATCAGCGGATGCAGCTTGAGGCCCGCGACACCGAGTTCAAGAACACGCGCGTGCGTCGCGCGGCACATGTCGGCCGACTCCCCCGGCAGGCCGAGAATCAGATGCGTGCAGACCGGGATGCCGTGATCATGGGCACGTAAAACAGCATTCACATAGGCAGCAAAGTCGTGTCCACGGTTGAGCCGAAACAAGGTTTCATCGTGGGCGCTTTGCAGTCCCAGTTCAAGCCATACTTCGTAGCCGCGCTGGCGATAATCGGCAAGGAGTTCCAATGTGGCATCCGACACGCAATCGGGACGAGTGCCAACGCAGATGCCGACAATATCCGCCTCCTGGGTAGCTTCGGCATAGAGCCTGCGCAATTCCTCAACTTCCGCATAGGTGCTGGTGTAGGCCTGGAAATAGGCGATATAGAGGCTGGCACGTTTGAGTTCCATCCTGCGCGCGGCGAGTTGCTCCTGCACCGGAATCTGCGCATCACCCTCGTTGAAAGAGCGGACACTGCAAAATGTGCAGCCACCACGTCCCAGCGTGCCGTCTCGATTGGGGCAGCTGAATCCGGCATGCAGCGCCAGCTTTCGCACGCGCTGGCCAAAGCGGGCCTTGAGATGCTTGCCCAGGGTATTGACGTAACGATCCAGATGCACGGAAAAGTCCTGCCTAGACGTCCTGCCGTAGTTTCATTGCTGCGCCTTCATCGTCCGCCTCATGAAACAAAGATCCTCCCACGCCTTGGCCTTGTCCAACAGGGTGCGCAGAAGATAGGCGGGATGATAGGTGACGATCAGCGGAATTCCATGATAGTCGTGCAGTTTCCCACGTGCGGCGCCTATCTTGACTTCCGTCTGCAGCAGCGTCTGCGCCCCCGGACGACCGAGCGCGACAATCAGTTTGGGCTGAATCAAATCTATCTGTCGTTCCAGATATGGCCGGCAGGCCGCCACCTCATCAGGAGTCGGCGTGCGGTTCTCTGGCGGGCGACATTTGACGGCATTGGCGATGTACACGTCCTCGCCGCGTTTGAGACCGATCGCCACCAGCATGTTGTCCAGCAGTTTGCCCGCCTGCCCAACGAAGGGCTCGCCGCGCTGGTCTTCTTCGGCACCCGGTCCTTCGCCGACAAACAGCCAGTCGGCATGGACGTCGCCGACACCGAGCACCGCCTGCTTGCGCGTCTCGCAAAGTCGGCACTGGCGACACGCCGCGACGGCTGTGGCGAGCTCATTCCAGCCCATGCTGGCAAGTGGGGAGGCGGCAGCGATCGGCGGGACAATCGCACTTACCGACACGGGAGCCACAGGCAACGATGCGGGAACTTCGTCAACCGGCGCCACCGCAGGCGCCACTCGCAGTTTCCAGACAGGGCCCAGTCCCATCTCACGCAAGACTTGTTCGCGGTTCAGACTCATAGATCACGTACCATCACAATGGCATCCTCACGGCCTTCATGCGCCGGATAATAATCGCGGCGGCGGCCGATTTCGACAAAGCCGTGACGCTGGTAGAAACCCTGCCCGGAAACATTTCCGGGGCGCACCTCAAGCAGCATGCGCGTCGCAGTTCGCATCCGGGACAGGTCAAACAGGTGCATCAGCAGCGCCGAACCGCGGCCAGTTCGCTGCAACTCAGGCAGCACGCTGATGTTGAGCAGGTGGACTTCGTCCACCATCTGCATCATCACGGAATAGCCGATCATCCGTCCATCCTCCCGCGCGAGCCATGCACCATGGCCGGCCGCCAGCGAATCCGCGAAGTTGCCTCGCGTCCACGGAAAGGGATAGATATGAGTTTCTGCCTCGGCCACCGCGTCGAGATCCGCTGCCGTCATGGGCGAGTAATGAAGCACTATTTCGCACCGCCGCGCGCAAGCCGTTCAACAGTCGTCAAGGCCACCTTGTCACGCACATAGATGGGCTGCGCCAGTGCCGCCTGCAGCGCAGCACCGTTCGAAAACGCTGGCGCGGCAAGGCGCGCCACGGCGGCGGCGGTGGGAAATACACCGGCACGCAAACCCTTGAGGTCAGGCTTTTGTTCAAGCAGTAGCTGACCATAACTGGCAAAACCATCGCCGACGCCCCAGCCGCCGGCAAAAGTCGGCGCTGGCGCTACGGCGGGAGGCACGCAGACCGGCGCCATGAGTTGAATGACGGTTTCCCCTTCGACCCGATAGGCCGCGCTATACACCTCGTTCATGCGCGCATCGAGACAAGCCCAGACATCGCTTTCGCCAGAGGCCAAGGCCAGTGCCTCCAGGGTCGACACCGGCATCACCGGCAGATCGAGGCCGTAAGCCAGGCCCTGCGCCACACCGCAGGCCAGACGCAAGCCGGTAAAACCGCCGGGGCCGGCGCCGAAGGCTATGCCATCGATCTGCGCCAGGACAAGACCCGCTTCTGCAAGCAACTCATGCACCCAGGGCAAGAGACGTTCAGAACCCCCGTTGGGCACGTCCTCGGCTCGCTCGATCAGTTCGCCGTCCTGCCACAGCGCAACGGACAGGTGCCGCGTCGCGGTCTCGAAAGCCAACAAGCGCATACGCCGATCCGCCTTCGATTACTTGCGACTGCCGAGAATCCCGCGCAGCGTGTCCTGAATGTCGGCCGGAATCAGCACGGTTTTGGCATTGTCCGACTTGGCGAGATTGCCGATGGCCTGGATATATTTCTCGCCCAGCATGTAGCGCATCGGCGCATCTTCGGTACCGATGGCGGCGGCAACGCGCTTGATCGCCTCGGCCGAGGCATCGGCCAGCGTGACCTGCGCTTCAGCCTGCAAGCGCGCGGCCTGCAACTGCGCCTCGGCATTGAGAATGGTGGACTGCTTGGTGCCCTCGGCCTTGGTCACCATGGCCTTGCGTTCGCGCTCGGCGGAGGCCTGCGCCTCCATCGCGCGCTGCATGGATTCGGAAGGATTGATGTCCTGAATCTCGACCGACTTCACCGTCAGGCCCCAATCGATGGCCTCATCCGCGACACCCTCGCGCAGGCGGGCCTTGATCTTGTCGCGATTGGACAGCGCCTCATCCAGCGTCATCTCGCCGATGATCGAGCGCAAGGTGGTCATGATCATGTTGCGGATCGCCTCGGAGAAATCCGTCACGCCATAAACCGCCTTGATCGGATCGGTCACCTTGATGAAGGCAATCGCGTTGGTCAGGATCACCGCGTTGTCCTTGGTAATGACTTCCTGCTCCTGCACATCCAGAATGATGTCCTTGGTCGTCAGCTTGTAGCGCACCTGATCGAGGTAGGGAATGATGATATTGAGACCGGGCCGCAGCGTGGTGTGGTATTTACCCAACCGCTCGACGATCCATTCCTCCCCCTGCGGCACGATGCGCACGCCCTGCCCGATGGTGACCGCGACAAAAACAAACAGTACGACGACGACAATAGCGAATTCGCCCATGGCAAGCCCCTTCAGTATTTACTGACTTTCAACAACTGGCCGTCAACCGCCAGTACCCTGACCCGCTCGCCCGCCGCGATGGCTTCATCGGCGAGACAGGGCCAGACATCCGAGCCCAGTATCGGCTTCTGAAAGCGCACTTCACCGCGCACCGACGCCACCCCGAGGGGTTCGACCGCTCGCACCAGGACACCGATCTCGCCCACCACCTCATCGGCCTGACCCGACCGCGTCTTGCTGCCATCCTTGCGCAAAACCCTGAACCAGAGCACGGTCATCGCCACCGAAGCCGCTGTCCACAACAGGATCTGCGCGCTGAATGCCATGCCCGGCACCACCCACATGGCAACACCCACCAGCAATGCGCCCAGGCCAAACCAGATGATAAAGAAGCTGGGCACGAAGAGTTCGATCAAACCCAACCCGAGGCCGATAACCATCCAGTGCCACCAAGCGAGTGCTTCCATGGGTATCGCATCCTTTCCTTGACGGCTTTCCTTGATTGACCGGCTACCGGGCAGAATCCCTCGCCGCTTGCCAGCCAAGAGCAGTTTATCGCCTTTGCCTTGTGCACTTTTCGCTATCCAACAGATTATTCGAGCAGTAATTACTGATGGACGCGGCTTGATCGACGGTGATTCAGGCAAATCAGCCGGATTCTTTGCAGCTTTGATAAAATTTTCAAAAAGTCCAATCTTGGTTTGAAATTGTTTGCCACACTGCGTTACCATTGGCATAGAATTTAGTCTGCCCTACCACCATCACTCACACGAGGTCACACATGAACAAGTCTGAACTGATTGAAATCACCGCCAAGGAAGCCGATATCAGCAAGGCGGCTGCCGAAAAGGCACTGTCCGCTGTCATGGCCGCCATCGTCAAGGCCGTCTCCAAGGGTGACTCCGTTACCCTGGTTGGCTTCGGCAGCTTCAAGTCGTCCAAGCGCGCTGCGCGCGTTGGCCGCAACCCGCAAACCGGCAAGGAACTCAAGATCGCTGCCACCACCGTACCGCGCTTCACGGCCGGTGCCACTTTCAAGGCTGCCGTTGCTGGCAAGAAGGCCGCCAAGAAGAAGTAAGCAGCGCAATCCCAGGTTTCTTTCAGGCCCGCCTTGTGCGGGCCTGTTTGTTTGGCAGGGCCGAGGGCTGCGCGATCGCCCAGCCTTGCAGCAGCACATCCGGCAGTGTTTGCAGGAAGTCGCGCTGCACTTCGGTTTCAACGCGCATGAATATCGGCCGCGTGCCGCTGTCGCGAGCCAGATCCACGACACGTTGCATTGCCTCCGGAGTCAGCGTCTGCCGGGCATCGATTTTGACGAAGTCGGGACGCACCATCCTCAGCAGAGATTCCATGTCCGCGATGCCCAGGGTATTGGCCGCCACCGCGAAACCGTTCAGGCGGTAGTTGGAAAGCACCAGGGCAAGCAGCGTGCGCTCCAGATTGGCGGCTTCCGGGGTCTCGATCACGACGCGTGCGGAGTCCAAATGAAACTTGTCGAGTGCTTCGCGAAAGGTATGGCCATGATCCTCGCGCACCGCAGCCAGCAGGCGACCGTGGACATTGAGGAAGAGCCTTCCCGGCGTATCGGGTGACCGCAGAAAATTCAACGCATGAACGTAGCGGCACAGGCGATCGAGGGCGACCAGCGCCTCATCATTGGCCACCAGCGAGAACAGATTCCACGGCGTGGTATCGAGTTCGCCGTCACCATGGACGCGCACGAAGGCTTCGTGTCCGACCACCGCCCCGCTTTGGCTATCAATCAAGGGTTGAAACACGCTCGACAGATCAGTGCGCAAGAAGCGGCCAACCACGGTCCCGTCGGGAAAGCGCGAGATGCCAAGGCCCTGGGGCAGCGCCGGGAGATCAAAGGGTAATACGTCCATGGTTCACTACCGGAGTCGCGCCAGAGGGGAATCCGGACACGTGTTGTCAGGCGGCAATTTTGCCGCGTGGCCGTCTCACCGGGAACCAAGTTATTCAGCCAAACTTATGCACAAAGCAGATAAGGCAAGCGATCAATCCATCATTTTGCGCATAAGCAAAGCTGAAATCCTTATTTCCGCTTTGCAGCATGGCTACCTAGACTCTGCTCCATTGATCAGCATCCACTGGAGTTCGCCATGCCGCTGCGCCATCTTTTCCGCCGTCTCGCTATTGCCTTCGCTCTCGCCGTCAGCCTGAGCGCCACCACGCACGCGGCGGAATCGACGCTGCTGAATGCCTCTTACGACGTCAGCCGCGAACTCTACAAGGACATCAACCTGGCCTTTGTCGCGCAATGGAAGGCAAAGACCGGCGAGAGCCTGACCATCAACCAGTCGCATGGCGGTTCGAGCAAACAGGCCATGTCGGTCGCCGCCGGACTGGAGGCCGACGTAATCACCATGAACCAGTCGCCGGACATCGACATCCTGGTCGAGCGCGGCGGGCTGGTCGCCGCCGACTGGAGGAAGCGCCTGCCGCATGACGCCACGCCCTACACCACAACCAGCGTGTTTCTGGTGCGCAAGGGTAACCCGAAGCAAATCAAGGACTGGTCGGACCTGGCGCGGCCGGGGCTGGCAGTGATCGTGCCCAATCCCAAGACCTCGGGCAACGGCCGCTATACCTATCTCGCGGCCTGGGGCTACGCTTTGCAAAAGGCTCTCGGCGGTGGCGAGACGGCGGCAAAGGAGTTCGTGACCAAGGTATTTGCCAACGTCCCGGTACTTGACGGCGGCGGCCGTGGCGCCACGACAACCTTCACCCAGCGCGGTGTCGGCGATGTGCTGGTGACTTTCGAGAACGAGGCCGTTCTGATCGGCAAGGAAGTCGGCGAGGACAAGTTCGATATCGTCTATCCGTCGGTGAGCATCGATGCGCCGGCGCCGGTTGCCGTGGTTGAGAAAGTCGTGGACAAGCGCGGCACGCGCAAGCAGGCGCAGGCCTACCTCGAATTCCTCTTCGCGCCGGAAGGCCAGGAAATCATAGCCAAGCACTACTTCCGCCCGCGCGATCCAGCCGTGCTCAAGAAATACGCTGCCCGTTTCCCGTCGATCAAGACCTTCACCGTTGAAGCCCAGCTGGGCGGCTGGAAGGCCGTGCAGCAGGTGCACTTTGCCGATGGCGGCCTCTACGACCAGATCATCATCAAGAAATGACCGCCGCCTTCCTCAAACGCAGATTTCATGTTCTACCCGGCTTCCACCTGGCGCTGGGTTACACGATTGCCTATCTGTCGCTGATCGTCCTGATACCGTTGTCGTCGGTGTTGCTGAAGACGATGACGCTGAGCTTCGAGCAATTCTGGACCATCGTCTCCGCGCCACGCGTGGTGGCCTCGTTCAAGCTGTCCTTCGGCGCTTCGCTGATCGCCGCCGCAATCAATTCCGTATTCGGCCTGATGCTGGCCTGGTGCCTGGTGCGCTACCGCTTTCCCGGCAAGAAGCTGATCGACGCCCTGGTCGATCTGCCCTTCGCGCTGCCCACCGCCGTGGCCGGCATTGCGCTGACCGCGCTCTACGCGCCCAACGGCTGGATCGGCGCTATCCTCGAACCACGCGGCATCAAGGTGGCCTTCACGCCACTCGGCGTTCTCGTCGCACTGATCTTCATCGGGCTGCCCTTCGTCGTGCGCACCGTGCAGCCCATCCTCGAAGACCTCGAAACCGAACTGGAGGAGGCTTCGGCCAGCCTTGGCGCTCACCGCTGGCAGACCTTCCGCCATGTC
>Ga0194060_10001863_pt1 | contig 15056 bp, 14 predicted proteins | sample SepL225m_MetaG_FD_163427 | JGI IMG/M metagenome (GOLD analysis project Ga0194060, IMG submission 163427) | Anoxic zone freshwater microbial communities from boreal shield lake in IISD Experimental Lakes Area, Ontario, Canada - Sep2016-L222-5m | ecosystem: Environmental > Aquatic > Freshwater >...
AACCATCCGTGATACCTATGGCGATTACATCGAGGATGAAAACGGGAAGGTCCGCTATTTTGAGCCGGCCGTTCTCGTGGCGCCGTCTGTTGAACGGGCCGCCTCCGTCTTGCGCCTTTGGGCTGAATTTTCAGAACATGATGGCGGGGTTGTGGATAATAGTAGTGACGTGAGTGAATCCGAAGGGATTCAAAGTACCCTGGTGCTGATCAAGCCGGATAATTTCCGTTTCCCCAGCGTGCGCCCCGGACATATCATTGATCTGCTTTCCAGGTCCGGACTCCGGATTGTCGGGGTGCGGAAATTTTCCATGACGGTTGCCCAGGCCGAGGACTTCTATGGTCCCGTCCGGCCCATCCTGCAAGAAAAATTCAAGGGGATCATGGCCCAACGCGCGGGGGAACTTCTGGAGAAAACATTCGGGTTCGAAATACCCGAAGACGCCAAGGCAGCGATTGGGGCGTCTATCGGGCCGCTCGCTGGCAACACCCAGTTTGAGGAGATCGTAAAGTTCATGACCGGCCATCGGCCATCCGAGATCGCGGAGTCGGATAAGGCCAAAACGGGGTCGGAGAACTGCCTGGCGTTGATCTATAAAGGCATGAGCGCCGTGGAGAAGATCCGTTATCTGCTGGGACCGACCGATCCAGCCAAGGCACAGCCCGGTTCTGTGCGCCGGGAGTACGGAAGCGACATCATGGTCAATGCCGCCCATGCTTCCGACTCACCTGAAAATTCTGCGCGGGAAATGAAAATCGTGGATGTTCAACAAGATACCATTAAAGAATGGGTGGAAAAGTACTATGGAACTTAATGAACGGGTTGGGGGGATTGCGCCATCGTTGACACTGGCCATTGATGCCAAGGCCAAGGCGCTCATTGCGGCGGGCGAAAAGGTGTGTGGATTCGGGGCGGGCGAGCCTGATTTTGACACCCCGGAACACATCAAGGATGCGGCGGCCCAAGCGCTTCGGGATGGCAAGACCAAATATGCCCCCAATGACGGCATCATGGAATTGCGCGCCGCGATTGCCGATAAACTTGCCGCCGAGAACAAGCTCTCATACAAGATCGAGCAGGTTCTGGTGAGCAATGGCGCCAAACACTCCCTGTTCAATATCTTCATGGCCCTGTGCCGGGAAGGCGATGAAATCATTATCCCTGCGCCGTATTGGCTCAGCTACCCCGAAATGGTTCGCGTGGCGGGTGGCAAGCCGGTGTTTGTGACGGGAAGCGAGGCGCATGGACTCAAGGTGACGGCGTCGCAAGTGGAGGCGGTCATCACGAACCGCACCAAGGCGATCGTGATCAATAGCCCCTCCAACCCGACGGGAATGGTTTATACTCGCGCTGAACTCCGGGCGTTGGCCGAAGTGGCGGTGAAGCACAATCTCACCATTGTCTCGGATGAAATCTATGAGCGAATGGTTTACGACAACACGGAGGCGGTCAGCATCGGGTCCCTCTCGCCCGAGATATTCAAGCGCACGGTTACGGTGAACGGCTTCAGCAAACCTTACGCAATGACCGGTTGGCGTCTGGGGTATTTCGCCGGTCCCTTGGAGCTTGTGAAGGCCTGCTCCGCGCTGCAAAGTCACAGCACATCGGCCCCGAACACCTTTGCGCAATATGGTGCCGTGGCCGCGTTGAGAGGGTCGCAGGAGTGCGTGGCCAAAATGGTAAAAGCCTTCGATGAGCGGCGTCAATATCTTTACAACCGATTGACCGCGATTGAGGGGATAACCTGTGTGAAGCCCGCCGGGGCATTCTACGTGTTCCCGAACATTTCCTCCTTCGGATTGTCGTCCATCGCCTTTTCCGAGAAACTGCTGGAGAGGGAAAAGATGGCGGTTGTACCGGGTGTTCCGTTTGGCGCGGATGCGAATATCCGCCTCTCTTACGCCTGTAGTCTGGCTAATATCGAGGAGGGACTGATCCGCCTCGAACGGTTTATCAAGGGCTTGGCGTAGCCTTTGTCCCCTGCCGCCTCGAACGGTTTATCAAAGGCTTGGCGTAGCCTTTGTCCCCTGCCGCCTCGTGCGGCAGGAACGGACGATTGGTGGCAAGTGCTTGCGTTTTAATCACGTTCACCCGCGACACAAGATCGATGGGATCTAACGCCATAACACCGCTTCCCGCCATTTCCTGACTGAATTGACGAGGTAGAGTTTCCGGAGTTGGGCGAGATCATCAATGCGGATGACACGTTCCTCGATTTTGCCCTGGGCCAGGAGTTCTTCCCGGAAGGTTCCCGGCAATAGCCCGCAGGAAACCGGTGGGGTCAGGAGGCGGCCATCCCAGTCCACCACAAGGTTGGCGATGGTGGACTCCGTGAGTTCGCCGGAAGGATTCCATAGCAGGATATCATCACACTCGGTGACATTTTCCCTTGCGGCCTCGTACGTGCGCCGCCAGGTTGTCTTGTGGTACAGGAATCGATCGGCCGGGTCCACCGGCTTTGCGGCCAACTTGACCCGAACGGGTTGGACCGCCTGAGACCGTTCCAGGGGCGTCAATTCAACTTTGATTTCCCCCTCGCGTCCGACAAGAAGTCTAATCCGTCCCTCCTTGTTAATCATCGCATTCAGTTTCCGGCGGACCTCCTCGAGGGAAATCACAAATCCGAAGTACTCCGCCGATTCCTTAAGTCGTTTCAGGTGTCGTTCCAGCAGGAAAAAGCCGTCATCCGCGGTCCAGAGCAGGGTTTCAAGTAGTTGGAACTCAGGCTGGGTTTCAGTCAGAACCTTGGCTTTTATCCAGCACTCATCATATTCATCCCCGCTCACTGAATCCCAGACAATGCCGCCCCCCACGCCGTATTCGGCCATTTGAGTGGCCTTGTCGATGAGCACCGTGCGGATGGCCACATTAAATTGGGCCTGTCGTCCCGGAGCGACATAGCCGATGGTGCCGGTGTAGATCCGGCGTGGCGCGGTCTCCTCGCTGGCGATAATGCCCATGGTGCGCGGTTTGGGGGCGCCGGTAATGGAGGCGCAAGGGAAAAGGGCCGATAGGATACCGCTAAGGGGCGCCTGCGTCCGGGCGGAAACGGTGGAGACCATCTGCCAGACGGTGGGAAATTTTTCCACCTCAAATAGCCGGTCAACAACGACGCTACCCGGTTCAGCCACCCGCCCCATGTCATTGCGGATCATGTCCACAATCATGACGTTTTCGGCCTGATTCTTGGGTGAGTTCCGCAAGGTCTGTGCCTGGCGGAGATCTTCCCCTGAAGTCAATCCACGCTTCATGGTTCCCTTCATGGGCCGTGACTCAAGGTGGGTTCCGTCAAGGCGGAAGAACAGTTCCGGCGAAGCGGAGCAGATGGCGAAGTTTTCTGTCTCCAGAAAGGCGGCATAGTGGGCCCCCTGCGCCTGGACCAGGTTTTCAAAAAGAGGTTGCGGATCTTCCTGAAAAGGGCAGGTGAGCCGGAAGGAGTAGTTGACCTGATAAGTGTCACCCTCAAACAGGTACTGCCGGATCCGGGCCATCGTGGCGAGATACGTGTCGCGGGTTAGCGATGGAACCCAGGAGAGGGAATCCTTGGTATGGCTTTTGTCCCCTGCCGCCTCGTGCGGCAGGAACGGACGATGGGGTGCAAACGCTTGGTGCGGTCGTGGGGGGCTGGCGCCAGGGGAAGTCCGCTCCCCCGGGGCTTTATACAGCCCAAACCAGAGCAGGGGAAATCCGGAAGGATCATCCCGGACGGTCAAGGCCGGATCAAAAGACGGGGCCGCCTCATAACTGAGGAACCCGGCGGCATACAGGCCCTGCCGGTCGACCTCGGTCTCAAGCTCCCTAAGCAGGGGAAGTACGTCCCCAGGGGTTTGCGTGGACAGAATCCGAACCGGATTATCAAAAGCCAGCCAGTGCCCGCGCTGGGGGTCATGAATGACAACGGAGTCTTTCACAAGCGGTTAATAATTTCCTTTTCGGATTCCACAATGGCTTCCAGCATGTCTTTCTCGGTGTGGGCCATCCGTAATGTGGGCAGCAATTCCGTCTCCAGGCACAGGGTGCATAGCCGTGCAATAATATGGAGATGGAGGCGGTCATCCTGGCAGCAGAGCAGAAAAAAGAGGTCGGTAGGGGTGCCATCCTGAGCCCCGAAATGAATGGGTTGGATGGCCCGTCCTACGACCATGAAAGACTCGGCGAACATATAGGGGTCATGATGCCGGGGATGAAGCACCGCCCAACCGCCGGGCAAGGCGGTGGAACAGAGTTCTTCGCGAGCTTCGATCATGGCCAGAAGCTCCTTTCCATCCGAGACGAGATCGGTGGCCATGGCCATGGCCACCATGCTGCGAATGGCGGATGAACGTGTTTTTGAGGCGAGGTTTGTGGTCACTCTTTCCCGGGTCACAAGCTGGGGCATCATGGCGGCATCGGCGGAAAATTCCTTTACCTTGGCCGAGGTTTGTGAATGGTAATCCGCCAGATGGGGTGATGTGAATTTGAGGATACGCTGCGAGGCCCAGGCGTCAATTTCGGCCTGGCGGAAAGCGAAACGCTCTCCCTGTTTTTCAAAAGGGATTTCCCTCTGCCTGACCAATAACTCGACGTCTGCAGGCGCCAGATGGAGATAGGCGGCAATCTCCTTCACATTCATGACCCGGTGAGGCATGCAGGCGAGTCTGCCAGAACCCGCCTTGCGGTTCTATAAAAAAGTCCGCGATGACGGGAACCGCTTGCATTTCCGCGCCGTGCGCGCCATTCTCAGTCGCATGGAAACCCTTGCGGTCATTGACTTTGAAACCACCGGTCTTTCGCCGGCGACGGGCGCCAGAGTGACGGAAATTGCGGTGGTGTTGATTCGGGGCGGGGCAATTGTCGATCGTTACCAAAGCCTGATGAATGCCGGGGTGCATGTTCCTGCCTTTATCGAGCAGTTGACCGGCATCAGCGATGCCATGGTGCGGCGCGCACCGCCGGTGGCCGAGGTCATGGCGGCCGCAGCCGATTTTATTGGCGACATTCCCCTGGTGGCTCACAATGCCGCCTTTGACAGCAAGTTCTGGGATGCCGAGTTGCAGCGGATCCAGCGCCAGCGGCGACAGGAGTTTGCCTGTTCGATGCGGTTGGCCCGGCGTCTTTTCTCGAATGCGCCCAGTCATAAACTGGGGACGTTGGTGCGTTATCTCCAACTTCCGGAGACCGGCGTGTATCACCGTGCCATGGCGGATGCTGAAATGACAGCCCATCTGGTGACGCGACTCCAGGAGGAACTGATGCGTCGATTTGGTCTGGAGCATGTTCCCCACAAACATCTCCGGGCGATTCAGGCCGCCTCCCCGGCCAAACTCGAGGCGTGCGTTAAACGAATACAGATGAAGCCTCAGTAACCCATTGCCGAATTCCAAGCTTTTCCCTTGCGGAATAAGGGGTTGTGGGGTAATTATTAAATAGTTTAGGTGGTCGTTTCGCAAGGATTTCAGGGCGGATCGTTTGTTATATCACTTATGAATCATCGTTATGTGCAGGTTACAGCCCTCGTGGCCGTCGTTTTGTTGTTTCAGGTGGCAGATGGGTTTTCAGCCAATCGGGCCGGACCTTCCCCCAACTTTGAGCGCATCAAAGAGATGGCCCGGGATCTGGCGTTAGCGCCCTATAAAGACACCCGGGTTCCGTTATCCAAAACCCTCGAGACGCTCTCCTACGACCAGACGCGGGATATCCGCTTTAATGTGCGCGAATCCGTGTGGCGGCGGGAACACCTGCCTTTCCAACTTCAATTCTTCCATCCCGGCGGCGGCCAGAAAGACCAGATTGACATGCATCTGGTGGATGGGGACAACGTGAAGGATTTTCCCTTTGACCGGGACTTGTTTGATTACGGAAAAAACAACCTGAGCTGGTTTGATCTGCGGGGAATAAAATATTCCGGTTTTCGGATTCATTATCCATTAAACACGACCGAGTATCTTGATGAATTGATAGTGTTTCAGGGGGCCACGTATTTTCGGGCCTTGCCGAAAAATCTGATCTACGGGCTTTCGGCGCGGACGGTCGCCATCAATTGCGCCTCCGACCAACCTGAGGAGTTCCCCCGTTTTCAGGATTTTTGGGTGGTGCGCCCGGATAAAGAGGGGCGATCCATTCAGTTGTATGGCCTGCTTGATGGTCCCAGTGTGGCGGGTGCCGCTTCATTCCTGATCGAGCCCGGCGTTGAAACCGTCATCCATATGCGAGTCGCCTTGTTTGCCCGCACAAACCTGGTCAACTATGGGATTGCCCCGCTGACGAGCATGTACTGGTTTGGCAAGAATAATGCCCGCCGGTTCGATGAATTCCGCCCGGAGGTTCATGATTCAGACGGCCTTCTGATAGCGAACGGGCAGAACGAATGGTTGTGGCGGACGCTTGAAAACGTCGGTCCGTTGCGCCTGTGCGCGTTTGCCGACAACAATCCCAAGGGCTTCGGGTTGATTCAGCGCGAACGGTCGTTCTCGTGTTACGAGGATTTGGAAACGCTCTATCACCGCCGTCCCTCGGCCTGGGTTAAACCGGTTGGCGAATGGGGCGCCGGTGCCGTGCGACTGGTTGAAATCGGAACCTGGTCGGAGTTTCACGACAATATTGTGGCATATTGGCAGCCTGCCCGCGCCTTGAAACCCGGCGAATCGACGGAATTTGCCTATGACCTGACCTGGTTTGAAGACAACCCGAACCTGCCGTCGTTGGGTCGCCTTGTTTCGATGCGCTCCGGTCTTGCCTTCAACCAGCCCGGCGCCCGAAAATTTGTCCTCGATTTTGTGTGGCCTTCGATGCCAAAGGATGGCTCGGGAAGCAAGCCCGAGGTGGCTGTCGATGCAGGCGGAGGCCGGCTCTCGGGTGTGTCGGACGAGTATAATCCCTACGACCATACCTGGCGTGTGGCGTTTGATGTCACCCCTGACAAGGCGGCTACCCCTGTGGAGCTTCGCGCGCTGGTTCGTAAAGACGGCGTGCCCTGTACTGAAACATGGACTTATCTCTGGATGCCATAACACTGCCTGTCTGGAATCCCGAAGACGCACCCGCGTGGGATGAAGCCTTCGGCAAGGTCGAAAACTATCTGCGCGCCTGCCGCGTGGCCAGCCGCCTGCATCGGGCCCGTCTGACGGCTCTTATTCTTCAGCGCGCCTTGGGGCGCCGAGCCGTCACACCCGACGTGCCCCTGGCATCGCTCGCCATTGACGAAGCCCGTGATTTGATTGATGGCTGGATGAGGGGATTGTTGCCACCCCGTGAAAATGAACGCCCCTACACCATGGCCGAGGGATTCCTGTCGCTTTATTTATGCGATGCCCCGATGCGATGGCCGAATGCGTTTCTGAACCCTCAACAGGCGCCGCCCGGTTTTGCTGACACCCTCCATGCCCGGTTGGTCAAGACGGGGCCTGAGCTTGAAGTCAGCAGTATGGTGCCACGTTCGATGGACCGGGGATTGATTCAAGGCTGGGCCGGCTCAGCACTGGATACGTTTGACCGCCTTCCGATTCTGCGTACGTTATTTCTATGGGTGGTATTTGCGGTCCTCCTGATCGTGCTGTTCAGGTATACGAGGAGATAAGCGACACGATGAATGAACCGACCTCAATGCCCTTGTCCCCCCTGCGACGGTCTGGTCGTCGACAGGCATTTTTCTTTACCTCCGTAGTGGTGCTGACGGGGCTGGCCACCTGGGTTATGGCGGATATTCTCTGGCGTGGCGGCGTGAGCCGTATCGAAATGGCGGTATTGATCTTGTTTGTGCCGTTGTTCGGGATGGTGACCCTGGGATTCATGCAGGCGGTGTGCGGTTTTTTTATCCTGCTGCGGAGAAAGGATCCCTACAGTATTTCGCGAACAATTCCGGACGCCATGCCCCTGCCCGGGGATATGCCCGCCACGGCGATCGCGGTGCCGATTTTTAATGAGGATGTCAGCCGGGTCTATGAAGGCCTGCGGGTCATTTATCTGGATCTGGTTCGATCCGGCCATATCGGGCGCTTCGACATCTTTATCCTGAGCGACTCGAATGATCCCAATAAATGGATTGAGGAAGAGGTGGCTTGGATTGATCTGTGCAAACAGGTCAAGGGGTTTGGCCGCATTTTTTATCGCAAGCGCCGGCTCGGCCTGAATCGGAAGAGCGGAAATATCAGCGATTTTCTACGACGGTGGGGCCGAAAATACCGGTATATGGTGGTGCTCGATGCGGATAGCCTGATGGAGGCCAGGACCCTCGTCCGGTTGGTTCAACTGATGGAGGTCAACCAACAGGCTGGGATTATTCAGACTGTGCCGGCGCCGATTCAGGGGCGAACCTTTTTCGCGCGCCTCATGCAGTTTGCGGGAACCCTGTATGGGCCAGTTTTCCAGGCGGGACTGAATTACTGGCAGGCTGGCTGCGGCAACTTCTGGGGGCATAACGCGATAATCCGGGTGGCGCCCTTCATGGAGCATTGCGCGCTGCCGACGCTGACCGCCGGTGCGAATACCCGGTTCATGAGCCACGATTACGTGGAGGCGGCATTGATGCGCCGGGCCAACTACGAGGTGTGGATGGATTATGAACTCGGGGGCAGTTTTGAGAATCTTCCGCCGACTCCGCTAGATCATGCCAGCCGAGACCGTCGCTGGTGCCGCGGAAATCTTCAGCATGCCTGGCTGATTACCGCCCAAGGGTTGCATCCGATCAACCGGCTGCATCTTTTTCTGGGGATCCTCTCGTATCTGGCTTCGCCATTGTGGTTGATCTTCCTTGTGCTGGGATCCATCTCGGCGTGGATATTCTGGGCGGGCGGGACGGTGTTGACGTTTGATTCCGATGTGGGTTTCTCGTCTTTTCTGGATATCGGTGGCGGGCGGCTGGCCTTGATGTTGTTCTTTTGCACCCTGGGGTTGTTGACGGTGCCGAAAATTCTGGCGGTGCTGTTGGCGCTCAAGGATCGCGAACGGCGCGAAAAGTTCGGCGGCGGCTGGCGGATTATCGCGGGATTCCTCGTGGAGCATACGCTTTCGGCCCTGATGGCTCCGGTCCAGATGCTTTTCAACTCGCGCTTCATCGCGGAAATCTTGAGCGGTCGCGATGTGCCGTGGAATCCGCAATCACGCGATGCCGGAACTGGCATAGATTGGGAAGCCATTATCAAGTCGCATACGGGGCATACCGTGGTCGGGCTGGCCTGGGCGTTTCTGGCCTTCCGGATCAGCCCGGTGTTCTTCTGGTGGCTGAGTCCTGTGACCTTCGGTTTGATTGGCTCGATTCCCATTTCCGCCATGCTCAGCACGGGGGGACTTGGAAAGCGCCTGCGCCAGATGGGATTTTTTACCATTCCTGTCGAAAACAAGCCGCCGGCGGTGATCCGCCATCTCGATAAAAACCTCCGGGCCATCCGGCATCGAATTGATCCGCCAGACTGGCTGGCGCCGCATTACGGGATTATGCAGGTGGTGCTTGATCCCTACCTGAATGCCGCGCACAGTTCGCTCCTGCGACATAAACCCAAAGTCGGCCAGCATGTAACCCGCGATCTTCATGATCTTCAGGAACGGTTGCTGGCCAAAGGCCCGGCTGCCTTGAACCGCCGCGAGCAGATGGCCGTGCTGATGAATGTCCAGGCTGTGGCTGATTTGCACGATCATGTCTGGCGGATGCCCGAGTCGAGTCTGTCCCCTTGGTGGCGGCTTGCCATGCGGCACTATAATACCCTGACGGATCGCCCTCAAACGGCTTTGTACCGGTAACGGTTGATTTCAAGGAAAGGGAGTTGTCGTGGGTCATTCATATTATGTCAACCTGATGAAGGTGCCGCCGGAATTAAGGGATGGCGTGAAGCGGGTGGGGCATATCGTGGCCTTGGATTTTCAAAATCGGAGGCTTCCTGAAATTGTTTTTTCCCCGGGAGCGGACGGCGTTCGTATTACGGGCGGGGCGCGTAAAATACAGGTCGGCTATGGGGAACGGAACGATGCATTCCGGGCACTCGGCCTGATCCATGCACGGGCGGGGAAAGAGACGGCCGCCTTGCACATCGCGGAGACTCGGAAAATCCTCAAGACTTTCGTGATGGTGGATGTATCCCGTAATGCCGTCTTCAATGCGGACACCATGGAGGAGTGGCTGGTGTTTATGGCGCTGGCCGGGCTTAACGGATTTATGTTCTACACAGAGGACACGTTCAAGATACCCGGCGAACCGCTTTTCGGTTATCTGCGCGGCGCCTACAGTAAAAAGGAACTCCAGGGCTTCGACACCATCGCCGACAGCCTGGGAATCGAGATGATTCCCTGCATCCAGACGCTGGCACATCTGCAGCGTATTCTCTGCTATCATGCCTACTCTAAAATCAAGGATACGGAATCGGTGATGCTGTGCGGCGAGGCGGAAACCTACCGGTTCATTGAGAAAATGCTGAAAGCCGCTGTCGCGCCCTACAAGTCCAGGCGGATTCATATTGGCATGGATGAGGCATGGGATATCGGCCGCGGGGTTTTTCTGGGCCGCAACGGCTATGTCCCGCCCTTCGACATCATTACCAAGCATTTGGAAAAGGTGCTAAAACTCTGCCGGAAGATGGGTGTGAAGCCCATGATGTGGAGCGACATGTTCTTCCGGGCTCTGTCCCAAAGGCACCAGTACTACGACACCTCGATCCAGGTCACCCCGGAGATCAAGAAAGCCATTCCAGCGGACGTCGATCAGGTCTACTGGGATTATCACCATTTAAAGGCTGAAGACTATGACGGCATGATCGACAAGCATGTCGAAATGGGTGGCATTCCGATCGTTGCGCCGGGCGTACAGACGTGGGGTCGTTTCTGGCCCGCCTATGAGTGTGCCGAGAAAACCTTGGCGCCCTGCTATACGTCAGCCCTCAAAAAGGGGGTGAAGGAAATGATTCTCACCCTGTGGGGCGATGATGGCACGGAATGCGACTTCACCGCCTGCCGGCCCTTGCTGCAATATGCCGCCGACATGAGTTTTACGGGCGACACGGACTTGGCTTACACGCGCGAGAATGTGAAAGGCACACTCGGTGTGAGTTATGATGACTGGAAGGCCGGCGAGCGAATTGATCGTCTGCCATTTCAGGATAATTACACCTCCCTCTCCAAGATGCTGCTATGGGAGGATCCGATGTACGGTTTGGTTCAACCGCAATTGGACGGGCGCAAGGTCAACGGTCACTTTAAGGATGTGGCGGCGGATTTAAAGGCCCGGCTTAAGAATAAGCGCAATGAACGGCTGAGGTTGCCGTATAGGCTGGCCATTGTGCTGTCGCGCAAGGCAGATCTACCCAGTCAACTGCGAGTGGCGTATCGGACGGGCGACAAGGCGGCGTTGAACCGTTACCTGAAGACCGTAATTCCGCAAGTTATCAAGGACATCAAGGCTCTGAACGACACTCATCGCGACGTGTGGCTCCGGAACAACAAGCCCTTTGGCTGGGAGATTCTGGAACGGCGCTATGGCGGCCTGCTGGGGGTATTCGAGAATCTCAAGTTGCGGCTGGGCGCGTATGTGACCGGCCGGGTTGACCGGCTTGAAGAGTTCGAGGAGAAGCGAGTCAAGTTATGGGACGCTCCCGCCTCGAAAATACCGCAGTGTGGTGCGTTGCGCTTACAGGGAACAGGCTACCTGTATCACTGACGGCATCCGGTTCGCGCTCTCCCTGATGTCTTGATGACCCCCCGCGCTGACGTGGGCGAGAAAATTTTGCATCTCCGCCGATCAACGGGTATAGTGTCCGGCATGAGAGTGACGGGTGGGATATTACGGGGGCGACTGGTGAAGGTGCCCAAGGGAGATGCGGTGCGGCCTACGCAGGATATGGTTCGGCAGGCGTTATTTTCATCCCTGGCTGTGCGGATCCCCGGCGCCTCTTTTCTGGATTTGTTTGCCGGGTCCGGGGCCGTCGGACTTGAGGCTTGGAGTCGGGGTGCGGCCCGGATAGATTGGGTGGAATCCGATAGTCGGGTGTTTCTTGTATTACAGGACAACTTGAAAACCCTTTGTGGAGGGCCGGCGGCGGCTGGCAAGACTGCTGATCAGGAGTGGCGGGCGGTACGAAGTGATGTTTTCACGTTTCTGAAAAAACTGCCGGGTGTACCGGCTTATGATATTGTTTTTGCTGATCCTCCTTATGATCGTCTTGGGGTCGATCAGTGGGCTGTGAGGCTGTTGAATGCGCTGGCGATGGGGGGGCTTCTGGCCGATGACGGATTTTTTGTTATGGAACAGTCCCGCGAAGAGCCCGAAGCCCGCCATTTTGCCTGGGATGTGACGACAGTGAAGGTCTACGGAGGGACGCGGTTGACCCTGTATAGGAAAAGAGGACACCAATGAGACATTCTGCCATCTATCCCGGGTCCTTTGACCCCTTGACGCTGGGGCACATGGATTTGATCGAGCGGGCATCCCATATCTTTGACCAGGTCATAGTGGCCGTCGGCGTTAATTCCCGCAAAAGGACTGTTTTCAACGCGGATGAGCGCATTGCCATGGTCAAAGCCTCTGTCAAGGGTATGAAAAATGTGAAGGTGGATTCGTTTAACGGCCTGCTGGTGGAGTACGCCCGTTCCAAGAAAATCCATGTCATTTTGAGGGGGTTACGGGCTTTTTCGGACTTTGAATACGAGTTCCAAATGGCGCTGGCCAACCGGAAGATGGCCCCTGAAATAGAGATGATTTTTCTGATGCCAAAGGAAACCTTCAGTTATATCAGTTCCAGCACCGTGCGGGAAATCGCGGAACGGGGTGGCGATATCAGCCAGTTCGTGCCGCAACCCGTGAAGTTGGTTATCGATAAAAAATGGAAAGGGTAGAGCCATGACCATCAAAGTTGAACCCTGGCGGATCCCTATTGAAGGGCTTGATATTGAAGGCGAGATATCACCGGAAGTCATTGCGCTTAAAGAAGATGCGACCGTTCCTGTCGCCGGCCCCATCCGCTACGAACTGAATCTCCAGTGCGTGGGGCATGAATTAATTGCGACGGGAACAGTCAGTACGGACGTTCGGCTCACCTGTTCCCGGTGTGCCGACACCTTTTCAGAGGAGGTCGAGGATTCTTCGTTTTTCTATGAAAACGAGGTCGCTAATCTTCATGAGACCCTGGACTTGACGGATGAGGTCCGCGAAACTATTATCCTCGCCTTTCCAAATTATCCGTTGTGTCAGGAGGCGTGTCGCGGGCTGTGTCCCGTGTGCGGGATAAACCTGAACCGGGGGAAGTGCGGTTGTAAGCCGCTTAAGGAAACCTGTTGGACTGCATTTAGCGGTCTAGACAAGATTGAGGTGAAAAATGGCAGTTCCAAAAAGAAAAAAATCGAAAGCTAAGATTCGTACCCGCCGCGCCTGCATCAAGGCCCGCGTGATGACGATCAAGAACTGTCCGCAGTGCGGGGCTCCCCAGGAGCCGCACCGGGTTTGCCGTTCATGCGGCTACTATCGCGGGCGTCAGGTTGTGAGCGTACAGGCCGATTAAGCCTATGCGTATCGCCGTTGATGCGATGGGCGGCGATTACGCCCCCAAAGAAATTGTGGCCGGCGCGCTCATGGCGGCGCGTGACCTGAAAGACCTGACCTCCCTCGTCCTGGTTGGCCAGGAGGACGTGATTCGTCGGGAACTCAAGGCGTACGAGCCCCTTCCGGCAAAGCTGGTCGTACGCCATGCCTCCGAAGTGGTCGGCATGGAGGAAACTCCAGCGTCGGCCATTCGGAAGAAAAAGGATAACTCCATCAGCCGGATGATGGACATGATCAATGCCGGCGAGGTGGATGCCGCTGTTTCGGCGGGCAATACGGGGGCGATGGTGGTGGCAGCCACCCTTAAGTTGCGCACCCTCATTGGGATCCAGCGGCCTGCCATTGCGACTGTGATGCCCACCATGGGTCGCCCGATTGTGCTGATTGATGCCGGGGCGAATACGGACTGCGCGCCGGATCTTCTGGCGGAATTTGCCGTCATGGGCAGCGTGTATGCCCGTGAAATTCTGGGGCAGCCCAACCCGGTTGTCGGGTTGATGAGCATTGGCGGGGAAGATTCAAAGGGGAACGAGATCACCAAGGAGGCGTTCCGGCTTCTGAGCGTGGCTCCCATCAATTTCAAGGGAAATATCGAGGGGCACGACCTGTTCCGCGGTGAGACGGATGTGGTGGTCTGCGACGGGTTTGTTGGAAACGTTGTGTTGAAAACCAGCGAGAGTGTGGCTCATGCCATTGGCTCCTGGCTTAAGAAGGAGTTCAAGGCGAACCCCGTCCGTATTTTGGGCGCCCTCTTGTTGCGGGGCGCCTTGAAGACCATTAAGAAGAAGATGGATCCGGAAATGTTTGGCGGAGCTCCGTTGTTGGGTGTGAATGGTGTTTGCATTATTACCCACGGTTCCTCCTCGCGCACCGCGATCTATCATGCCGTGCGGGTGGCCTGTGAGTCGGTCGGGCATCATGTGAACGACCATATTGTTGAAGAAGCCGGGAAGTTGAGAAAATAAACATGAGTACATCCTCTACCAAGCAACATGTTGCCATTATCGGAACCGGGCACTACGTTCCCGAGCGCATCCTGACCAACGCCGAGCTTGAGAAAATGGTCGATACCACGGATGAGTGGATCGTCTCACGAAGCGGCATCCGGGAACGCCACATAGCCCGCGAGGATCAGGCCACTTCGGATTTGGGGGCAGAAGCGGCCCGACTGGCGTTGATTTCCGCGGGCGTGAAGGCAGAGGATATTGATTTGATTATTGTAGCAACCGCCACCCCTGATATGCCCTTTCCCAACACCGCCTGTTTCGTCCAGAACCTGATCGGTGCAAAAAACGCTACCTGTATCGGGTTGGAGGCCGCCTGTGCGGGCTTTCTCTTTGCCGTGGATTCCGCGAGCCAGTACCTGTTGTCCGGCCGCTTTAAGACGGCCTTGGTGATCGGCGCCGAAAAGCTGAGCACGATCACGGACTGGCAGGATCGCGCCACTTGCGTTTTGTTCGGGGACGGCGCCGGTGCCGTGGTGTTGCAGGTTCGTGAGACCGGTGAGGGGATATGCTCGACCGTGACCGGATCCGATGGCTCCTTAAGCGCCTTGCTC
>Ga0194060_10001864_pt1 | contig 15056 bp, 9 predicted proteins | sample SepL225m_MetaG_FD_163427 | JGI IMG/M metagenome (GOLD analysis project Ga0194060, IMG submission 163427) | Anoxic zone freshwater microbial communities from boreal shield lake in IISD Experimental Lakes Area, Ontario, Canada - Sep2016-L222-5m | ecosystem: Environmental > Aquatic > Freshwater >...
CTCGACATCTTGGGTTGGACGCGCCGAGTTGAGCAACTAGCAGACGATTTTGCCAACGATTTGACCGACAAAGTTGCACCTATCGGTGTAATCAGTGTTAACCAGACCCTGATTGGGAACATTGGGACCAAAGCGGACGTCGATACGTTCAGCATCAAACTGACCGCCGGTAAAACCTACACCGTTGAGGTACAGGGAATGTCAACCAATCATGGTTCCCTCGCGGACCCAATGGTGGGCGTTTTCGACAGCGCGCGCACTCAATTGGGAAGCAACGATGACGTAAGCACGTCGAATCTGGACGCTCGATTTACGGCCACGGCTCCCTACACAGGAACCTATTACCTTGGGGTTGCCGATTCCGACTTTACGGCCACCGGCACCTACACCATCAAGGTGTTCGAGGTGGTGACCGATGACTATGCGAGTAGCCTCTCTGGTGGTTCTTCGCCGATAGGGCAGTTGGCGGTAAATGGAGTAACTCGTGGGTCGATTGAGGGGCTCGCTGACCGTGACTGGTTCAGTATTTATCTCACCTCTGGTGCCCATTACCAATTCGACATGCAAGGTCAGTATGGCGGCTATGGAACACTGAAAGACCCCTATCTTCGCCTGTACAACAGTTCCGGCTCTGTCCTTCTCGTCAACGATGACATCATCAAGAATGGTGCCAATCCCGATGCACAGTTGGAATACGCCCCTACGACGTCTGGTTACTACTACATTGCTGCCGGAGCTTATGGCGATAGTTCGACAGGAACCTATCAAGTCAAATCGACCTTATTGGTCCCCTCCGATGACTTCGCTGACGGCGCGCTCGACAATACCTCGCCCAGGGGTGTTGTAACCGTCGGTATCCCGCTTAAGGGCAGTCTGGAAGTGTTGGGTGACAAAGACTACTTTTCCGTTCAATTAATTGGCAACACCAAATATATTTTTGATCTTCAAGGACTGTCTTCCAAGCACGGCACACTCGCAGACCCCTACCTGACGATTTACAACTCGTCAGGTGTTTCGCGATCCAACGATGACCTGATCGAGGGCGGAACCAATGGGGACTCTCGAATAGAAATTACAGCCCTTGCGACTGGCACCTATTACATATTGGCCAGTGCCTACGGCGATTACTCGTATGGCACTTATCAGATCACCGTAACGGCAGTGCCGGTGGATGATTATGCCGACGTGTTGGATGACAGTTCGGCCCCCATTGGCGCGCTCACTGTCAATGGCTCACGCACTGGAACATTGGCCGCAAGCGACAGAGATCTGTTCGCCGCACAGTTGACTGCAGGCGTTAGCTACACTGTCAAGTTGCAGGGTGCAAGCAGCAGCAGTGGAACGTTGCCTGACCCCTACCTTTCGCTCTACACAAGTGCCGGGGTCCTGCTGAATGAGAACGATGATGTGGTCGAAGGCGGCAGAAATACTGATTCTCAACTGACTTTTACCCCACAGACCACAGCAACTTACTATCTTGGCGCCACGTCGTATGACGAAGCCGAATCTGGAAGCTACAAAATTAGCTTGGCGACGGTTGCAACCGTCAACACCGTGACAGGAACGATAGGCAACGACAGACTGCTGAGTACGTCGGCCAATGACACCATAAATGGACTTGCTGGCACCGACACCGCTGTCTTTGCCGGCTCGCTCTCCAACTACCGTATTACCTACAACCGCGCATTGGGTAGCGCCACCGTCACAGACCACCGTACCTCCGGCGACGGCACAGATAGCCTCATCAGTATCGAAAAGCTGCAGTTCGCCGACAAGACCTTTGACCTGCTCAACCCTGCACGAACCGAGAGCGCAGCGTTTGGCAAGTCGCAGTCCTTCCTCTTTGACCCAGCCTTCTATCTGCTCAAGAACCCCGACCTGGTCCCCACGGTAACGATGGCAACCGCCTTTGACAGCTACAAGAGCAAAGGTGCAGCAGCAGGGGCAGCCCCGAATGCCTGGTTTGACCCAGTCTATTACGCCAATCGGTGGACAGACTTGAAATCTCTCAACCTCGATGCGGCTACGCTGTTTGCCCACTACAACCTCTATGGGGTCTGGGAGGGTCGAAGCGCAGGACCATCATTCGACAAATTCGATGGCACCAAGTACCTCAAAGACAATCCAGATGTCGCTGCGTATGTGGATGCCTACGTGAAGGACTTCCTGGGCAGTCGGAGCAATGGCGCAATTGCGCACTATGTGATCTATGGGGCCAACGAGGGAAGATTGGCGTACGACACTGCTGGGGTGGTTATCGAGCAGGCGATACTGATTGGGACTCCTTAAAGGTTAGACCGCAGCCGTATGCTCGCAATCTTCCCAAGGCAGGACCGTGCAATCACAGCAAGCCACCGCCGACAGTCGAAGTCGTAATAACCCCCTCAGATCGCCGTATTGGGGCAACTGCCGTGCCTACCGTTGGCTTGCCAACCGACTTTTTGTAGTGTTCTCCGGTCTCGCTGAAAGATGGCCGGTCGCCCGGGTCATATTTACTACGCAATGGAGAACCAGCTGAGCTTTTGACCTTCAGCAGTGAGCCGACAAGAAAGTTTTGGCCCATTGTGAAGAAATGCACCGTTTTGGTAATACTATGCTGGCGTTGTATCGATCACCATAAATGAGGAAGCCCACCCGCGATACCGCAAGTCTGTTCAGGAAGGAGAATGGCGCTGCGCGGCAGGACTATGGACGTTTTACAACCGAGTCACATCGAGTCCGAAAACCGCTTTGCACTATTGGCTACCAAGTTTTCGCTCAATCCGCCGATCAGGAACCATCCACATACAGGCCACCGCAAGGATGAGCAGACCGGAAACAATTGGCAATCCGAGCAGGGCCAGCGGAATGGCGAACACATAGGCTGCAAGAGAAATTTTGCCCTTGCTGTCGTTGCCGATGGCCTCGGCGATCAAGGACTCCTTGCCATGCGCGTGGATGATCTGAAACACCAAAATGGTGTAGGCCACAGCGCACATGCTCAAGTCGAATGCGTACACCGCCATGGGCATTGCGGCGAAGTGGTTTTCTCCCACCCAGGCGGTGGTGAATGGCATGAGCGACAGCCAGAAAAGCAAGTTCAAATTTCCCATAAGGATGCTGCCGTTCACATGCTTAGTAGCGTGCAGCAGGTGGTGGTGATTGGCCCAATAGATGCCCACATTCGCGAAGCTCAGCACGTAGCTTAAAAACACCGGCCACAAGGGCAAGAGGTCGGCCAGCTGGTCGCCATGCGGCACTTTGAACTCCAACACCATGATGGTGATGATGATGGCAATTACACCATCGCTGAAGGCTTCGAGTCGGGCTTTGTTCATGCTGATTGACCTTGAGCTGAGCAGTGATTAGACGACAAACGCTTAATAGTGCCTCAACTATGCATGACAAGCATTGGCGTTTGTTCAGGGGCGGACAAAAAAACAAACCACTAACGTCAAAAGACGCTCACGATCGTCGCGAAGGGGTTGTTGCAGGAGTCGTAATTGAGGTATTTGTTGCTTGGTGCAAATCAATCTAAGTCCTGCCACGCCCAAAAGGTAGATCTAGTCATGATCAAGATCGCATGCACTGTTCTACCTGCACAAATCTCATCCAATGGGGTAACCCCAGTGCTGCGGTCATTCATGGCATTCTGCACCGTGTTCAAAAGTCGCCAAAATAGAGCGAATCAGGCTCCAGTCAAATTTTTGCAGTCTTGGGTTCTTCAAATTGGAGATATTCATGTATGAATATCTGGTATTGAAACGTATCTAATTGTGTCGCGCACGCCTTGTTTGCACAATCACTGCATTCCACCTCATTGGAGAGATCACCATGCAACGCCGAAACTTCATTCGCCTCACCGGTGGCGGCATCATTGCCGCCGCCACAGTGAGCACAGTCGGGCTCACAGGCTGTGCCCCAACCATGCCAACGGATGCTATTGAAGCATGGCGTGGCCCAGCGCCGGACTTGGCCGCCACCGACGTGCGACGCTGGCTATTGAGCTATGCCATATTGGCACCGCACTCGCACAACTTGCAGTCTTGGATCGTGGATCTGGGCACACCGAACGAGATTTTATTGCACTGCGATTTGAAGCGCTTGCTGCCCCAAACCGATCCCCTGTCGCGCCAAATCATGATGAGCCACGGTACTTTCCTAGAGTTGCTCGACCTGGCCGCCAAAGAGCGCGGCTTGCGTGCCGAAATCAACTTGTTTCCGGAAGGCACCTTCGGTCCGGAGCGGCTCGACGCGCGCCCGGTGGCCCGCATCCGCCTGACACCCGACGCAACTATACAGAAGGACCCACTGTTTACCCAAGTACTGTTGCGCCACACCAATCGCAATGACTACGACCTCAGTCGCCCGGTGTCCTCCGCCGATTGGGGGGCCATGACCGGAGCCACCGAGCCCCATGCTGTGCGCTTTGGCCACGTGGGTTTGGAGCAGACTGAGTTGATCTCTGCGCATCGAAAAATTGCGGCCGAAGCCTGGCGCATTGAGCTGACTACGCCACGCACCATCATGGAATCATTTGACGTTCTGCGCGTGGGTGCAGACGAAATTTCACAGCACCGCGACGGTCTATCGCTCCTGGATGCCAAAGTGGTCTTGCTCAACCGCCTGGGCCTATTCGACCGCAGCAAAGCGCCTGCGTCCGACGACTACGCCACCACTAGCCAGATCAAGGATTTTAGTCAAAAGATCGACTCTACACCTGGGTTCCTGTGGATGGTGACCGAGCACAATGATCGGGTGACGCAAGTAAACGCCGGGCGAGCATATGCAAGGGTGCAACTCGCTGCGACAGCGCAAGGGCTGGTGATGCAGCCGTTGTCTCAGGCTTTGCAAGAATACCCCGAGCAGAGAAAGCCTTACTCAGACATCCATGCACTGGTGGATGCGACGCAACAAGGTAAAACCGTCCAAATGTGGGCTCGTGTGGGATACGCCACTCCGGTAGCACCGGCCCCACGGAGGCCGCTACAGGACTTTATTCGGGCGTAACCCTCATCTGACTTTGAGTGGTTCTAGCCAGAAACTCGACCAGTCGGTGCGCACCAGGGGGGTAAAGACGCGATACACCGTGACCGCTCTGGAGAGGCCTAACAAGTGAGCACGCGGTATGTAGAGCAGCGTCGCGACAGCCATGTGCTAGACATGACCTGAGTTAAACCTCGTTGATTTGCCCGCCGCAAGTCGGAAGTACAGATTAGCTTGCCAGGTTGCGGTCGCTCGTGAGCAGGAGCAGTGTGCCCTGAGCAGTCATTGGTCGGTACACTGAGCAGTCATCCGCTTGGGTAAAGAAAATTGATGAGTCGACACTCATCCCATTTGCTCCAAGAGGGCCCGCTTCTTGACTCGTATGCCGCGGTTTACAGTCCTTCAGGACGCCTCCCAGTTTGATACGATGGTGGCAATGAATTCGACTGAACATTGGACGGGAATGGTCCTTCCGGCGTCCCCATACAAAATCGGCTAAATGTGCCCATCCCCCGAAATTAGGACACTTTGTAAAGACGTCGCCAGGCGAAGTGCTATGGACGACGGTACTCGCTCTGAGCGTCAACCATTTGACGTGCCAAAGGCATCTCTCAATTGCCGTGCCCGCTTGACCTGATCGGTGTGAAGGTACACCGACGTGGTGGAAACTGAAGCGTGCCGCAGGTTGTCTCTCACTGTAGTCAATTCTGCTCCCCGCGCCAAAGCGTGTGTGGCATGGGTGTGCCTCATCCAGTGCGGACTTGCTCTTCGCAACTTCTCGGCCGTTTTTGGGGACTCAGCTTCAATGGCATCAGCAGTTGTTATGAAGAAACGGTTGATGACGTCCCACAACCGGCTGGAAGTAATGCGGCTGCTTCCGCCGCCGTTCTGCAAGTCTGCAATGAGTGGAGTGGACGGCTTCCACATGGCCGGCGTGGTTGGTATACCGCGCTGAATCAAGTAGTGATCCAGCGCCACCTTTGCAAGCGGGGGTAATGCTACCTTGCCCGCTTTGCTGCCTTTGCCGACCAACTTGAGCCAATGGTCTCCATGGACATCCGTTTCGACCTGTCCCAGGGTGGCTCCCACAAATTCGCTGGAGCGTAGACCCGTGGCATATGCGAAGTCCAAAACAAAGCGCAGACGTTGGGCTGCAGGTAGCTTCCATCCGTATGACCACTCCAGCCCATTAGCAACGGCTCGGATGATGCCCCACTCTCCCTCGGAGAACACGCGTCCTTCGTCCATGGGTGAGCTGCGGGCACCCCCGCGCACTTTGATTCCGGCAAACGGGTTGGCCACCACATAGCGCTGTTCAATCAGCCAACGAAACATAGCACCGATGACAGTCAAGGCATAGGCCGTGGAGCGTGGCGATAGCCCGGCAGCGAATGGCCGCCACTCTGCAGAAAAACGTGTCTGGGGTGGCCCAACCCATCGGCTGCGTGGCGTGGGGTTACGCAAGAACCCCCTGTAGGCCGTTGCATCCTCAGTGGTTAGCGACGACAGTGCACGGCCACGCTCCACAACGGCCCACAGAATCAGACGTTCTGCTTCTTTGCGATAGGCCCGTTTAGTAGCGCTGGACTCATGCAGTGCCAACCACGCCTGCACCGCCTCATAGTCATTGTCAGCACTGAGCGTGCAACTTGACGGCGGTCCACGGAAGGCGCCTTGGGTGCCGTTGAGTCCTTCCGGCACTTTCAGGCGCTCCCAGGGAACAACCGTCTGTACCGTTTCGCTGACCATCAATTCCCGCGCCCGTTCGGTCAATTGCGAGTGGGCCGCAAAGAAAGCTTCGATTTGGCGCGCCCCTTTGGCACCCAGCCCAGGAACCATCGTCCACCAGCGCCGCCGCCGCGGTACCCGCACCGTCAGCTGTGCAAGTGTCTTGATGTCTTGGGCGTATAGAGAATTGGCCGCACGCTTAGGAAGCCAAAGACGCACGTCATCGGTGATCCTGGGAGTCGGCTCTGGAGCAAGGCGCAATGCGTCAATGGCATGGGCAACGGTCATCGCATGTTGAGCGCGCTCACTCTCCGTGTGGTCCAGCAGTACCACTAGATCAGCCCGGTGGCGCCGCCGTGCAATGCTGATTAGTTGACGGCGAATGCCTCCAATCATTCCCCTTGATGACTGTCCCGAGACCTTCTGCGTCTCTAGGTAGCGTGCCACGGATTCGCGGGACGACAGACCGGCGTACCAGCCGCGCAAAGCGGCCAGTTCGGCTTCACCGGGGAAGGGATCCAGGCTTTCATCGTGTCCCAATGTTGGCAAGAGAGACATTGGCAGATTCTTCATGAATGCCAGTTAGTAATAGTGACAGTTCGACTGTGATAATAATGATTATCGTGTGCGTTATTAGAATCTGCCACTTATTGGCGCTCAAAGCAAGCGCAAATTTCATCAATTTGAGTGTTGCTGGGCCACGCGCAAGGTCACTGGGCCGTTCGCGCACTTGCGCACTCGCCTATCTAGCGCCCACGCATGTCAGCACCCGATTCGCACCGTCTGAGCATTCTCTCCAAATCCGAAATCCAAGAGCTTTATGGGATGCCGGTCTTCAACGAGGCCGACCGGTCGCTTTACTTTGACATGAGCCCGGTAGAAATGGCATCCGCTCAGGCCAGAACTCATGCATTAGGAATGTTCCAAACCCTTGAGCTGGGGTACTTCAAAGCAAAGCGGCAATTCTTCACCTTCCAAGTCATAGACGTGCAGGTCGATTTGCGCCATATCGCAGATCGGCACTTCTGGGGCATTGACACAAAAGAGTTGCAACTGCCCGTCGCAAAAACGCGCGCCAGAATTCGGCAAAACATTCTTGCACTGTGTGCCTACCAAGCCTTTGACAGTACAGCCGCCGCAGAATTGACCAGCAAACTGCTGCGTACGGCGGCCATATCGACCAAGCCCATCTACCTTCTGCGCGAAGCACTTCACCATCTTGAAACTCTACGCATTGTCGCTCCCAGCTACAGCACATTGCAAGACCTCATTGGTGCGGTGCTGGAGCGCGAGAACGCGCGGGTCACGAAGATCATGGATGAGCACATGTCAGCGGACGTCAGAAAGACCTTGGACGATTTACTACAAGGCGATGATGACGACATGCTCACCCTGAGCGCCATCAAGCGTGAACCCAAGAGCTTTGGCAACAAGGAGCTGCGTCAGGAGGTGGAGCGACGTCAATTCTTTTCTGCGACTCACCAATTTGCTCTCACCTTCGTGCCGCGCGCAGGCCTGTCAAATGAAAGTGTCAAGTACTACGCATCATTGGTCCAGTTCTACACCCGCTACAAACTCAGGCGTATGGCGTCCCCCAGCGCAAGACTTTTTCTGCTGTGCTTTTGCTTCCACCGGTACCGCCAGATCAATGACAATTTGCTGGAGGCCTTCATCTATCTGGTCGGCCAATTCGACAAGCACGCCAAGATTGCCGCGAATGACGCCATGCATCTGGCAACCTCCGAGGCGAGCACAAATTTACTCGCAGCCGGTGAAGTGCTGGGCCTCTTTGTGGATGAGTCCATCGCCGACGATTGTCCGTTTTCCACCGTCAAGGCGCGGGCTTTTGAATTGCTGGACCCCAAGGCTTTCCCGTTTGTTGCCGACTACTTGCGAGACGTCAACTTTGACAGAGTTGCCTTCGAGTGGTCTTACTTTGCCAAGCTCTCCAGGGCCATCAAGCGCAACTTGCGTCATCTGTTTAAGGAACTCGATTTTTCAGGGCGCGTAGACGCGGCGCCATTGATCAGCGCCATCACTCTCATGCAGGACATGTTTCGCCAGGACAAGTCACTGCGCCAGGCAGACGCCTCAAAGTTTCCTGATGCCATCATTGCGTCGGCTCTCAAAAAACACCTGTATGTCGAGACCAGCGAGGACGGAGAAAAGCGCAAGACACTCGACATGGATCGGTACGAGTTTCTGGTCTACAGGCTTCTGCGCAATGCGCTGGAATCCGGCGACTTGTATGTCAATCACAGCAACGAGTTCCGCCAGTTTGAAGATGATCTGATCAGTAATGCCCGCTGGGAGCACAAAGACGCTGTGCTGGCTGAGATCGGGCAGCCAGTCTTATCCATACCCATCGAGGAGACGCTGGCCACTTTGCGCACCAAACTCGAAGACCGGTTGGTAACCGTCAATCAGCGTGTGGCCGCCTGCATCAATACCAACATCAAGGTCGTGGGCCAAGGCGACAAGAAGCGTTGGTCCCTGATTTACCCCTCTGCGCCAGAGGTCAGCAATGCCCCGTTTTACAGCCAGTTGCCCGGAATCGCTGTTGCCGACCTGCTGCGCTTCGTGAACAAGGAGACTGATTTTCTGGAAACCTTCGAGCATGTACTGAACCGATCCGTCAAGCACTCGCCCGATCTGCGCCAAATCTTGGCTTGCGTGGTGGCGTATGGCACTAACATGGGATTAGGCAAGATGGCAGAGGTCTCGGGCTTGAGCCACGCCTCCCTGATCACCACTGCGCGCAGCTATCTGAGCCCGGATACCGTGCACGCTGCCAATGACGCCATCAGCAATGCCACGGCCGAGCTGCCGGCATTTAGGCTCTTCAATATCCGCGATGAACTGCATTCCAGCAGCGACGGCCAGCGCTTCGAGACGCAGATCAACACATTCAATTCCCGTTATTCGCCCAAGTACTTCGGCTTGGACAAGGGGGTGAGCGCCTGCACCCTGGTTGCCAACCACGTGCCTATCAACGCCAAGATCATCGGCACCCACGAACATGAGAGCCATTTCGTATTCGATCTGCTCTACAACAACACGTCGGACATCAAGCCCACACGCCACTCGACCGATACGCATGGGGCCAACCAGGTCAATTTTCTGTGCTTGTATGCCAGCGGGTACAGCTTTGCCCCGCGCTATAAGACCGTGCAGAAGAAAACCGCTTCCCTCGTCGGATTCAACCTGCCAAGTCAGTACCCGGCCGATATGCTGATTCGACCAAGCAATAGGGTCGACGAAGAGTTGATCATCAGCGAATGGCCCAACGTCCAGCGCATTTTGGCTTCCCTTGCTCAAAAGGACACAACCCAGGCAACCGTGGTACGCAAACTCAGCAGCTACGCCCGGCAAAACAACACCAAAAAGGCCTTGTGGGAGTTGGACAACATCCTTCGCACCATCTACATTCTGGACTTCATTGACGATGTCGAGCTGCGTCAGAGTGTACAAAAGGCACTCAACCGGGGCGAGGCCTACCACCGGTTCCGCCGGGCGGTGTCATTCATCAATGGCGGCAAGTTCAAGGTTCAGACGGAAACCGAGCAGCAAGTCTGGAACGATTGCGCCCGGCTGATTGCCAACGCGGTCATTTACTACAACACGGCCTTGCTGTCCAAAGTGTACGAACAGAAGGTGGCGGCAGGAGATCTGGACGCCATCGCTTTCATTCAGGGCATGTCGCCGGTGGCGTGGCAGCACGTGAACATGTTTGGGTCGTTCGAATTCAGCGATGAAGATCCCGACATTGACATGGATGCTCTGGCAGCCCAGTATGCGGACTCAGTGTTTTGGAGCAATGCCACGCATCCCGGTCAGGGGGATCTTTTCGACTGAGCCTTTGTACGACCTTCATAATGGTGGATCTGCCCCGATGGTTTGGTTCGCCTGCCGGGTGATGAGTCTTGCAATCAGTATCACCTGGTGCTACACTATGCCATGTCATCCAATGCGTCAAATCGCGCCTTCAAAACCGCCAGATTTTCCAAGGATGCAAAGAAGGCCAAGATCGAGGACGTTGAGCTTTGCTTGGTCATACAGCAGGTGCTGCTGGGTCAGGTAGATGATTTGGGTGGCGGTGTTTTTAAGAAGAGGCTCAATAACAACCTGCACCGGTCAATCATTCTGGCCAAGGGCGGCAAGTATTGGGTCTACGAGTACCTGTTCGCGAAGAAGGACCGCGCAAACATTGAGAACGATGAATTACTTGCCTTTCGCCTGCTGGCCAACAGCTATGCTGGGTTGACGCAACAGCAGGTTGGCCAGTTACTTGTTAACGCAGACTTTGTGGAGATTTGCCATGACGACAAAACAGAAATTCAAAAGTGATGCCTTTGCTGCAATCCATGCCTCTGCTGCTGCGTTGCAAAAGGTCGGCGCCATTGACCAAACCACGATGCGCCAGTTTGATGTGACCTGCCTGGCTGTGCCTACCACTCTGGCTCCAACCCAGATCAAAAATATTCGTGAACAGGCACATGTCAGCCAACCCGTTTTTGCACGCTACCTCAATACCAGCGAATCCACTGTTCAAAAGTGGGAATCCGGCAGCAAACAGCCCAGTGGCATGGCGCTCAAATTATTGGCTGTAGTTCAGAAACACGGACTGGGTGTGCTGGCCTGAATTTTGTATGGCAGCAGTGCCGCGATTGTGTGAATTGATCGGTCTCCAGCGTGGGCCCGCTGGAACTTGCAGCGGTGCAACTTTACAAAGTGTCCGATTTTCGGGGGATGGGCACATTTAGCCATTACGGACTTTGCCTCCAGACCACCAGAGAACCGCTGCATTCACCGGTCGCGCAATGGGTTCCAAAAACTAGCAGGCACTTGGCTCAGCCATTTCAAATCTGAGTGTGCAAAGTCCGGGTATTCAGTGCAGGGGCATATTGATCAGGAGAAGGCGGAGAGAGAACTGCTTGCCGCCTGAGTTTGGAACGGACCGTCACTCTTCGCTCTCCAAGTTCGTGAAGCCGATTGAGCAAGGTAGGGAGCAAGAAATTGAGATCGCCCGCAACTGTCAGCCTGCGGCGGGACAAGTGGCGATCGACGCATCCCCGACTGAAAAGCGTATTGGTATAGCCAGAGGTTTGTTCGTTGTGCCTTAGGGCATCGACAAACACGTCGTCGAAGTTGTTGCGCTGTTTTCTGGTGAGGCATCCTTGCGAACCTCTTGCTCAGCAGACAAAGTACTCATCCAGCGACTTCGGTTAGTAGCGTTCAGTGCAAGAACCTGGTTCGGTTCAAGTTTCCGCTTCAAGGTCATGGCATCCTCAATCAAGCGCGTATACTGTACAACTATCTGCACATTATGTACGGATCAGGAGACTGTCATGGGCATTTCAGCAAGCGACGTTATCCCGCTCTCGCACGCCAGAGCCAACTTTTCCGAGTTGGCTGAAGAAGTCAAGGCCGGGGCTGAGAAAATTGTGACCAAAAACGGAGAAAGCTTCATTGCACTGATCGACTCTGACCGGCTCGATTACTACCACAAGCTTGAGCGCGAACGCATCCATTTGCTCCTGGTCGAGGAGGTGTCTAAGGGACTTGACGACGTGGCTGCCGGTCGCGTAAAGGATGCCCGTAGCGCTATCCAAGCGATCAAACGTCGACGTAGCGTCTGACCGTTACAGAAGTTTTTGCAGTGGCAAAAAAGCTTGTCGTTAAGTTAACGGCCAACTTCGAGCGGAACTTGGCTGACATTGAGCGGTTTTTGACACAGGTGGAAGCTGCGCAAGCATTCGACGGCCTGTTGGAGGAGTTGCTTGAGACCGTGATTCCGAACCTCGAACGGTTTCCAGGCATGGGGCGGCCATTTCTGAACAGGGCTGTCGGATCAGTGGAAGCCACGAACGCGCTGACCGCACTGCGGGCCAAAATGAAAGCTGTGCTTGCAGACCCAGATGGTCTGCGGGAATACGTCATGGACCATTATTTGGTGCTGTACGTGCAGATCCATGACAACATTTTTCTGTTGGCGATCAAGCATCATCGCCAGCTTTCATTTGATTTTGAGGCGCATTGGACTGCTGTCTCTTGAAAGCAGATATTGATTAATGCCCCAATTGGTGATGCTTCGTTATTGTTTCTCGATGGGAAGGTTGATCCGCTTTAGTTCCGGCGCCGGCACAAACGACTTCACACCCAGGGCGGTGTAAATATCCGCGGGGAAGTGGATTGCGCCGGACTTCATCACCAGGCTGATGCGGCGAATGTCGCTGATCCTGACCGAGGGGTCACCGTCAATCAATACCAGATCGGCATCCTTGCCCACCGTGATGGAGCCTGTGCGTTCTAGCACCTGGGCGTACTTCGCACCGTTCCACGTGGCAATCTTTAACACTTCAGTTGGGCTGATACCAGCGGCCACATACAACTCCAATTCACGATGCAGTGTGAAACCGGCAATACTGTCCGTTCCTGCCAGTAATGGCACACCGGCCACGTGCATTTTCTTGACCAAACCCATCAACTTTTCGTACGACTTGCGAAACGGCTCTTCATTTTTGGAAGTGACATCCATGGAATTAGTCAACCAACCCCGGCGGATAGTCGGAGGGACATGGGTCGCGACGAACTTGTACGACGGGTTGGCGGCACCCTGACGTTGCAGGAACATGGCCTCAAAGGCGGTCATGGTCGGGTCCACCGCCGTGTTGCGGTCCACCAGCAGTTGCACAAAGTCTTTCACTTTGTCCGACTCCAGATCAATTTGGTTGGCGTTGTCACCCACAAGATAGAAGCGCAGCAAGGTGCGCGTATCGTCTTCGGGCTTCACGAGGAAGTTGAGCATGACTTGGTTAATGTGCTGAATTTCATCAAAACCGGCGCGCACCGCTTCTTCAGCCCGCATGAATGCGGGGATGTGCCCGCTGACACGCACGCCATGCGCATGCGCGTAGGCAGCCACCGGAACTATCCACTCGGGGCGCATGGAGTTATAGAGCTTGACCTGGCGATAGCCGTGCTGCGCATACCAGTCAATTGCACGCTTGGCTTCATCCACGTCCTTGACTTTAAACCCATAGGAGGAGGAAAACGGGCTGTCGCCCTCGATGAATCCGGTCGGAACAATATGCGGTCCAATTGCCTCGCCTGCGTCCACCTTGCTAGTTAGTCTGACCAGAGCAGTGTTGACGTTACCCATGTCACGCAATGTCGTCACTCCGCCGGCCACTTGCAGCACCGCATCCCATGGGCTGGTATGACCGTGCGCATCAAACAAGCCGGGCAACAGGCTACGTCCGGTGCCGTCGATCACCGTGGCATCATCCCGCAACGGGTTGTTGGGCGGAAGCACGGATGCAATCTTGCCCCGATACACAAACACGTCTGATGGTCCCCGCATGGTCGCAGCCTCGGAGTCAAACCAGCGCACATTGCGGAACACGGTCACGCCGGAAATGGCCTTGATGTGCTCGCGTGCGAGCTTTTGCAAAGTCTTGTCGTCCGCCACCATTTGTTTGTCCAGAAGCGCCTGGGCGTTGCTTTCCCATCCCTCTTCAATCACGCTAAAACCAGGGTAAACAATGCCGAACAGGCGCGCAGTGGCTGGGTTGGGGCCCTTCCACATCCAGAAGTAGCTGGGCTCCAAGCCCAAGCCAGACACGGCGTACAGGATCACGCCTTTCTTCTGTTTACCGTTGGTGACATCCGCATCCATGATGCGCAAGGCTGAGAGTTGTCCACTGGGCAGAGCGCCAAGTTTGTTGCCGGGGGCGCGCAGCAAAGCGCGCAGGGAAATAGCCGCAGCCTCCAGGCTGCTTTCCACTGGAACGTATAGCGCAGAATCTGCCCTATCCGCTTCGCCGGTATCGGCATTGGAAGTCCAGGCAGCACGTCCGCCCTTGCGAGTGAATGTTTCAGCCACGGGGGCACCGAAGGTCGATTTGCCCGTGACTGAGAAAGAAGCGAACTGACCTTTGGCGTCCAGTGCTATGTTCTCAAACAAATCCGGGCCACGACCGTTATCGCGGTACGAATACTCGGTCTTGATGATCCCGTCGGCAAAAACCCTGACAACCTGTTTTCCAGCGGTCTTGTCCTGGATCGTGATGGTGTGGGTAAAGGATTGTGTAGTTTTAGCGTCGGCTGCTTGCACAGTAAAGCCAGCGGCAGCAAGGCCGATAGCAAGGCCGCATCTAATCAATGAAAAGCGCAACATGAATGAATTCCTCTAGGTAATGAAGGCGATTTCTCAAATTCGCCAAACGTTTCGCATTAACAACTGCTATCGCAGTCACTAGTCATATCAGGTGAGGTGATGTCCACTTGAGTTCAACCGTCGTCGACCACTCTCAGTCAGGTCACACTGTGGCTCGATCAATTGACCTGCCCGGCTCCTGGCA
>Ga0194060_10001866_pt1 | contig 15054 bp, 21 predicted proteins | sample SepL225m_MetaG_FD_163427 | JGI IMG/M metagenome (GOLD analysis project Ga0194060, IMG submission 163427) | Anoxic zone freshwater microbial communities from boreal shield lake in IISD Experimental Lakes Area, Ontario, Canada - Sep2016-L222-5m | ecosystem: Environmental > Aquatic > Freshwater >...
AGCTGTTATCGCTCAGATCGTCGGAACTTTGCTCGGTGTTGAAATTGGTAAGGGAAATATCCCTGCGCAATACTCACTACCAGCACTATTCGCTATCAACCCACAGGTTGGTTGCGACTTCATTCCAGTAGGTCTTGCACTTGGCGAAGCCGAGCCTGAGACTGTCGAGATCGGTGTTCCTGCGGTTCTGTTCTCCCGCGTGATCACTGGTCCTCTTTCAGTTGTCATCGCTTACTTTGCAAGCTTTGGCCTGTATCACACCAGTAAGTAAGAACAAGCACGATGGATATCAAGGTGCGGGGCAACTCGCACCTTGATTGCTTAAAAGAAAATCTCAGCAAAATCTGAAAAACTTTAACTACCATTAGAGATAACTAGTTTTAATAAGCTACCAAGGAGCAAAACATGGGTGAATACAAGAGCGTAACAATTTCAGCCGGCCGTGGCGGTTGGGGTGGTCCATTGACCATTACACCAACAGATGAGAAGCCATATATTTATTCAGTTACCGGTGGTGGAATTCATCCAGTTGCGCAACGAATCGCTGATATAACTGGCGGCACCCCATTTGATGGCTTTAAGAGCAGCGTGCCATTCGACAAAATTGCTGTCGCCGTTATTGATTGCGGTGGAACTGCCCGAGTAGGCGTTTATCCCATGAAGAAGGTTTTAACCGTGGATATCCATGCAACTAGCCCAGCCGGTCCATTGGCAATGTTCATCACAAAAGAACTTTTCGTCTCTGGTGTAAAAGCCGACGATATTAAGGAAGGCTAAAGCGGTTGAATGAAATAGTTTATTCAACAACCGTTACATCAGTAGGAGAACTTGTAACCGATTTTCGGGAACAAGGCGTTTTAGTCTTTTTCGGAGAGAACGCTCCTATTGAGCTCCATGAATTTTCTATCCTTCATAAACCCGATATTGAAACTCGTCCCCCGCAAACCGGAGACACAATTCGATTGAGTGATGAAGAATTCACAGTCCTAGCAGTGGGATCAGTGGCCGGCGACAACTTAATGAGTCTTGGCCACTTAGATCTAAAAGCAAATGGATTTTCCGAAGCAGAGTTGCCCGGAGATGTTAACGTCGAAGTTCGAGAACTTCCTTCCGTAAAAGTTGGAGATCGTCTAGAAGTCATCTCGGCTTAGTCGAAACTCAAGCACCACAACAGAAAAGAGAAAATGAAGTGTCTTACTCATCCAGACTTGAAGCACATGCAAAGTCGATCGGAAGAGATACAAAAATTGCCATCGTAGGTGCGGGCCAAATGGGCCATGGATTTGGTTGCCAGGTTGATCGCATGCCTGGCCTAACGGTCTCCCTCGTTATTGATATCGATCCAGCCCGTATAACAGCGCTCTACTTAGATCTTGGCGAAGAAAACCCGGTTATTAGCGATGATAAGAATGACATCACCCAGGCTCTTTTAGCTGGTAAGCGCGTAGGTACCACTGTTTCGTCCTTCTTGTCGGAGTTGCCCATTGACTTCGTCGTGGAAGCTACTGGAGTACCTGAAATCGGTGCTCAAATTACTTACTCATGCTTAAAGGCAAAGATGGATGTAGCTGTTTTGAACGTAGAGATGGATGTAACCATCGGACCGCTACTTCATAAGACAGCCGTTGACAATGGTGTGATCTACACCGTCTGTCACGGAGACGAACCTATCGAAGCAAAGGTTTTGGTGGACTATGCCCGTGACCTGAATTTCGAAGTTGTCGCCGCTGGAAAGGGGAAGAACAATCCCTTCGAACCGTTAAGCAATCCAGATTCAGTTCGCGAACGTGCCACTGCAAAAAACATGAATCCGAAAATGTTGTGCTCCTTCACTGATGGTTCCAAAACCATGACTGAAATGGTCGCCTTGGCAAATACCACGGGGATTCCATTATCAAAGCGCGGCATGTATGGACCAGCTGCCACAGTCAAGACCTTGAACAACGTCTTCGCACTCAAAGAAGATGGCGGCGTTCTTGATAAGGCTGGAGTAATTGATTATTGCACTGGCGATGTAGCCCCTGGAGTCTTCGTTATCGTTCGAAGCGATTCGAAATACATCAACCACGAGATGACTTACCTGGGTATGGGCCCTGGCCCATACTTCACGTTATATCGCCCTTATCACCTAGCCTCTGTCGAAGCGCCTATGTCGGTTGCTCGCGCTGTCGTTGATCGTGAATCATCCTTGTTCGCAACCAGTTTGATTGCCGAAGTTGTGACCATGAGTAAAAAAGACTTAGTCGCCGGCGAAAGAATTGACGGTATTGGTGGCTTCACCGTTCGTGGCTACGCAGATATCGCCGCTGATGCTCGTGCCGAGAACTTAGTTCCAATTGGCTTAATTCAAAATGCCATCATGAAGCGAGATGTACCAGTTGGAACATTGCTTACATATGATGACGTTGAGCTAGATCAAAACAGTCTGATTGTGGCACTTCGCAAAGAACAAGATGAGATGGGACTTACTTACGCTTCCTAATCACTATCGACTTCTGGTTTAGAAGTATCGCTTGTCAGCCCAAGTTCTCTCATGAGTTTGCGTTGGCGAGGGGTTAACGGGTCGCGCTTCTTGGGGGTTTTACCAGAGGCAATGACCCGTTGCGCTTCTTCCCTGTTTTGTTGGTCTCGAACTTGACCATCCTCAATAGCCATTTCGCCGGTTGCCATTAATCCCAATTCAGCCATTAACTCTTCTTGGGCTTGAGTGAATAGACCTTGATTCTGATATTTTTTCAGATACTGAGCTTTTATCTTGGCCGCCTTTGCTTCGGGTGTGAGTTTTTCCCCACCTCGAAACCGTCTTAGCGCCATGAAATTAGTCTGACACAATTACCTCATGAAGTCTCAAATGCGTGCCGCAGTCGTCGTCTTGGCGGCTGGCTCCGGGTCGCGCTTTGGACACGTCACCAACAAGGTCTGGTTGCCTTTGAGCGGGCGCCGAATTATCTCCAGATCCTTAGTAAATGCCACAAAAAGTTTCCGCGGTTGCCGAACGATTCTGATTATCAATCCCGATGACGCCCAATTGGCAAAGACGACCCTGGCACGCGAAGTTCCCCAGTTAAAAGTCGAAATTGTTCCAGGCGGCGCGACTCGACACGAATCCGAATACCACGCGCTAACTTACCTAGCCCCAGAAATTGAGTCCGGGGAGATAAATGTAGTTCTTATTCACGATGGCGCCAGACCCTTGGCCACAAGTTCGCTCTTTCGAAATATTGCCGAGGCCGCACATCGTCACGGAGGTGCGCTTCCGGCTATCAAAGTTTCTCTACGCGAGATGGATCTTCAAAGCAGCGAAACAGTTGTCAGAGTCCAAACTCCTCAAGCCTTTCAAGCAGAACCACTTTTAACAGCGTATCGTCAGGCATATCAAGATGAATTTCACGGAACCGATACGGCGGCCTGTATGGAGAAATATTTTCCAGATATTCAGACAAAAGCCGTTGAAGGCGAAGTATCCAATGTCAAAATTACCTACCCGCAAGATCTAGCAATTGCAGAGCACGTACTTGAAGTAAGGAGGTATAAAGATTGAGTAATGAAATGTTAGAAGCGGAACTGCATTGTGCACAATGTCAGCAAGAAACACTTCATCAATTGCGTTATGCCGGTCGACTTCTTGTTTCTACAACCTGCTCGGTCTGCAAAGCCCAGGTTAAGCACGAATCAAATGATCTACGTATTCACTATGCCAAAGATTTGCAGCACCGTATTGCCACAAAACCCTGGCGGCTATGGAAGCGATTTTGGCGGGCACCCAAGGCGGTCTTCTGGAGTTTTCCACGGAAAGCGTTAGGGCAACCTTTCAAAATTTGGCGCGAATACCGAAATATCGGGAAATAGAAATCACGCTGTTCAGGTCTTAGCGAGCCACTGTTTTTTGCCAATGTAAGAACGATGCCAAAAGTGAGAGTTCATCATTGGAATTCACTCGAATTGATTCCGGATCTGAATCCACATAACTGATTGCAATTTTCTCTCGAAGCGGCAAAAACCAGCCAGAATTTACTTCATTGCTTTTTTCCTTAAAATCAATTGCGCTGGTTCGCACTATTTCTGGCGAGGAAACTCTTCGAACAGTGGTTCGATCGATAGTGTGTTTAATAAAGCCGTCATCGGAAATCGCTTTTAAGGTCTCGGTAAAAGGGGTGGATGCTCTTGCAGCATCTGCGTTTGAGATTAGGGCTTCCAGAGTGGCGTGAAATTGCCCAATTTGAGTTAGAGGTCGGTTGGAATCATGAACTGCAACAAACTCGTAGTTTGTGAGTTCGGACTTGATTTCTTGAGCTAGAGCGGTTGGGTCATTGGGGTCACAGATAATTGGCTGATAATCGATGCCAGCTTCCATCAACATTTCACCGACCTGCACAGAGAGTTCGTGAGGCATGGCCACTAATATCGGGTGCCTCTCCCCCAACGCCCGAGCAAATGCTTGAGCCACCAGTGCGGAGGACACCAGAACAAAAGAATCCCCCAAGGGTGCCAGTGCAGTTTTGGAAGTAACTGCAACGACGACCTTGAGGGATGGAATAGTCACAAGATTCTGTTTGTATAGGTGAGGCAGGGTTATGAAGCCAAGACCTCGTCAAGGATGACGCCGGCTTTTTCTTCATCGGTACGTTCGGCGAGCGCTAATTCGGAAATCAGAATCTGCTTTGCCTTGGCCAACATTCGCTTCTCGCCCGCAGATAGACCTCGGTCTAGGTCGCGGCGGTAGAGATCTCGAACAACTTCAGCCACTTTGATAACGTCACCGGAAGCAAGTTTTTCAACATTGGCTTTGTAGCGACGGGACCAATTGGTGGGTTCTTCGGTGTATGGCTGGCGCAGAACGTTAAATACACGGTCCAATCCAGCGCTATCTACGACATCTCGCACTCCGACAAGGTCAACATTTTCTGCTGGAACTCGAACGGTGAGGTCGCCTTGGGCAATCTTGAGGACTAAATAAATCTTGTCTTCGCCTTTAATGGTCCGAGTCTCAATCGCTTCGATGAGAGCCGCTCCGTGATGGGGATAAACAACGGTTTCGCCGACCTTAAATGACATTCACTTGCCTTTCGGTAGAGGCCAAGGATACCAGCAGATTGTGACCTGGCTCTAGCCGTGATTATCGGCTGCCAGCCAGAGGAGAGCAGGCCCATTTTGGCGCCAATTGCGGGAAAATCGCGCTTAATCGGTAGCATCTGCTCATGTCCTTGACCTCGAAATTCGCACCTAAGTCGGTAATGGCAGTTTTCATGATTGCTGGTCTGGGATTGACCCTCACCGGGTGTTCCACTGGCTCAGATGCACCCACCCGGATGATTAAAAAGGTCACCGACGGAGCTGAAGCAGATTCAGGCGCGATCAAGGCCCGTGACGTTCTCCTGGTTGCTCAACCCGATGGCGCTGCCGTTCTGGTAGGAACAGTGGTCAATACCGGCGACAGCGCCGATCAACTTTTATCCATAAGCGTTGATGGACTGCCAGCCACGCTTTCTGCCAGCCCTATCGATTTAGTTCTGGATAAGCCCGCAATCTTTGCTGGAGATTCGGCAAATCAAAGCGCGGTTATTCCAGGCTTAAATAAGGCGCCTAGCTCTCGGGCAACAGTTGTTTTCACTTTCCAAAGCGCAGGTGCAATTACTCTCGATGCAATCGTCCGCGAGAAGAGCGACATCTACGCCAACGTGGGAAACTAAGCCTCGAATTTATAGCCTAAGCCTCGAACGGTCTGAATTGAGATCGGATTAGCAGGATCAACTTCAATGCGTGCGCGCAAGCGCTTGACATGAACATCCAAGGTTTTGGTATCGCCAAAATAATCGCTACCCCATACTCGGTCGATCAATTGTGATCTGGTTAGTACTCGGCCGGAATTTCGGATGAGAAATTCCAATAATTCAAATTCTTTCAGCGGAAGATTTTGATTTGTGCCGTTGATCGAAACGGTGTGGCGATCTACATCCATTCGGACTGGACCTGCTGCCAAGATTCCATCTGCTATCGAAACCTCTTCCCCCTGACGTCGTAGCACTGCACGAATTCGGGCAATCAACTCCCGAGAAGAATATGGCTTGGTTACATAATCATCGGCGCCCAATTCCAAACCAACGACTTTATCTACTTCGGTATCTTTTGCAGTAAGCATGATGACTGGGACATTGGAACGAGTTCGAAGTTGTCGGCAGACTTCGGTTCCAGGTAAGCCAGGAAGCATCAAATCCAGGAGCACTAAATCTGCGCCGTGCCGGTCAAACTCTTCAATTGCCGCGGGGCCACTGTCAGCCACAGAGACATCGAAACCCTCTTTACCCAAGAGATAGGCCAAAGCATCCGAAAAAGATGCCTCATCTTCAACTACCAAAATCTTTGTCATTGCTCTGCCTCCACGGCTGTTGTTGAAGAATTCATTCCATTTTCTTGCATGTGCGGCAGTCGAATTGTGAAGGTACTACCCGAACCTTCCATACTCCAAACAGATACATCGCCACCGTGATTGGAAACTACATGCTTAACAATTGATAGTCCTAAGCCGGTGCCTCCAGTGAGCCGTGACCTAGCTGGATCGACTCGATAAAAACGTTCAAATATTCTCTGTAAATCAGTTTCTGGAATTCCAATACCTTGATCGGAAATAGAAATTTCACAAAGGTCTCCACTATTTCTGACAGCCACAGCGACTCGGGTTCCATTGGGACTGTAATTAATAGCATTCTCGATTAAGTTATGAACGGCCATGAGAATTTGACTTCGATCCCCTTGAATTTTGGCTTCAACCTGAGATGAATAAACAATTGCAATTTCGCGCGCGCCCGACGTAAGCCGAGATTGATCGATCGCTTCTTGGACCACATCTGAAATCTCAAAAGTTTTTGCATCCTTTAATGGATCATCGTCTTGCAATCTAGAAAGGTCGATAATCTCCTGGACTAAATCGGTCAATCGTTTTGCTTCGGTCTGCATCCGAGTTGCAAAACGAGTAATCGCAACCGGATCATCGCTAGCTCCCAAAACCGCTTCACTCAATATGGACAGAGCACCGATGGGGGTTTTGAGTTCATGAGAAATATTGGCGACGAAGTCCCTGCGGATCGAGTCGAGTCTTCGCATTTCGCTATCATCAAAAATAAGGATGACGACCAAACCTTCGTTCCCAATCGGGGCGACTCGCACTAACAAATCGTGAGTTCCGGCCCCGATAGGCCCGCGAGGTAGTTCCATAGTATTTTCTTGCTTTGAACCAGAACGTCGCACCGCTCTGACCAGCATCAATAGTGGCTCGTTGAGCAACCGCGCATCTCGGACGATATTGAATGTATTTATTCCGCCAGAGGCATAAACCACACTCTCGCCTGGCGCCAACACGATGGTTTCGGCATCGACAATTTGAAGTAAATCCTTGAGCTCTTGGGACAGGCTTGCGGGAGTCGGCACACCAATAACCTCTACCTCTGAGGAAATCTTCTTTCGGATCCACGCCACCCCCTTATCGTAGGAGTACCCATACCTCAGGTCCTGCGAAAGGAGGTTTTATGCGGGAAATTACTCCAAACTTTGCTTTCTGTTTGAGAGCCGTTAACCCTGGAACCCAAATTCGACGCTGCGAACCATTATCGTACGCTTATGCGCGATCAATATCATGAAGAGCTAGATTCAATGCGGACCAGCCTCCTGCTCATGGCGGGATTGGTAAAGGACTCCATTTCTAAGGCGACCTTGGCCCTTCTGACCTGTGATTTGAGTTTGGCCGAGCAAGTCATCGCCGAAGACAATGTCATCGACACCATCCAGCATGACCTCGATGCCCGCGGCGTGAACTTGATGGCTCGCCAGCAACCAGTTGCCTCAGACCTTCGAACCCTGGTTACTGGATTTCGAATGAGCGCTGATCTTGAACGCATGGGAGACCTTGCCAATCACATCGCAAAATTAGCCAGAATGCGTTTCCCTGGTTGTGCTGTGCCGTTAGAATTAATTCCCACCATCGAAGAGATGGGCCGAACCGCTGTCCTCATTATCGACAAGATGGCCTCAATTATCGAACATCGCGACATCGTTCGCGCGCTAGAGATTGAAACCGATGATGATCAGATGGATATCTTGCACCGGAAAATTATTTCAACCCTTCTCGCAGATGACTGGGCTTATGGCGTTGAAACTGCGATCGACATGACATTGCTTGCACGTTACTACGAGCGTTGTGCCGACCATGCGGTCTCAATTGCCCGCAGGGTCTACTTCTTAGTTACTGGAGAATACGCTTCGCCAAAAGCTTAACTTTATTTCTTTCCTTGATTGGCAACTGCTTCAATTGCAGATTTAGCCGCTTCCGGATCTAAATAGAGTCCACCTTTTTTCATAGGTGTGTAATCATCATTGAGCTGGTACAGCAACGGAATCCCTGTTGGAATATTTAGTCCGGCAATATCTTCATCCGAAATTCCATCTAGGTGTTTCACTAATGCCCGAAGCGAATTTCCATGTGCCGTCACTAAAACAGTTTTACCGGAATCTAAATCAGGGATGATGGAACTTTCCCAATAGGGAAGCATCCGAATAATCACATCTTTAAGACATTCTGTTCGAGGTAAGCGTGATCCCAATTCCGCATATCGAGGATCTCCAAATTGGCTAAACTCATTGGTGTCATCCATTGGCGGAGGTGGCACATCAAAGGAGCGCCGCCACAACATGAACTGTTCCTCGCCGTAGGCTTCCAGCGTTGCTTTTTTATCTTTACCTTGCAGAGCACCATAATGCCGTTCATTTAAGCGCCAATCTCGACGAACCGGAATCCAATGCCGATCAGCAACATCAAGCGCAATCTGAGCCGTGTGGATCGCCCGTCGCAACAGGGAGGTATGTAACACATCAGGCAGTAGACCATTTTCTTTCAATAATTTTCCACCGCGCTTGGCTTCGGCTTCACCCTTTTCCGATAAGCGAACATCTACCCAACCGGTAAAGAGGTTCTTTGCGTTCCATTCACTCTCACCATGGCGGAGCAAGATCAAGGTCTTTGTCATGCCAGAAGTTTACTTAATCAAATGCTCGAACGCCGCCAGATTGGCAAGGGATTCGCCTCGAGAGACTCGCCACGCCCATTCCCGCCTGATCGCTGAAGCGAAACCTAACTCCAATAAGGGGTTAAAGGAACTATCCGAATATTGCAATACTGAACCGAGTATCCGATCCAATTCTTGTTCCGACACTGCGGTTATAGGCAACCTACCCACTAAATAGATATCGCCGAGTTCATTGATGGCAAAAGCCACTGAATACATGGATGCGTTCTTTTTCAGCAGCCATTCGTGAACTTGTGCAGTATTTTCATCAGGCTTTCGAATCACAAAGGCGTTAATACTTAAAGCATGATCGCCAACTACCAAAGCGCAATGAGTCTGAAGCTTTTTCTCGCCGGGCAATGTGAGTAAGAAAGTTTTTTCATCAGGTTTTTCAAAATCTAGATCATGTGAATCAAGGAACTCATCAATGACTGCAAGTGGGGAGATCACAAAACTACTGTGCCAACCATAAAGACTGAGTTTTCGGTTGCGAAATCACGTGATCATAAACTTCAAGTGTTCGACGAGCAGTTGTTTCCCACCCAAAGTGCGAAGCGTGATCTACCGCTCCAATGGATAATAAAATTCTTCGTTGCGGTTCGGCAATAAGTCTGGAGATAACGGCCGACCACGCTTTGGGATCATGCCCATCAACCAAAGACCCCGAAATTCCATCAGCAACTGCAGTGCGAAGCCCGCCAACCGCGGTGGCTACTACTGGAGTGCCACAAGCCTGCGCTTCCAAGGCGACCAATCCGAAGCTTTCGCTATAACTAGGAACGCAGACCAGATCTGAGGCGCGGTACCAATCGGGAAGTTCAGTTCGCAATACTGGTGGTTTGAAATGCACGATATCTTCAACGCCTAAGAACTTCGCCATCATACGTAATCGTTCAGGCTCGTTTGATTTGTTTCCGGAGGCGCCACCGATAATCACCAAAGCCAATTTGGCGCGTAGGTGCGGAGTGTGGGAAACCAATTTGGCGATTGCACGAACTAAAACTTCAGGTCCCTTATGCGGTTGAATCCGCCCCACAAAAGTAAGCAGTATTGCATCAGGTGCAATATTGAGCGCGACTCGCGCCGCAGCTCGCCCTTTGCCAGGAGTGAATCGTTCCAAATCAACGCCGGGTGTGACCACGTAAACATTGTCGGGACAAGCATCGTAAAGAGAAACCAAACTTGCCGCTTCGGCATCGGTATTGGCGATCAAGGCGCTTGCGGCTTTCACTACTTGTTCTTCGCCGATTGCTCGGGTGGTTGGCTCTGGTGCTTCGCCCTCAGCCAACGCCAAATTTTTCACCTTTGCCATTGTGTGCATTGTGTGGACCAACGGAATTCCAGTTCGTTCGCTGATCATCCAACCCAACTGACCGCTGAGCCAATAATGGGAATGAATGACATCGTAATAATCGGCGGCAAAACGAGATTGCAAATGCATGAAACTAGATGTGAGTGCACACAACTGTGAAGGAAGTTCCTCTTTGGAAAGTCCTTCGTACGGCCCCGCTTCTAGGTGGCGAACCGTCACACCATCGGCAATCTGCACGGACTCCGCAAGGTCGCTCTGTGTGGCGCGGGTAAAAATATCTACTTCAATGCCGGCCGCTGCCATTTTCATGGCGCTCTCCACCACATAAATATTCATACCACCAGCATCGCCAATTCCGGCCTGCTCTAATGGAGAGGTATGAACCATCAAAGTGGCTACACGGGCGGTCATGTACGAAAGTCTAGACCGCCTTGGGAAGTACCGCGAATGAAGTTAGCGATTACCTGAGTTAGGCAATCAGCGCCCTAATCGACCCGACTGGTTCGCCACCACCGAGGATGGTGACTCCTTCATCCAAGGAATCAATCCCCCACTCTTTAAAAGCAGCTTGGACTATGGGACCGAAGGCTCGATTACTGCCATCAACGATTTTGAAGACCAAGGTTCGACCATCGGGCAAAGTCGCTACTTCTACCGCCTCTGCGCCTTCCTTCATGAAGAGCCCTGGGATCGCCCGCATTAGCCGGGTAGTCAATCGACCCTCGCCGGCGACTAGCAACGGGTTAGCCCGACAAGCGCCCATAATCTCTTGATAAATCGGATCATCCGAAATTGTCATGGTACGAAATGCGCGTGCTAAGCCCAGCGTAGATGTTGCGAAAAGTGGTGCACCGCAACCATCTACCGTTGTAGCAAAAACACTTTCTTCCGTTAACGCTTCAAATTCGGCTTTAATAGCGATCTGCAATGGGTGATCAGGTGACCGATAACTCTCCAGATCCCAACCATTGATGACGCAGGTTCTCAGCATTCCGGCGTGCTTGCCGCTGCAGTTTTGCGCAAGCCTGGTTGGCTCGCCCCAATTCTTCCGTTCCTCTTCAGCCAATGGCTTGTCGGGAGTATTTCGAAGCGCACTTTCATCCAAACCAGAATCAGTCAACATGGATTTAGCAACGCTTTGGTGCAACGCAGTTCCAGAATGACTGGCACAAATAAGAGCTAACTGTTCTGGGGTTACTTTTAATCCGGAGCGAAGCATTCCTGCTGCTTGCATAGCTTTCAAAGAAGAACGACCATACATCGGAAGTTCAATGGCACCTTTTTGCAAATGGATAGAGCCATCTGCATTGAGCATCACTAAGTGACCTGAATGCAGTGACTCCACCATTCCGTGCCGAACTACTTCTGCCAAAATTTCACCTTGTGTACGCGATTGATAAAAGTTAAAACTCATTAAATATTCACTTGCCGTTCCAGCGATGACCACGTGTGAGATTGAAGTTCGTGACCATTTGTCGCCATGTCGTAGGAGGTAAAGAGTTGACCGTCAACCAAACCATACAGGCGAGCGCCATCTTCCACACTTTTTGCAGATGGCGCGGAATAGGCTCCATCCCAAGCCAATTGAATCTTTGCAGGTTGAAAGACACCTACCCAGCCTTCGGTAATTCCAGTGTTATGGGCAATGACAACTTCTAAAACATTGTTCGGCTTAACTCGCCAGAATCCAACTTCAATCGCGGATAAACGAATCACCTGATTGTTCTCGTCAATCAATTTTGTTTTCGATGAATATTGCAAGAACGGCCGGCCGTCATGACTAAAGGTGATTTCTTGCTCGAAGGAGAATGGCTCAATCCCGGGATAATCGCCATGTCCGGTTCCGCCCCATGTTCCAACCAACCAAGCTAGTGGATTGAGATCTGGGTGTAGACCTTCAGGAATAGTAAATGCCATCGTTTAACTCCCTTTGTTTCGCTTAATTTCTGCATCTTCGCGCCAGGTTTTGATAGCGCCATAACTGCCCCATCCGATCAATCCCAGACCAATCAGTAGGGCGGAGACAACAAGCGCAACCGAGGTTAAAGATTCCATAGTTGGCGCTCCATAATGGCTAGCGTAACGGACTAAACTTCTGAGGTGGCATCGAAACTTGTAGTGAAGGTAATGGTTGGTTCCGATGACCCAGAGCGCTGCGCCCAGGCTTTTACTGTGGCGGCTATGGCGCTGACCTCAGGCGTTGCGGTTTCGTTGTGGCTCACTGGCGATGCGGCGTGGTTTGCGCTACCTGGTAAATGTGAAGAATTTGAGCTTCCACATTCGGCACCTCTGGCTCAACTACGAGATGCAATTTTGGCTGGCGGAACCATCATTCTATGCACCCAATGTGCAGTGCGCCGCGGGATCGAAAGCTCAGCCGTTATTAGTGGAATTACCATTGCCGGCGCTGCTTCGTTTGTAGAAGAAATTATGGCCGACGGAGTACAAGCGCTGGTTTATTAAACGAGTGCCTCTTGAGATGCTGCAATGCCATCTACAACCAACAGGGCATCGATCGGAACGCTTCGCTTAATAACCGCTAATGCAATGGGACCTAATTCATAATGACGTTCTGAACTTCCCACATAACCTACTTCTTTTCCTTCGTAACCAATCTTGCTCCCATGTCCAGGCAAGCTGACCATGCTTCCATCCAGATGAAGGCGAACTAACCGCCTGGGTGGTTGACCCAAATTAAATACTTTCGCAACTGTCTCTTGGCCGCGGTAGCACCCTTTATTCATATGAACTGCATTGTGCAGGAAACCCAGTTCGTTGGGGATAGATTTAAAATCTGTTTCGAAGAGCAATCTAGCCCGGCCATTTGCTATGCGTTCTGCCTCAAGCGCCCACATTCCCACTTGGGTAAAATCATGGTTGTAAGTATCCGCGGTTTCTGCCAATTTATCTCGATTGATAAAAGCATACGGACCACCAATATCGTCAGTCAGACCCGGAACTTTTAGTACTGCTATTTGCTCTGATTGATCACTCACTTCTACTTGAAGCATAAATTTCATCTTCTCTAAATATGACACCAATTCCGAAACTCGCTCTTTCTCGGTATGAAATGTGGTCGTAGTTCCATCATCAACTAAGAAGAACTGGTGCTCGATATGGCCTTGGGCATCCAAGATCAATGCGCTAGTCCATTGACCCGGTTGTATTTGCTCCAGGTGTTGGGTCGTCAGCGCATGTAACCAAGTCAATCGATCTGGACCAGAAACCGCAATAACGCCTCGGTGGGAAAGATCGGCCCAGGCCGTACCAGCAACAAGTGCTCGTTGTTCCCGGTGAGGTTCACCGAAATGCCAAACCGCTCCGGCATCCGGTCCAGCCTCCACCAGAACTGCGGTCATGGGAGCTGTGAACATGTCGCACAGGTGCCGTATATGGCAAAGTGCGTGACATCTGTTTTGAATCCAAAGTCGTCGGCAAGAGATTGCACGAAATTTGCCGCCGCCGCTATCGGCGCATCACCAACAGACCCACACTTGCTGCATACAAGGTGAAGATGAGTGAGCTCTTCTGCTGCGTGATAAGTAGCCCCACCATGACCCAAGTGAGTGTGCTGAACGAAACCCACATTTTCCAAAGTCTCTAAATTCCGATACACGGTGGAGAGATTGATTCCTGGGTGGGTTTGGCGAACTCTTTCGGCAACTTCCTCTGGGGTCGCATGCCCTAGTTCTCGTACTGCTTGCAAAACCAATTCCCGTTGTGGGGTCAGGCGAAGCCCTTTATCGCGTAATTCGTGCTGCTCGGCCATGTAGTTATCCTACCGAAGTTACTTGCGAAAACGATGGGTCGCTCGGGCTATGAGCAGGTACATCTCGCATCCCAAGCAGAAATTAAAAGCGGAATTGAGAAATGCCGCGGCCAAAGCGAATCCAGTGGCAACGACAAAGAGGATGGGATGGCCAAAAAGCGCACCGGCCAGTGCCACCACTGCGAAAATTAGCCCAACTTTTTGGGCAAACTGAGGTGGACGAACATCTTCGGTAGGCACATCTCCCGATAGTCGAGGCTTCACAAACTGCTTAAACAATAATGCGTAAGGGGTTTTCTGAGGTCCGGCAAATGCTCCAATTGCAAAGACAATCAGTTGGATTCCTATGAGAACTTTGGAATGCGTCACCAATGCACTTGCCAAAATTATTGCGGTGATTGTTGCAGCAAAGCGAGGACCGCGTGCATCGATCAGGCGCACATTTTTCTGATCAATAAAAATGGGGTTTCTATTAATTGTTGCCATGTGATTATCCTTTGGTTGAATGGAAAAACTAAAAAGTATTACTTTGCTTTTTTAGTAATTACATTCGACATAACGAACCAGCCAGGCGCGCAAAATCTATGATGCGTCGCTTGGTGAAAAACTTTGGTTCGTGGTTTAGCACGCCCTAATCGTAAATAGAGAAAACGAAATAAACTAATTGCGATGAATTCGCACTTACTTAACGGTTGCTAGGGCCGCAATCACTTGGTCTCGTTTTGGCGCCCCTACAGCTCTACCGACTTCCATGCCGTAAGCATTCAAAATAATGGTCGTGGGGGTTGATCGGATATCCAATTTCCGGACCAGGTCTAAGTGACTCTCGGCATCAATGTCGACGTGAACCACATCGGGCAGATCCGCCGCGATATCCGTGAGCAGGGCTCTAGTCGCCCGACAAGGGGAACAGAAGG
>Ga0194060_10001867_pt1 | contig 15053 bp, 10 predicted proteins | sample SepL225m_MetaG_FD_163427 | JGI IMG/M metagenome (GOLD analysis project Ga0194060, IMG submission 163427) | Anoxic zone freshwater microbial communities from boreal shield lake in IISD Experimental Lakes Area, Ontario, Canada - Sep2016-L222-5m | ecosystem: Environmental > Aquatic > Freshwater >...
ATTCCATGCGTTCAGCGATTAAACAAGTCGCGTCGGGTCGTTTTGGTGTCACCACTGAATATTTGGTCAATGCCGATGATATTCAAATTAAAGTTAGTCAAGGCGCGAAACCTGGTGAAGGCGGTCAATTACCTGGTCATAAAGTTGATGCCGTGATTGCTAAAGTGCGTCACTCTACCCAAGGCGTGGGTTTAATTTCACCACCGCCGCATCATGATATTTATTCGATTGAAGATTTAGCGCAATTGATTCATGACTTGAAAAACGTTAATCCACAGGCGCGTATCAGTGTGAAACTGGTATCAGAAGTAGGTGTCGGTACGGTTGCCGCTGGGGTTGCCAAAGCGCACTCCGACCACGTTACCATTTCAGGTTATGACGGCGGCACGGGTGCAAGCCCGATGACTTCTATCAAACACGCGGGTTTACCGTGGGAAATTGGTTTAGCTGAAACGCATCAAACGCTAGTGCTGAACAAACTACGCGGACGTATTGCCGTGCAGGTGGATGGTGGTTTGCGTACAGGTCGTGATGTCATTATCGGCGCGTTATTAGGCGCGGATGAATTCGGTTTTGCTACCGCGCCGCTGATTGTGTCAGGCTGTTTAATGATGCGTAAATGTCATTTGAACACTTGCCCAGTCGGTGTGGCAACGCAAGACCCCGAACTGCGCAAACGTTTTACAGGACAACCTGAACACGTCGTGAATTATTTCTTCATGGTGGCAGAAGATGTGCGTCAGTGGATGGCAAAACTAGGCTTCCGCAACCTGAATGAACTCATTGGACGCTCAGATTTATTAGACATGAACCAAGCGATTAATCATTGGAAAACTGAAGGCTTAGATTTTAGCCGTATTTTCTATAAACCTGAAGTTGATGCCAACACGGCGGTTTATCAAACCGAAACACAAGATCACGGTTTGGAACACGCCTTGGATCACACGCTGATAGCGCAAGCTAAACTTGCGCTGGATGAGGGTAAACCTGTTGAAATCCATACCCCAATTCGTAGTTTAAACAGGACTTTTGGGGCAATGTTATCAGGTGAAGTGGCGAAACGTTACGGTCATAAAGGGCTACCCGATGACACTATTGCGATTTATGCCAAAGGCACCGCTGGACAAAGTTTCGGCGCGTTCTTAGCGCAAGGAATTAGCATCGAGCTGCAAGGCGATGGCAATGATTATGTTGGCAAAGGCATGAGTGGCGGACGTATTGCCATTTATCAACCCAAAGACTGTCCAATTAAACCCGAAGAAAATATTATCGTTGGTAATACCGTGTTATACGGTGCAGTCAGCGGTGAATGTTATTTCAGCGGTGTCGCAGGTGAACGTTTTGCGGTGCGTAACTCAGGCGCAATTGCTGTCGTTGAAGGCGTGGGCGATCACGGCTGTGAATACATGACAGGTGGTGTTGTGGTTGTGCTGGGTAAAACTGGACGCAATTTCGCTGCGGGTATGTCAGGCGGCGTGGCTTATGTATTAGATGAAGCGGGCGATTTTGATAAATTGTGTAATATGGCAATGGTTGAACTTGAGCCTCTTCTTATAGAAGATGAAACGCTGGAAGTCACTGCTCATCAAGGCGGCGATTTGGAAATGCACGGGCTGGTTGATCTGATGTCTGATATGACGCGTGATGATGCACGACGCTTGAAGAAGCTCATTCAAAATCATCAGCACTATACCAACAGCCAGCGGGCGAAACACATTTTGACTCATTGGAAAGACTATTTACCACGTTTTGTCAAAGTGATGCCTGTCGATTACCGCGAAGCATTGAAAAAAATTGAGTTAGCACAAGCTGCCACCGTTCAAAAAGAGGCTATTTAACATGGGTAAACCCACTGGATTTATGGAACTACCACGCACTGAGCGCAGCTATGCACCTGCTGAAGAGCGTATTACACATTATCGTGAATTTACACTCGCCCCTAGTGATGACGAAGTCGCACAACAGGGTGCTAGATGTATGGATTGCGGTATTCCTTTTTGTCATCAAGGTTGCCCCATAAACAACATTATTCCCGAATGGAATGATGACGTTTATCACCAAGACTGGGAGCAAGCGTTAAGTGTGCTACATAGCACTAATAACTTCCCTGAATTTACAGGACGGATTTGCCCTGCGCCCTGTGAAGCCGCTTGTACGCTGAATTTACAAGAATCACCAGTCACGATTAAATCCATCGAATGCGCTATTATCGATAAAGCGTGGGCTATGGGCTGGGTAAAACCGCAAATTCCACAGCAACGTACAGGTAAAAAAGTGGCGGTTGTCGGTTCAGGTCCATCGGGTTTGGCAACCGCACAACAACTGGCGCGAGCAGGTCATGAAGTCGTGGTTTATGAAAAAAATGATCGTATCGGTGGCTTAATGCGTTACGGCATTCCTGATTTTAAAATGGAAAAATCCCACATCGACCGTCGGATTGCACAAATGCAGGCAGAAGGTGTACGTTTTAGACCTAATAGCCACATCGGCAAAGACATTTCAGCACAAAAAATACTGGCTGATTATGATGCTGTGGTGTTGGCAGTCGGCGCAGAAAAACCGCGTGATTTAGAAGTGACTGGACGTAACGATTTGGAAGGCGTTTATTTTGCGATGGATTTTTTACGTCAACAAAATAAACGCAATGCAGGTGACGTTGTTCCTGATGACATTGCGATTACTGCTACGGGTAAACGAGTCGTGGTGATTGGTGGCGGTGATACAGGTTCTGATTGTATCGGCACATCCATCCGTCAAGGCGCGGTTTCAGTGGTGCAGTTGGAAATTTTGCCCCAGCCCCCAGAAAAAGAAAATAAATTACTCACTTGGCCTAACTGGCCCAATAAATTCCGTACCAGTTCTTCTCAGCAAGAAGGCGTTAAACAACGCTATTTCAGCGTGAATACTCAAAGCGTTACAGGTGCGGACGGCAAAATTACCCACCTTAATGCGGTCGAAGTGGAATGGAAGCAAGAAGGCGGGCAATGGAAAATGAGCAATAAGCCGAATAGTGAATTTAGCTTAGAAGCGGACATTGTGTTTTTAGCAATGGGTTTTACTAATCCCGTACACGAAGGTTTATTAGTGGATTTAGGGGTTGAGTTAGAACGCGGTCACATCAAAGCCAACGATAAACAATACCGTACGTCGGTTGATAAAGTGTTTGCCGCAGGTGATGGACGACGCGGACAATCCTTAGTCGTTTGGGCAATTCGTGAAGGTAGACAAGCTGCGCGGGCGGTGGATGAATATTTGATGGGTTCGTCTGAATTACCGCGTTAGTTTATCAGGTAGGTACGCATTAGTCTCGTTCCCACGCGCTGCGTGGGAATGCCGTTAGACCGCGCTGTCTGTGTAAAAATACAGCGCGGCACGCTGTTACTGTATTCCCACGCGCCGCGTGGGAACAAGAAAAATAAATACGATGTATAAAAACAGAAAAACAGCGTATTTAATTCATCAATATGTAAGTCTTACTTTGTTCTAGTTACTAAATCAAAGATAATGGCATTACACACTTAACCCACACAACCATTGATTTGTCAGTAACGCCATGAAAATACCTCAACTACTTCATGATGCCCCCTACAGTGAAGCACAACGAGCTTGGTTAAGCGGTTTTTTTACGGGCATATATACCCACAGCATTCAAAACGCGGGGGTGAATAGTTCAACAACAGTCCGCACGATTAATATTTTATACGGTAGTCAAACAGGTACTGCTGAATCTGTGGCTTATGATGCCGCCGCTATGGCTAAGACACAGGGTTTAAAAGCTGTGGTTAATAGTATGGATGCGATTGATAGTATTGCTTTTACGACAATGGACACCGTGTTGATTGTCACCAGCACTTATGGCGAAGGCGAAATGCCTGATAATGCGTCTGTGCTGTGGGAAGCAGTTAATGCAGACACCATGCCTCGTTTGGAAAAACTTCAATATTCAGTATTAGCCTTAGGCGATACCAGTTACGATTTATTCTGCAAAGCGGGTATCGATTGGGATAACCGCTTAGCCGAATTGGGCGCAACCCGCATTTATGAGCGCGTCGATTGTGATGTAGCTTATGAAGCTCCCGCAGAAAATTGGATGCGCTCAGTGATTCCGCAATTGAGTAACGGCAGTGCAATTGATACAGATACACCCGTCACCACACCGCCACAATACAGCCGCAAAAATCCATTCCCCGCCTCTTTGCTGGTCAATCGCTTGCTAACCGCTGCTGATTCTTCAAAAGAAACCCGCCATTATGAGCTTTCTATTGCAGGTTCTGGGTTACGATATGAAGCAGGCGATGCTTTGTGCGTGCTACCAACTAACTGCCCTGAATTAGTCAGCGATATTATTCAAGCTATCGGTTGTAACGGCGATGAACTTGAACCTGTTAATGGCGAAGTCATTCGCTTGCAAGACGCGCTACGCACTCAGTTTGAAATTAAAACCCCTAGCAAAGAATTGGTACAAGAAATCGCCACCCGCTCTGGTAATCAAGAGTTGAATGGTCTGTTAAGCACTGGTGATAAAGAGCAGTTAGCCAATTATTTATGGGGACGTGATAGCTTGGATTTGTTACGCCAAAATCCTGTGTGTGAATTTACCGCCGCAGAATTTATTGCTTTGCTCAAACCCTTACAACACCGTGCGTATTCCATTTCTTCTAGCGGCAAAATGTATCCTGAAACTGTGCATTTAACCGTTGCTAGTGTGCGCTATGATGGTTATGAGCGTGAGCATAAAGGTGTTTGCTCGACTTTTCTGGCGGATTTAGTCGATGAAAAAACTGAGGTGCGTTGTTTCTTTACGCCAAATAAAGTGTTTAGAGTCCCTGATGACAATAGCCTACCCATGATTATGGTCGGGCCTGGAACTGGTATCGCACCCTTTCGTGCCTTCTTACAAGAGCGTCAATACCGCAAAGCCACAGGTAAAAATTGGTTATTTTTTGGTGATCGTAATGAAGAGACTGATTTTATTTATCGAGATGAATTGCTAAGCTTGCAACAAGACGGTGTGCTTACCCGTTTAGAATTAGCTTTTTCCAGAGATCAAGTCAAGAAGTGTTATGTACAGGATAGAATGCGTGAATATGGTAAGGAGCTATTTGCATGGTTAGAGCAGGGGGGATATTTCTTTGTCTGTGGTGATGCGTATCGTATGGCAAAAGATGTCGATAAAGCCTTGTTAGAGGTGATTGCCGAACACGGTAAATTATCAGAACAGCAGGCGATTGATTATGTGAATCAACTAAAAAAGAATAAACGTTACGTTAGAGATGTTTATTAATCAAGCACAAGGCGTTTTTATGGCGACAGAACAACTCTATCCACTCTCTGTTTACTATCTTAGGGTCATTTTGGAAAACTCTAAGCCATTGATATGGCGTGATATTTTAGTGCCTAGCGATCTTAGCTTAGAAGCCCTGCACTATGTGATACAAACAGTGATGGGATGGGAGAATTCTCATGCACATCAGTTTATCGCAGAAAAAGTCATTTATAGCAATGACACAGAGCGTAACAACGTTGATGATGAATATGGTTTATTGGATACGGAAGAGCTAGAAAAACAAAATTGCAATGAAAAAAAATATACCGTGGGAAACCTACTTACTAAAGAAGGTGCAAGTATTATTTATGAGTATGATCTAGGAGACAGTTGGACGCATCAAGTTGAACTGAGAAAAATTCTACCTGTCGATGCTAATGTCCGCCAGCCTCGTTGTATCAAAGGTGAAAAAGCCTGTCCACCCGAAGATTGCGGCGGTATATGGGGTTATACCGATATGTTAGAATCCCTACAAAATACCGAAGACACGCACATACTTACTTGGTTAGGTGAGAATTTTAATCCAACTGATTTTGATATTGAGGCGATCAACAAAACACTTAGACGATTAGTGGTTGATAATTCGGATTCAGTTTCGGAGTAGGTTTACGCCAAGTCACCTTGAAATCTGACTACATTCTGATCATTGCCAGCTCAGCGCGTATGCTGGCACAAGCGGCAATCTGTGCGGGCTTAAAACCCTTGGTTATTGATTTATTTGCTGACCTCGATACCCACGCTTACGCACTAGACTATCAACAAATAACCGATTTAACGGTTGCTTCTCTTAGCCCAGCCGTAGATTATTTTAGCCAGCGTTATGCAGTCACGCAGCTTATTATTGGCAGTGGTTTTGAACAATACCCTGATAGTTTGCATTATTTGCACTCGCGTTTAACCCTATTAGGTAATACGCCAGAAACGTTTATTAGGGTACAAAACAAAGTCGATTTTTTTGCTGTACTGGATAAATTTAAAATCCCCACTCCTGAAACGTCTTTTATACAGCCAAACAACACACAAAATTGGTTAATCAAGCCCAGCAGAGGGCAGGGCGGTGTTGGTATTCAGCGTGTTAGGAATACAAACCTAGGTTTGAACTCCAATGTCTACTGGCAAAAATATCAAGCGGGTTCACAGCATTCAGTATTATTTTTAGCCAATGGGCAACATCTGCAAGTTATTGGCTTCAATACCCAATGGACTACCCGTTTAAGTGACAGCGAAGAATTTATATTTTCTGGCATTATTAATCATTGCAATCTAGCCGAGACACACAAAACACAAATCATCGACTGGCTAACAAAACTTGTTCCAGCCTTTAAGTTAAACGGTTTAAACTCACTGGATTTTATTCATGCCGATGGCGAAAGTTATGCGTTAGAAATAAATCCGCGTCCACCTGCCAGTATGCAGTGTTACGATGCTGATTTATTGCGCAGACACATAATGACTGCCAGTCCTTCAAAGGACTGGCAGTCATGTTTACAGCCACCGCCACAATCAGTTTATACAGGCTATCAAATCATCTATGCCGAACAGGATATACAAATTCCAGACGGCTACATCTGGGAAAACGGCGTGATGGATAGTCCCGCAGCAGGGGCAATCTGTAAGACAGGGCAGCCAATTTGCAGTATCATTGCCCACCAAAGCCAAGCCTACGCGGTCTTGCACGAATTAACCACTAAACAACACACTATACAAAGGTCTTTATACTCATGGAACACACAGCCAGCGTCAACAAACTCACCCAACCCCTAGTTCAACACCTGCTGGATAATGCCGCAAAACTACGCCTAGGCGTTGAAGTGTTAGCCAATGGCTGCACCGTCATCGATGCAGGTATCAACGCCATCGGTGGTTTGGAAGCAGGTCGCATTATTGCCGAAATTTGTTTAGGCGGTATGGGAACAGTCTCTATTAGCCATAGCACTTACACCACTAACTGGCCGTTATCCGTCAATGTCCACACAGGCAACCCTGTGCTGGGCTGTTTAGGCAGTCAATATGCGGGCTGGAGTTTATCGCATGAAAAATACTACGCATTAGGTTCAGGTCCAGCGCGTGCAATGGCAACCAAAGTAAAAAACGGCGAAGTTGAATCCGTTGAAGAACTGTATAAAGAATTGGCTTACCGTGACAGTGCCGACAGCACCGTATTAGTCATCGAAAACGACAAATTCCCACCACTGGAAATTATCGAAAAAGTAGCCGCCGCGTGTGGTGTTTCACCAGAGAAATTAACCATCATCGTCACACCAACCAGTAGTTTAGCAGGCGGCGTACAAGTCGTGGCTAGAGTATTAGAAGTCGCTATGCACAAAGCCCACGCCCTGCATTTCCCTTTAGAAAACATCATTGATGGCAGCGGCTCTGCACCGATATGTCCGCCACACCCCAACTTTGTCAAAGCAATGGGACGCACCAACGATGCGATTTTATTCGCAGGGCAAGTACATTTATTTGTCAAAGGCAGTGATGAAGCGGCAGAAGAACTGGCAAAAAATCTACCCAGTTCAACTTCTAAAGATTACGGCAAACCGTTTGCTGAAATTTTCAAACAATATGAATACGATTTTTTCAAAATTGATGCCATGTTATTCAGCCCAGCCAGCGTGATTGTCACGGCTGTTGATTCAGGCAAAAGTTTCCGTGCAGGTCAATTGGACAACGCGCTGTTAGATTTATCGTTTGGGGCATAATGCTTTAAATATGAATTACAAAGCACCGCTATTTTTAATAAATGGTTTGCTAATGTAGATGTCGTCAATAAGCGGCGGATTTTGGCGCGGTTTGCGCGTATTGAGAATGGTCACTTTGGGGATTTCAAACAGATTGATACACAGCTTTTTGAATTACGTTTTTTCTTTGGCGGCGGCTTGCGTATTTACTACACCTTGCGTAATCAGCAAGTCGTTCTCTTATTGGTCGGCGGTGATAAAACCAGTCAAAACGCCGACATTAATCACGCTAAACAGTTGCTTAAACAACAGGAGTCATCATCAATGACTATTGAAACATCCTCTTTTGATATTGCTGAACACTTACAAACCGATGCCGATATTCAAGGTTTTTTAAAAGAAATTGCCGAAACGGGCGATAGCTCAGATTTTCTACACGCCTTAAATATCGCCGCTAGAGCAAAAGGCATGGCTGATATTGCCAAACAAATCGGCGTATCGCGTGCCAGTTTGGATAAATCATTATCAGAAAATGGCAACCCACGCTTTGATACCGTTGCCAAAGTTTGCCAAGCATTGGGAGTTAAATTGTATGTGGATGCTGCGCCGCTTTGATTTTATAGTTTACACAAATAGTGTAATAGGATGTGCCGACGATAGAAGGCGCATCATTCGAGTTGACGCGAATGATGCGCTTCGTACCTCAGCACATCCTATGCAGCGCATCTTATCGTGTTAACCAGACCTACAAATTACCAATAGCTAGGAATAACCATGAAAATAATCATCCGCTCATTTTGTTTATGGCTCATTTTACTATTTTCTGGTTTAGTCTTGGGAAATGACCTGTCGGTAAAAACACTATCTATTGAAGTCAGTAATAAAGAACGTGGTATCTCTCCTGTATTCAGCCTGCCCTTTGTAGAATCCAAATCATCAAAAATAGCCGCCCGTATTAATGATTTTATATTTATCAATGAACTGGGAATCCTGACACCTGCCAAACGCAATGACTACAAATTGAAACAGGATGACTATGCGGGTACTGTCGAGATGAGCTATCAGGTGTTAAACAATAATGGGCGTGTTTTGAGCATCGGCTTTGAGAAAGAAGGCTGCGGAGCCTACTGTGAAACATACGGTGCTGATTATAATTTTGACACTGATTCTGGTAGAGCTATTGGAATAAGTGATTTATTCACTCCTGAAGGATGGGAAGTCTTCAACAGAAAACAACTGCTTGTTGAACGCCAAAGCCAGATTAAAGAGGCTATTTTGGAGCTGAAAAAGAATTCTGACAAAAACGAAGTCAATTCTGCCGAAAACATCATGGTAGAGCAATTTCAGGACTGTATAACCCTGATTGCCGATCCGCAATACACGTCTAAAACTTTCACTATTAACAACAAAGTGGTCACTTTTACCCGTGAGCGGTGCAGCAATCATGCTTTCAGAGCTTTGGACAACATCGGTGATTTTGCAAATGCCTATCCCGTTGAATCTTTACGACCTTACCTCAGTAGCTACGGTAAAGCCTTGCTACTGAATGAAGGCACAGGAACTGCGGCAAAAAGTCCATTCAACCAAGTTTTACATGGTTTCATAGGAGGAAAAATTGCCATTACCCTGCTACTACTGGGTAATGCTTATGAGGATCAATCGTTTAGTGCTGTCTATTTTTACGACAAACATCGACAAAGCATTCCCTTATCAGGAACACAGCAAGGCAATTCCCTAACCCTGAAGGAAACAGATGACAAAGGAAAAACAGTAGCAACTATCAAGCTAGCAATTGACGGAGAGAGTGTTAAAGGTGAATGGTTGGGTAACAATAAGCTGAGTTTTGAAGCCGCACCGTGATTTCCATAATCAGCCGAGTAGGTCGAGTTAGCGATAGCGTAACTTTAAAATCATTGGCATCAGCACGATAGGATGCGCTGAGGTACGAAGCGCATCGTTCGAGAAATATAACGCGAATGATGCGCCTCCTATCGTCGGCACATCCTATGGCACTGGACGGAGATAATAATTTTTAAAATCGGTATGATGACGACAAACAATCCTGAGCGCGATGGGGTATTCTAGTAAGCCTGTTATTTAAAACTCGAATGCAGGGAATTCAAAACTGAAACAAATCAGGGTATTTAAAAGAAATACTAGAGTTATACAAAACCAACGCTTAAAATTTCATGGTTCTTAGGCACTGCGTTACTAGCCATTTATGCTTCGACTGTTCTCACAGCTCAGCATAAACGCTTTAACTAGCAGTCAGGCATTGTGTATCCTCTTTGGAGAAGACCATGAAATCCGTTATTATCGCTGGCTATTGCCGTTCACCTTTCACACCCGCTCATAAAGGGCAACTGGTAAAAACCCGACCTGATGATCTTGCCGCTACGGTGGTCAAAGGGCTGCTCAAACAAACCCGTGTCAATCCCGATGATATAGAAGACTTGATTTTGGGTTGTGCGTTTCCCGAAGCTGAGCAAGGTTACAATCTAGCAAGAATCATTGTCCATTTAGCTGGGCTGCCTGTAACCGTTGCAGGGATGACGCTCAACCGTTTTTGCGGCTCGTCTATGCAGGCGATTCATATTGCCGCAGGGGCGATTCAATTGAATGCGGGTGAGGTGTTTATTTGTGCGGGGGTGGAATCGATGACTCGCATACCGATGGGCGGTTTTAATCCCATGCCCAATCCCGCGCTTTATGCGAGTTTTCCTGACGCATTTATTAGCATGGGTGACACCGCTGAAAATCTGGCTAAGCGTTATGCGATAGCGCGGAGCGATCAAGAGGCTTTTGCGTTACTCAGTCAACACAAAGCCATAAGCGCACAACAACAAGGACGTTTTAGCGATGAAATCATTGCTATCGGTTCAGTAACGCAAGATGGTTGTATTCGTCCCGATTCCACTGCCGCAACCTTGGCTCAACTTGCGCCTGCGTTTCAAGCTACGGGCAGTGTCACTGCGGGTACGTCTTCACCGTTGACCGATGGCGCGGCGGCGGTGTTGGTGTGCAGTGAAGATTATGCGGATAAGCACGGTTTGCCGAAGTTAGCTCGAATCAAAGCCACCGCTGTCTCAGGTTGTGCGCCTGATATTATGGGTATAGGTCCTGTTGCCGCGACCCATAAAGCCTTGCAACGTGCGGGTTTAGCATTGAACGATATTGATATTGTTGAACTCAATGAAGCCTTTGCCGCGCAAGCTTTAGCGGTGCTGACAGAACTGCCTATTGCGTTGGATAAGCTTAATCTTGATGGTGGTGCGATTGCCTTGGGTCATCCATTAGGCGCGACGGGTGCGAGAATCACGGGTAAAGCCGCCAGTTTGTTACAACGCGAACATAAACGTTATGCTCTCGCCACGCAATGTATCGGTGGTGGTCAAGGCATTGCGACCATTTTGGAGGCAATATGAACATTCATAAAGTTGCCGTGATTGGTGCGGGGGTGATGGGTGCAAGTATTGCCGCGCATATCAGTAATGCGGGCATTCCTGTGTATTTACTGGATATTGTGCCTAAGCCTGAACTGAGTGCTAACCGCAACTTTATCGCGGAAACCGCCGTTGAAAAACTGCTCAAAGCGCAACCCGCACCGTTCATGCACAAAAATAATGCCCGTTTAATCACCGCAGGCAATATCGAAGATCATCTACATTGGTTAGCCGATGTTGATTGGGTGATTGAAGCGGTGATTGAAAAACCTGCCATTAAAAAATCACTGTATGCAAAACTAGAAGCGGTGTGCTGTGATGATTGTGTGATTTCCTCTAATACCTCGACCTTGCCGTTATGGTTATTAACACAGGAGTTGCCTGAGCGTTTTAAGCAACGCTTTATGATTACCCACTTTTTTAATCCGCCGCGTTATATGCGCTTGCTAGAGCTGGTAATAGGTTCAGAAACACGTCCCGAATTAGTGGCGGCGATTAAAGAATTTGCTGATATTAAGCTAGGCAAAGAATGTGTGAGCTGCAAAGATACCGCTGGTTTTATTGCTAATCGTATCGGTATTTACTGGTTGCAATGCGGGCTGTTGGAAGCGATTAATTTAGGACTGAGTGTTGAACAAGCCGATGCGGCTTTATTACCTTTTGGCATACCCAAAACAGGAATTTTCGGTTTATTGGATTTAGTCGGTTTGGATTTAATTCCATCAGTGTTAGCCAGCATGAAACAAGCGTTACCCCCGAATGATGCGTTTCAGCTAGTCAGTGAATTACCCGCGTTAATGTCCAAAATGATTAGCGAAGGCTATACAGGCAGAAAAGGCAAAGGCGGCTTTTATCGCTTAAGTCCAGAACACGTGAAAGAATCGATTAATCTTCAAACAGGTGAATATAGTCGTAGTGTTAAGACCTCAGAGGTTTTAAAAACCTCTGAGGTCTATGCGTGGCGCGTCCTGTCAAAAACCGTAACTTATGCCGCCAGTTTAATCCCCTGTTGTGCCGATGATTTAGTCAGCATTGATGTCGCTATGCGTGAGGGTTATCACTGGCAACTGGGGATTTTTGAATTACTCGATAGCTTAGGCATCGCATGGTTTACTGATAAATTACGCTCAGAAAATCAAGCCATACCACCACTACTCGCCAACAATAAACAACTATACCAAGCAGATAATTTTGTTGATTTATCGGGTCACTATCAGCCCATACCCAGAGCAAAAGGGGTGTTATTGCTGTCTGACATTAAACGCCAAAGCTCAGCCGTGTTAAGCAATGCCTCTGCCAGTTTATGGGATATTGGTGATGGCGTTGCCTGTTTAGAATTTCATAGCAAAATGAACACGCTGGATATGGATTCACTGGCATTGATTCAACAAAGTATCAGTAAAGTTAACGATGAGTTTGCCGCGTTAGTCATACACAATGAAGCGAAGAATTTTTCAGCGGGGGCAAATCTTAATTTATTGATGCACGCCATTCATCACAGCGATTGGGCAGCCGTTGAACAACTTGTTATCAAAGGACAACAAACTTACCACGCGTTAAAAGTCGCACCTTTTCCTGTGGTTGGCGCACCGTCTGGATTAGCGTTAGGTGGTGGTTGTGAAGTTCTGCTTCATTGTGATGCGATTCAAGCTCACGCTGAACTTTACATGGGTTTGGTCGAAGTTGGCGTTGGCTTGATTCCAGCGTGGGGTGGATGTAAAGAGTATTTGCATCGCTGGCAAATACAAGAAAAACTCCCCAAAGGTCCAGTTCCAGCGGTAGTCAAAGCCTTTGAAACCATTGGTTTAGCCAAAGTATCTGGCTCTGCGTTGGAAGCCAAAGAGTTATTATTTTTATCATCGTCCGATGGTATCACCATGAATAAACAACGATTACTCGCCGATGCTAAAACCAAAGCCTTGTCCCTTGTTAGTCATTACACAGCCCCCGAATCTTATACTTATAAACTGGCAGGAAAAACGCTTCAAGCCACCTTAGCAATGGGCATAAAATCCCTATACGCTTTAGGCAAAGCGACGGCTTATGATATGGCTATTGCTGAAAAATTAGCGGAGGTGTTAAGCGGTGGGGATGCTGATATTAAGTCACCGCTGACGGAAATCGATTTGTTAGCCTTAGAATTACACGCTTTTGTTACACTGACTAAACAAGCGGGAACATTGGCTCGATTAGAACACTTGTTAAAAACGGGTAAAGTGTTAAGAAACTGAACATAAAACAGCTTAACTCCAATGTTACAATCTACTTTCCCTTAACCTCACTCTAGGATAAAACAATGGGATTATTTGACGCACTGAGAAATGAATTTATCGACATCATCGAATGGACGGATGATGCTAACGATATTATTTTATGGAAATTTCCGCGCTACCAAAATGAAATTAAAATGAACGCGAAACTGACGGTACGCGAAAGTCAGGTAGCGATATTTTTAAATGAAGGGGTGATTGCCGATATTTTTCAAGCGGGAATGTACACGCTCAACACCCAAAATATGCCGATTTTGGCAACGCTGAAAGGTTGGAAATACGGTTTTGATAGCCCGTTTAAAGCCGATGTATTTTTTGTTAATACCAAGCAATTCATCAATCAAAAATGGGGGACTAAAAACCCTATCATGTTGCGTGATGCTGAATTTGGCCCCGTGCGCTTGCGGGCTTTTGGGTCGTTTGCCTTTAGAGTCAATGATGCTGGTAAATTCTTAAAAGAAGTCTCTGGAACAAATAGCGAATTTACCGTTGATGCAGTCAATGAGCAGTTACGCAATTTAGCCGTTACCCGTGGCATGGACGCGATTGCGGAAAGTAAAATTCCCGTGTTGGACTTAGCGTCTAATTATGACGAAGTATCACTAATTGTTACCGACAAAATCAAAGCAGAATTTAATGAATTAGGGTTAGAGTTGACCAAATTCTTAATTGAAAATATTTCTTTGCCAGCTGAAGTGGAACAAGCACTGGATAAGCGCAGTAGCATGGGAATTATCGGCAATCTAGGCGCGTATTCACAATTTCAAGCGGCTAATGCAATGGAAGCGGCGGCACATAATCCCGAAGGTGGTTTAATGGGAGCTGGAATTGGCGCGGGCTTGGGATTTGGCATGATCAATCAAATGGGCAATGTTTTTCAGCCACAACAAGTCAATCCAGCCGCAGGCGGGGCAAGTCCGCCGCCGTTACCAGTATCGCTTAGTTATTTTGTCGCTGTGAATGGTGTGCAAACAGGGCCTTTCCCGTTACCGCAGCTACAAGCAATGATACAGTCTGGACAATTAACGCGTGCTTCGCTGGTGTGGACGCAAGGCATGAGTGGCTGGTTAGCAGCAGAAACTCAGGCGGATTTAGCGGCTTTGTTTGCAGCAATACCGCCACCGATTGCATAAATCACTGAAATCCAAACAGTAAAAAATCGGAATGCAAACGCGATAAGCCGTAGGTCAGGTTAGCGATAGCGTAACCCAACATATATCGTATATCATGTTGTGTCGGGTTATGGTTACCGCCTAACCCGACCTATACTACTAAATTAATTTGTTCCTACGCACGGCATCATTATCGTTCCAACGCTCCGCGTTGGAAT
>Ga0194060_10001868_pt1 | contig 15049 bp, 9 predicted proteins | sample SepL225m_MetaG_FD_163427 | JGI IMG/M metagenome (GOLD analysis project Ga0194060, IMG submission 163427) | Anoxic zone freshwater microbial communities from boreal shield lake in IISD Experimental Lakes Area, Ontario, Canada - Sep2016-L222-5m | ecosystem: Environmental > Aquatic > Freshwater >...
ATAGCTGCCACCGCCGGCCCCTGGGATGGGCGGCGGTTCGGGCGGTGGCAGCTATGTGCCACCGCCGACCGGTCCGACCGAGGCGTATCCAACGGCGTCACCGGCACCGGTGTATAGCGAGCCGCAGCCGGCGGCGTCGCCGACCGATCTGCAGTCCGCCGCGCGGTTGCTGCGTCAGGGATCGTTCGGTCCGACGACGGCCGAGCTCGCCGCGGTGCAAGCGCAGGGGGCCGGCCTGTGGATCTGGAATCAGATCAACAAGCCGGCGAGCACGATTGCGGACGGGCTCGACGTGGGCGCGCTGCGCACGGCGGTGTTCACCAACATGGCGTCCGGTCAGGATCAGCTGCGCCAACGTGTGGCGTTTGCGCTCAGCCAGACGCTGGTCGTGTCGACCAACAAGAACGTCAACGGCTACGAAGTGATTCCGTGGATGCGGATGCTCTACACACACGCGTTCGGCAACTACCGCACGCTCTTGCGTGAAGTCACGCTGAGCCCGTCGATGGGCAAGTATCTCGATCTGGCGAACAGCAACGGCGCGTCGGCGTCGAGCGCGCCGAACGAGAACTACCCGCGCGAGCTCATGCAGCTCTTCTCGATCGGCATCTACCAGCTGAATCAGGACGGCTCACGCAAAGTGGACGCGAACAACCAGTGGATCCCGACGTACACGCAGGCCACGGTGAAGGAAATGGCGCGGACGCTGAGCGGCTGGACATATCCCACGGTGGCCGGCGCGGCGTACCGCTCGAACAACAACGAGAACTTCACCGGCCTGATGGAGCCGCGGCCGGAGAGCCACGACAAGGGCTCGAAGACGCTGTACGGCACGACGATCGCGTCGAACCAGACGGTGACCAAGGACATGGATGACGCGCTCGACATCCTGTTCAACCACCCGAACATGGCGCCGTTTCTGGCAACGCGGCTGATCCGCTCGCTTGTGACGAGCAATCCGAGCCCAGCCTACATCACGCGCATTGCGAACGTGTTCGACAACAACGGTCACAACGTGCGCGGCGATCTCGCGGCGGTCGTCACGGCGATCCTCACCGATCCCAATGCGGTGCTCGCGGGTCCGAACGACGGTCATCTCGTCGATCCGATCCTCAACGTGATCACGCTGGGCCGGTCGCTCGACGCGACGTTCGGCGACGCGGGCATGTTCATGTATCTGCTCGGCAACCTCGGCGAATCCGTGCTGACGCCGGCGTCGGTGTTCAGCTTCTACTCGCCGCTGGCCACACTGCCGGGCGCGCCGCAGATGTTCGGCCCCGAGTTCTCGGTCTACTCGCCCGGCCTGGCCATCCAACGCGCAAACTTCACGCACGAACTGTTGAAGAACCAGTTCGGTTCAGGCTTCACGGTGAATCTGCAGCCGTTCACGGCGGTGGCCGGCAACGTGAACACGCTCATTGATCTGGTGAACACGAAGTTGTTCCAGGGACGCATGTCGAATGAACTGCGCGCGATTCTCATCACCACCGCGCAGGCCACGTCGGACCTGACCAACCGGGCATTTGGCGCGGTCTATCTGGCCGCTATCTCCAACGAATTCCTCGTTCACGCCCAGTAGGCCTGGACCCCAAAGGACACTGTCATGGCTCATTCACACAAGAAATCTGATCGCCGCAACTTCCTCAAGCTGAGCGCCAAACTGGCGGCGCTCGGCGTCACCACCATGGGTCTCACGCAGACGAAGGGTCTGTTTGCGGCTGAAGCGGAGACCAACGGCACACTGACCGATTACAAGGCGCTCGTCTGCGTGTATCTGTTCGGCGGCAACGACGGCAACAACATGATCGTGCCGATCGACGCCACGCGGTACAACGCGTATCAGACGCTGCGCGCGAACATCGCGCTGCCGCCCAACCAGTTGCTGTCGCCGATCGTCGACGGCGTGGGCAATCAGTACGGCCTGCACTACGGCATGCCGGAACTGAGCACGCTCTACGGCACGGGGTCACTCGCGTTCGTGCTCAACATGGGTCAGCTCGACCAGCCGTTGACGCGCGCGCAGTATCTGGCCGGCCAGAACACGCCGACCAATCTCTTCTCGCATTCGGATCAGACGGTGCAGGCGCAGACGGGCACGTCCACGCCGAACGGCTCGGGCTGGGGCGGCCGTCTGCTCGACTGCTGCGGCGTCTCCGACACGCTCGCGGCCGTGTCGCTCTCGACGCCGGCGCTGTTTCTGCAGGGCACGAACGTGGCCGGCAACGTGATCCCGCCGGGCACCGGTCTCAACCTCAACGGCATGAGCTTCTGGCCGCAATCCGAAGCTGCGGTCCGTCGTCAGGCCGTGGATCAGATGCTCACGATCGACGGCGGCAACAAGATCCGTCAGACGGCGAACACGCAGATGGCGAACGGCCTGCAGTTGGCCAATGCGCTGCAGAATGCGAGCGGCGGCAGCGTCGGATCCTTCCCGGGCACGGCGCTCGGCAATCAGCTGAAGGAAGTGGCGCGGCTCATCAACATCCGCTCGGCGCAGGGCCCGGGCCGCCAGGTGTTCTTCTGCTCGATGGACGGCTTCGACCTGCACAGCGGTCAGGACTGGAACCACTGGTACCTACTCTCAACGCTCTCGCAGGCCGTCAAGTCGTTCAACGACGCGGTGCAGAGCATGCCGGGCATGGCTGACAAGGTCACGCTCTTCACGCAGTCGGAGTTCGGCCGCACGCTGCAGCCGAGCGGCACGGGCAGCGACCACGCCTGGGGCAGCCATCAGATGGTGCTCGGCGGCGCGGTCAAGGGCGGCATCTACGGTCAGCTGCCGACGTTCGCGCTCGGTGGACCTGACGATGCCAACAGCCGCGGCGCGTGGATTCCGAAGATCTCGACGGGTCAGTTCGGCGCGACACTCGGCAAATGGTTCGGCGCGTCGGACCAGGATCTGCTCTGGGCGTTCCCGACTCTGAACAAGTTTGCGGTCACTGATCTTGGGTTCATGAAGCCGTAGAATAGCGATCCACGCGATGCCTCGGCTTCCTGTTCTCGTCGTTGTGCTGGCTGCATGCGTGAGCGTGCGGCCAGTGTTCGCTGTACCGCTCGCTCCGCAGGCGCAAACCGGAGCTCCCCCTGGGACCGCGACACCCGTGGTCGACCGCGCGTTGATCGACCAACTCGCCGCGGCCGACGACGCCGGGCGGCGGGCGCTGGTGGCCGCACATCCCGAGATTCTGTCGAAGGGCTTTCGCGAGGCGCTGAGCGGCGTCGGCAATTCGATCTCGACGGGCGGTGATCTGGCCGAAGCCGAGCGGTACTACCGCACATCGCTCTTTCTCGGTCGCGAGTACCGGCTGCCCGACAGCGAGGCCGGCGCGCTCAACAACATCGGCATCGTGTTCGGCCGGCGCGGCGATCAGGCCGGCGCTCGGAGCTACTTCGACCAGGCGATGGCGGTGGCCATCGCGAACCGTGACCTGGCCACCATCCAGTCATCGGTGACCAATCTCACCATTCTTCAGCGGCGCGCCGGCGACCTGGACGGCGCGCTGGTCTCGTTTCAGCGTGGGCTCGAGCTGGCGCGCTCGCTCGGCGATCGCGGCGCCACCGCGCGGACGCTCAACAACATCGGCGTGGTGTACGACAACCTGGGCAACTACGCGCGCGCGCTCGACTACTACCTCGAGAGCCTCAGCATCAAAGAAGAGAATCAGGCCGACATCGTTGACGTGGTCACCACGATCGGCAACATCGGCGCGTTGTACAACAAACAGGGCGATTTCGGGTTGGCCCTCGAGTACTACCAGCGCGCGCTCGACCTCGCCGAGAAGAACGGCGCGACGCCGACCACCGTCACGAGCATCCTCAACAACATGGGGCACGCCTATCGGGCGACCGGCGACACGGTCAAGGCGCGGGAGAGGTTGACCCAGTCGCTCGCGCTTGCGGAGAAGGGCGGCGAGCCGATTCGCATCAGCACATCGACGTACAACCTCGGCAACGTGGCACGGGACGAGGGTCGGATGGATGAAGCCGAAGCGCTGCATCGGCGGGCGCTGTCCATGCGCGACAACGGCGACGACCGGCTCGGCCTGGTCGAGAGCCTGACCACGATGGGCAACATCCTCAACCAGCGCAACCGGCCCGAAGAGGCGTTGGCCTACGCCACGCGAGCCGTGGCGCTCGCCGCGACCAGCCGCCTGCTCAATCAGCAGTGGAAGGCCCAGCTCACGCTCGGCAACACGCACCAGCAACTCGGCCACGTCGACGAGGCGCGGACCAACTATGCGGCGGCCATTGCGATGGTTGAAACGCTTCGCCTGCAGACCGCCGGCGGCGAGCGGTCGCGGCAACAGTACCTCGCGGATCGTCTCGGACCGTTCTACGCGCTGGCCCGCCTCGAAACGGAATCGCATCGCGCGTTTGAAGCCCTGACCGTCGTGGATGCGGCGCGCGCGCGCGCGCTGATCGACGTCATCGAAACCGGCCGGCCGGCCACGCGGCAGCTCACCGACGCGCAACGCGCGCAGGAACGCAGCGTGAATCAGGCGCTGCTCGACGCGTCGAATCAACTCGACACGGAGGCGCGCAAGCCCAAACCGAACCCGCAGCGGCTCGCAGAAATCGACGCCAGCGTGGCCAAGGCCCGGATCACGCGCGACGCGCTGTTGGGTGAGTTCTACACGGAACGCGCCGAACTGCGGTTTGCGCGCGGCCAGACGCCCGACATCACACGCGCCGGCGTCAACGCCACGCTCGATTCGGGCACCGCCCTGGTCACCTTCGTGCTCGACGACAAGCAGGCGTGGGCCTACGTCGTCACGCACGGCGCGGACGGCCCGGTCGTTGAACCGCATCTGTTGTCGATCACCAAGCGCGAACTGACGACGCTCGCGACGCGATTCGCCGGCGAAGTCGCGGGGCGCAATCTGGCGTTCTCGGCCACGGCGCGCGCGCTGTACGACGCGTTGTTCGCGCAGGCCGACGCGCGTCTCGCGACCGTTCGCCACGTGATCATCGTGCCGGACGGCGTGCTGTGGCAGGTCCCGTTTCAGGCGTTGCAGACCGCGCGAGGGCGCTTTCTCATCGAGGAGCGGGCCGTCTCGTATGCGCCGTCCATCGCGGCGCTGTCCGCGCTCGAATCGCGCAACCGTTCGCGCGCGACGCTGACGCCGCACCTCGTGGCCTTCGGCGATCCGGCGGTGAGCTCCGCCACGGGACGCACGGACGTCGCGACCAGCGCGGCCGGCACGAACCCGGCGCGCCGCGGCGTGATCGAGGGCGGACTGCCGGAAGCGGCGCGCGAAGTGCGCGCGCTCGGGCGCTTGTACGGTCCGGCCCGCAGTGAAGTGCTGGTCGCCGCCGACGCCACCGAAGCGGCGCTGCGCGAGCGTGTGGCGCGCGCGACGGTCCTGCATATCGCCACGCACGGCGTGCTCGATAACAGCAACCCGATGTACTCGCACGTGCGACTCGCGCCCTCGGACGGCAACGCCCCAGCCGATCACACGACCGATGGCCGGCTCGAAGCGTGGGAAGTGCTCGATCTGGGCATCACCGCGAAACTCGCCGTGCTCTCCGCGTGCCGCACCGCGGGCGGCTCCGGACTGGGCGAAGGTGTGATCGGTTTGTCGTGGTCGCTGTTTGCGGCCGGCGCCTCAACCGCCGTCGTCAGTCAGTGGGAAGTGGATTCGGCCAGCACCACGGCGTTGATGATTGCGTTTCATGAGCGGCTCCTGAAGCCGGGCGCCACCACCACGGCGGAAGCACTACGGCAGGCCGAGTTGACCCTGCTCAAGAACCCCGCGTATCGCCATCCGTTCTACTGGGCCGGGTTCCTCGCGGTCGGAGCCAAGTGACACGACGAATCACTCTCTCACTGCTGCTGGCGGGCTCCGTCTCACTCGGGCCCGTGTCCGCGGCGCAGACCCCCGCGTCGCAGGTGTCTGCGGCGATCGCGAGCGTCGACGCCGCGGTGGCCGCGCAGTTCATGGCCGGCGACGATGCCGCGCGGCACGCGTTGATCAAGACACATCCGGAGATTCTCGGCTCCGCCTTCCGCGTCTATCTGGCCGATGCAGGCAGGAGCCAGCGAGTCGGCGGCAACCTCGCGGCGGCGGAACGTTCGTATACCGCGTTGCTGTTCATTGGCCGCGGCTATGCGCAGTCACTCGCCGAGATCATCAGCCTGCTCGGCCTGGGCGCCGTGGAAGGCACCCGCAGCAACTTCCCGAAAGCGCGCACGTATCTCGAGCAGGGTCTGGTCGCATCGACCGCCGCCAATTACCTGCCGGGCGAACAGCAGGCCCTGAACGGCCTGGGCACCGTGCAGCGGCGCCTGGGCGACATGTTCGGCGCGATGGACACGCAGCTCCGCTCGCTCACCATGGCGCGACAGAGCGGAGATCCGCTCGCGATTGCCCGCGTGCTCAACAACCTCGGCATCACGTACAACGACCTCGGTCTGGGCGCGCGCGCGATCGAGGCCTACTCGGAATCCCTCACGCTCAAGCAGCAGAACGGCTCGCCGGTCTCCGAACTGGTCAACACGCTGTCGAACATCGGCGGCGTCTACGCCGAGCAGGGTGACTACCCGATCGCGATTGACTACTACCGCCGCGGCCTCGCGCTCATCGAAGACAGTCAGGCGGGCGACCTGATCTCGAGCATCTACGGCAATCTCGGGCAGGTGTACTCGTCCACGCATCAGAACGCGCTCGCGCGGCAGTATCTCGAGCGCGCACTCGCGCTGGCCGAAAAGATCAAGGACCCGGGCCGCATGGCGACGTCGCTGTACATCCTGGGCAACCTCGATCGGGAAGAGGGCAAACTCGAGGAGTCGGAGGCGGCGCAGCGCCGCGTGCTGGCGTTGCGCGAATCCACGGGCGACCGACTCGGCATCGTCGAAAGCCTGACGGAAATCGCCAATCTGCTGGAGTCGCGCGGACGGGCCGCCGAAGGCGTCGCGTTCGGCGAGCGCGCCGTCACGCTCGCGAACGACAGCCACCTCGACAACCAACTCTGGAAATCACAAGTCACCATCGGCCACATTCACGCCACGCTCGGTCACGATGCGGCCGCGAGCCGCTACTACGAGCAGGCGATCCAGACCATCGAGCGGTTGCGGCTCCAGGCCGCGGGCGGACAGCGCGCGCAGCAGGGCTACTTCACCGAGCGCGTCAGCCCGTACTACGGCCTCGCCGAAATCGACGTCCGTGGCGGACGACCGCTCGACGCGCTCGCGCATGTCGATCAGGCGCGGGCCCGCGCGCTCGTCGATATCATCGCCGCCGGCAAGATGCCGGCCGCCAAGCTCAGCGCCGCACAGCGTGACGCGAACAGCCACGTGACGCGAGCGATGCAGGACGCCGCCGATCTGTTCGACACGGCATTGCGGCAGGAGACACCTGATCCGAACGTCCTCGCTGACCTCGAGGCCAATCTGTCGCGCGCGCGCATTGCCCGTGAGGCCTTCCTGGCCGATCTCTATGCGGAGCATCCCGATCTGCGGTTCGCGCGCGGCAACACGCCGGACCTCACGCGCGAGCGCCTTCTCTCGGTCCTCACGCCCGGCACCGCGATTGTCACGTTCGTCCTCGACGGCGGCACGGCCTGGGCCTACGTGGCCACGCGCAACGCCTCGGGCCCCGTCGTCGAGACCAAGCGCCTCACGCTGACGGCCGAACAATTGACGACGCTCGCCGAGCGATTTGCGAAGCAGATTTCGGTGCGCGATCTGGCGTTTGCCGCCAACGCGCGCAAGCTGTACGACGCGCTGTTCGGCCCGATCGACGCGCGGATCACCGGCGCCACCCACGTCATCCTGATTCCCGACGGCCCGCTGTGGCAGGTCCCGTTTCAGGCGCTGCAGACGCCGCGCGGCCGGTACCTCATCGAAGAGCGCGCCGTGTCGTACACGCCGTCGATCGCCGCCCTCGTCTCCCTTGAAGACCGTCGTCGCGCACGCGCGACTCCGCCGCCGTTTCTCGTGGCCCTCGGCGATCCCGCAGTCGCCGCGAGCGCGCCGGCAGGCGCCGGTGTCTCCGCGCAGCGCGGCACCGCTGTGGCGCGACTGCCTGAGGCCGCACGTGAAGTGCGGTCGCTCGGGCGCCTGTACGGGACGTCGCGTAGTGCCGTGCTCGTCGCGAAGGACGCCACCGAGGCGGCACTGCGCCAACGGTGTCGCGCGCCAGCGTGCTGCACGTGGCCACGCATGGCATTCTCGAGAACGGCAATCCGATGTACTCGCACCTGCTGCTCGCCGCTGGCGGCGGTGCCGACGGCACAGTCTCGCACGATCACACGACCGACGGCCGCGTCGAAGCCTGGGAACTGCTCGACATGGACATCAACGCCAACATCGCGGTGCTCTCGGCCTGCGAGACGGCGCGCGGCAACACGGGATTCGGCGAAGGCATGATCGGCTTGTCGTGGTCGCTCTTTGCATCCGGCGCGTCGACGACGGTGGTGAGCCAGTGGGAAGTGGACTCGGCGAGTACGACCAATCTGATGATCGCGTTTCATCAGCATTTGCTGGCCGCGTCATCAAAGACGGCGAGCGCGCCGGAAGCGCTGCGGCAGGCCGCCATCGCGCTACTGAAGAACCCGGCATCGCGCCACCCGTTCTACTGGGCGGGCTTCATCTCGGTCGGCGCGAAGTAACCCCCGGGGACCTGAAGGTCCCCGGCTACGAGCCGTAGTCGCGGACCTTCTACGAGCCGTAGTCGCGGACCGGCTACGAGCCGTAGTCGCGGACCTTCAGGTCCGCGAGCACCTGGTCGCGTCCATCATGCGATCACCTGCGCACCGCAGGCGCTGCACTTGCCCGTCGTCATCGCCACACCGTCCGACACGCCCTTGAACGACTGCCGGCACTGCGGGCAGCGTGGGCGAGCACTGGTCACCTGGCGATCGAGCTGCCACACGAGAAAACCGATCACGACGATGTAGGCGAGAAAGAGCGCCACCTCGAACGGCAGGGCCTTGTCTTTCGCGAGACGGCCTTCGACGGCGCGAATGAAGAGCAACTGCCCGACGCCGAGCGTCACCGCGACGATGGCGGTGAATCGACCCAGCGTGCGGCCGATCGCGGCGGCCTGCGCGCGCGCCTGTTGAAACGACTCGCGCGTGTACATCCCGGTCATCGACGCAGCAGGTACGCGAGCTTCACAAAGAAGCCGTCGGAGGTCCGTTCGAACGCATCGGTGTTGTAGAGCGGGCGATTGCGCTCGAGGCTCGAGCCGTAGCCAAAGAACGCGACGGTGCCCGGCGTGGGCTTGAACGACGCGAGCCAGTCCAGGCGGAGACCGCGGAACCGCTGCTCGGTGGCCAGGGCGCCGCCGACGTACAGCGGCGCGCCGCTGATCGGATCGACGAGCGGGGAGCGCAGATCGGAGCGGTACTCCGCGATCATGCGGAAAAACAGCGCCCGCTTGGGCTGGAACTCGAGCTTCAGTCGCGGAATCGTCGAGCGCGCAAATTCCGTGTCGTTGCGATCGCGCGTGATGCGTGACGTCACGAAGCTCGCCTCGAGCCGCACGGAGGTCGTGGGCCGCAGTCCCAGCGAGGTCGTGATGCGCGTTTCGCGGCCGTCGGCGGCTTCGGCGAAGATCGCGGTGCCGCCGCTCTTGAACTCGACGCGCGCATTCATCTTCTCGAAGATGGGCGAGGTCACCGAGTAGGTTCCCGCCCAATTGCTGACTTCGCCGGGCAGGATGAACGCCGCCTGCGAGGCGCCCTTGGACACCGTGTACGACGAATACGCCGACGGGTCGAAGTGCACGAAGTTGCGGCCGACGTTGGCGCTGAGCGACCAGCCACCGCGCAGCGTCGCGCTCGCGTTGCTCGACTCGCCGCCTTCGAGCGGGCTCGTGTGGCCAAAGTCGCCGTACTTCCACAGCCGTGACGGACCGAAGAACACCGAGGCGGTTTCCAGCAGCGATCCGCGGGCGCCGTAGTAGGTGAAGCGGTTGAAGGCGCGGAACTCGACCATGTTGTTGCGCGGCACGTAGCCCGACTGCGCGTCGAACGCGCTGCCGAAGCCGGTCAAGCGGTAGTTGAAGCCCCAGACGCGCGCGGTGCGATCGAACTCCGCCTGAAACATGGGCGCGGACGTGGTGGCGCCGCCCTTCTCCGTCCACGAGCCGCCGACCTGGCCGAGCACGTAGTAGAGCTTATTGAATACGATGCGCGCGTCAGCGGCGGCGACGCGATTGAAGCCGTCAGCGTTGGTACGATCGGTGTAGGTCACGCCGGCGAGCGAGTTGGCGCCGACGTCACGGCGCACGCGCGCGATGTTCGACCAGGTGTCGCGTGTGCCGCCCTGATCGAGCGCCGACAGCACGGCAAATCCGGTCTTGCCGACCTTGCCCGTGATCTTGCCGCCGCCGATCGGATCGACAATCCGGCGCGTGTACACGAGTTGATTCGGCGTCGAGAACAACTCGATGCCCTCGAGAAAGAACGGTCGCTTCTCGGCAAAGAAGAGCGCGAAGCGTTCATTGACGGTGACCTGCGCGGCGTCCGACTCGACCTGGCTGAAGTCGGGATTCAGCGTCGCGTCCACCGACATGTTGGTGAAGCCGAGGCGCAGGTTTGCGCCGGCGCTCAGATCCGGCGACGGGCGCGAGAACTCGGTCGCGCTCACGCGGGTGCCGTTCGACGCGCCGGTCACAAACGGCTGCAGTTCGGTGACCACACCGCGCTGGACCTCGCTGATCCCCGCCATCTGTCCGGACTGCGCGAGAAAGCTCGCCACGCGACGCGCGTCGGTCCACGTGTCTTCACGGCCCGTGCGCTGCGTCTTCCGCAGGATGTTGACGCCCCACTTCGCGCCCGACAGCGACGGATACCGCAGGCTCTTGAACGGAATGCGCACTTCCACGACGTACCCGTCGGAGGTGAGCCGGCCCTTCGAGTCGAACTGGTAGTCGGGGCTCAAATCGACCGAGCCGTTCGTGCCCATCATGCGGCCCGCGTTGAAGCTGCCCTCAGTCTGCACGCCGTCTTCCTGCACGCCGAGCGGATTCACGCCGAAGATGAACGCGCGGCGCCGGTCGTTGAACGTGTCGAGAAAGATGCGCACAGAGTCGTCGAGGCCGATGTTGTCGCGGTCCGCATTGGTCGCGCGGATCGATCCGGGCGCCGAGTCGTGCGCGATGATTCCGAAGTACAGCGCGGAGGGCGAATACCAGACCAGCACTTCCGTCTGCTCGCTCGCCTTCTGCCCGTCCACGGGCCGGTACTCGGAAAACCCGGTCAGTCGCGTCGCCTGCTGCCACGCCGGCTCGTTCAACTGCCCGTCGATCGTCGCCGCTTCTTCAATACGCGGAATCGCAAAACCCGGCGCGCCGGGTCCCGGCACCGTGCGGGGCGCCGACATCGCCGACGCCGTCACGGTCGCGGGCGTCGACGACGGGGTCTGGAGCGCCAGTACAGAGCAGAGAATTGCGTGGAAAATCACCTTGGGATTCTACTTGCACCAGGCCGTCAGCACATGGCCCATCTCGCCAACCGACAGGCCGTCGGTCCGATCGGCGAAGTACTTGTCGTTGAGCGCATCGGGGCCGCGATCGCGAACCGTGGTGAAACCGAGTTCGAGCAGTCGGGCTTTCAGCGCGTCGGAATCGAAGAACGTCTCGAGCGGCTCACCGGCCTTCGCGACGCGATCGGCAAGCACCGCGAATTTGGCGCGCTGGAAGAAGTTCAGCGACTCGACGGGCACGGCGTAGTCGAACGTGATGCCGCCGCCGTTCTGCGCGAGCGCTGCCGCGGACTGCAGCGTGCTCCACACGGCGGACTTGGTGAGATACGGCGTCACGCCCAGCCATGAAAAGAACGTCGGCAGCGCGCGGTCGAGGCCGGCGCGTTCGAGTTCTTCGGCGAGCGACTGCCGTTCGAAATCCACGGGCACGAACGTCAGCGACTCGGGCTCGGGCAGTCCCACTTCCTTCAGCCGCATCCGCTTCCACTCCTGCGTGGCCGGCTGGTCCACTTCGAACACGCGCAGTCCGGGCACGGTCTGGCGGTACGCGTACGTGTCCATCCCGGCGCCGAGCACGACGTACTGGCGAACGCCGTGTGCGATCGCCTTGGCGAGCGCGTCCTCGGCGATCCGGCTGCGCACCACGAGAAGGGCGCGTAGCGCGGGTTCGCCGAGTTGGCTTTCGAAGCGCGCGGGATTTTTCTGCAGGGCGGCGGCCACTTCGCGGCCGATCATCTGCAGCGCGAGCGGGTCTTCGAAGACGAGCGGCCGGTCGAGAATCTGGTGCGCCGCGCGGCGAAGCGCTACGCGCACGGCCGTGCGACTGGGTTGAGCGGCATTCATGTGCTGGTCAAGAGTGACACGACTTCAGCGCGCGGTCTCGAGTTCCAGCACTGAACACACCGGATCGGCCGCGCGTTCAGGCAACCGCACCACCGTGCCGGCGTCGACACGCTGCACGTTCTGCCACGCGCGGTCGCCCAGCATGCGCGCGCGCGTCGGCGTCCCGCCGAACCGTGGAATCAGCAGGTTGCGGTCCGCGGGCCACTCCGGGAGAAACACGAAGACACTGCGGTCGCGCGCGGTCGCGCGCATCACGCCGATGTCGCCGTAGTTGGTCAGCAACTCTTCGATCTGGCGGTTGAGGTAGTCCACAAAGCGCTGGTACACCGCGCCGGTCGGCGGCCGGTCCGCCGCTTCCCACTGGCGACGCGGCAGGTAATCGGGATGATGCCAGTCCATGATCGAGTGGTACCAACACGGCGTGACGCCGTGGCGGCGGCAGGCGGCGGCGATTTCCTTCATGATGTCGCGCTTGAACGGCGTGGACATCACGTTGAATGGGCCGGCCTTGGAATTGAAGAGCGCGAACCCGTCGTGATGTTTCGAGGTGATCACCAGATACTTCGCGCCGGCGTCCGCCGCCGTCTTCGCAAACGCATCCGCCGAAAACTGCGTGGGATTGAAACGCGCGAGCAGCGTGTCGTACTCGCCGATCGGAATCTTTGCGTTGTTGCGGATCCACTCCCCGTAGTCAGTGCGGCCGTTCCACTCCCCGGCGAGGATCGAATACAGGCCCCAGTGCACGAACATGCCGAAGCGCGCGTCGCGCCACCACTGCCGGCGTTCGTCGTCAGTGCCGCCGGCCAGATACGAGACGGCGCCATCGAGCCAGGCGGGTTGTGCGGCGATGACAGAGGCGGCGGCCAGACCGCGGAGCAGGTCGCGGCGATGCAGAGGCAGACTCATGCGCGGGAGTATACGGCCAGCGGTGGCGCGATGCTCAGGCCGTCTTGCTGGAACTGACGCGCGCCAAACCCATGAAGGAGATCACCATGCAGGCGCCGATCACGAGCCGGTCGAAGTAGTGCGTGAGGGGCGCCAACTGCGCGATCGCGGGAGGAAACCAGTCGAGCAGGCCGTGCCGGACGAGCGTCGGCAGATCCGCGACGATCACGGCAATGACGACGGCGATGACGTTGAGCATGAACTTGCTGGGCTTCGGTCGCCAGAGGGTGAGCAGCACCGTGGGGGCGATCAACGTCAACCCATACCGATTCACCGGCAGAAACGCGGTCGTCCACGTCAGGCCCGATGCGAGCACCCAGACGGGCGCGTTACCGCGGTTTCTGACCCGCCACGCGAGATACAGAAGTCCCATGCCCGTCACGATGGTCGCCAGCAGGTACAACGATTCGCCGAATCGGTAATGGCCGAACCCGAACAGGTCGACAAAGAAGGGTCGCAGATCCACCTCGCCACGATAGAAGCCCGGTCCGCCGTAGAGGCCGACGAGCGTCGAGACGTACTGCCACATGACCTCGGAGGGCGATCGCGAGACGGACCACGCATAGACGCACAACGCGCTTGACGCGGTCACCGCGGCCACGCCGACGGCCTTCCACATCCGGCAGTACACGGCCATCAGGTAGAACCCGAGAGCCACGTGCGGTTTGCTGGCCCCGATCCCAAGCAGGATCCCAGCCACGACCGGCGAGGACTCGGAGAAGCGCAGGGCGAGACAGCAGCACAGAATCATCGCCGGCGACGTCTGGCCGGCCCAGATACCCACGCGTGTCGGCGACCACACGAGCAGCATGAGGACGTAGGCCAAGCGCTCGCTGCGCGACAGACTCAGGCCGGCGTAGCCGCTGGTCAACGCGACGATCGACCACGCCGCGGCTATGCACACGAACACGTTCAACACAGCGAACAGCTCGGCCCCGTGACGCGCTGGCAAGAACAGCAGCGGCGAGAAGAACACGAGCGTGTTCGGCGGATAGTCGACGGCCATATTCAGCTCGTAGACGTTCAACCCACTATGCCAAACGGTGAGCCAGCGATGAACCTCCACGTAGCAGCCGAACCGGCCGAGCAGGGGGCCGGACGCGAGGCAGATCACCGCCAATGGGCCCCACACGGCCAACGCGAGGCGGATGTCGCGGTGCGGCCGAATCAGCAAGCGCCGGATGGCGTGCACAGGGCGTCGCCACGTGGTTTTCGCGTCGTCCATCGCGGAGACGATGTTAGCTGATAAGGCTAGTCGCCGGGCTGCGTCATTTTCATCGGGTCCACCCACGCGTCGAACTGCTCCGCAGTAAGCAGTGAGAGCGACACGGCGGCTTCCTTCAGCGTGGTGCCGTCCTTGTGGGCCTTCTTCGCAATCTTCGCGGCGTTGTCGTACCCGATGTGCGGATTGAGCGCCGTGACGAGCATCAGGCTCTTGTGGAGGTTTTCATCAATGCGCGGCTGATTGGCTTCGATCCCGACCGCGCAGAACTCGTTGAAGTTCCGGCACGCGTCGCCGATCAGACGCAGCGACTGCAACACGTTGTGGATGATGACGGGTTTGAACACGTTCAGTTCGAAGTTGCCCGACGCCGCGCCGATGCCCACCGCCACGTCGTTGCCCATCACCTGCGCGCACACCATCGTCAGGGCTTCGCACTGCGTGGGATTGACCTTGCCGGGCATGATCGAGCTGCCCGGTTCGTTTTCGGGGATGGTGATCTCGCCGATGCCCGAACGCGGCCCCGAGGCCAGCCAGCGCACGTCGTTGGCAATCTTCATCAGCGCGGTCGCGAGGGTCTTCAGGCCGCCGTGCAGGAACACGAG
>Ga0194060_10001869_pt1 | contig 15047 bp, 14 predicted proteins | sample SepL225m_MetaG_FD_163427 | JGI IMG/M metagenome (GOLD analysis project Ga0194060, IMG submission 163427) | Anoxic zone freshwater microbial communities from boreal shield lake in IISD Experimental Lakes Area, Ontario, Canada - Sep2016-L222-5m | ecosystem: Environmental > Aquatic > Freshwater >...
ATTATAACCAGCAAAAGGCGCCATTTTAGCGCCTAGTGCAATATGTTTATGGGTAAAGGGAGTATTTAAGATTTCGCTCATTTCAATTAAATTTTCTCAAATATAATCAAAAAAGAAACTGAAAGGAAAGCCTAGTGGGTAAACCTATCTAGTATCCATTGCAAATCGGTCAATTTACTTGCTACCTTGCCCACTTTATTCATCTTTTCAAGGTTCGAATTACCTATATTATCCTTCTTAAGATCATCTACTTTTACAACTTTAGTTTTATCTTTTTGTAGCTCCTCTTCTTTTAATTTCTTAATATCATTTTTAATAGCCTCTCTTTCTTGCTTCAATTTTTGTAATTGAATTTCCTTATCGGTCTTTCCATCAGGCATTGTTTTATAATCATTTGAATTATCCTCCTGCTCCATTGGACTTAAGCTGACTAACCCATCCTTAGTCATTTTATATTCTACCCCTTTTTCAAATTGATAAGATTCATTGTCCCAAGGCTCATTCCATTCATTATACCAATTCTCATCATTAGTGATACGGTCAATGGTACCCATTCTCATGCCTCTTCCATTAATATTCACATTGGTTTGTGACCAACCTTTGTTAGTAATTTTAATACGCTTACCAATAGGAACTTCAATGGTCATAATAATATGCTGGTTTCTGAACTTGTCAATTTTATTAATACCAATACCTTTGTCTAAGTATAAGAGACTATCTTTTTGTGTTAATGCAAAGTTTATTTTATTCGCAAGTTCATTGGCGTTTTGAACCGTCTTACCATTACTTAGTTTCACAATTTTCACTTGAAAACTATCTGTTTTAGATTGTACAATTCTAATGCGTAAATTTCTTACATATACAGTGTCTTGATCAGAGAAACCTTGAAAATCTTCAAATTGATACCAATGATTTTCATAATATTTCATTTTTGGTGCAGCCGTAATCTCTAAATAATCAATGCTAGGATTGGTTAAAGCAATACTTTGTTCTGCAGGTAGATTATGTCTAGAGAAACTATTTTGTACACTACTTAGAAAAAATATAATCATTACCCAACCCACAATCCATAAGGCCCAGAAGCTAGATCTCACCCATACATTTGCTTTTTTAAATCCTGCAATTTTTCTAATTACAGCAGTAACTATTCCTATAATTGGTACCCAAACAAAAAGTAAAATAGCTCCCACTGCGTAGAGTGTTTGTGATCCATCTTCTATTAAGAATTTTTTTAAAGGTAATAAGGCAGTAGCTGCAGCACCTATTCCAAATAGAGCAGCTAATAATGTGATGCCTACAATAGCTAAAATAAAATACACAAAGCCCTTAATGCATACAGTAATAATTCTACCTATAAAATACAATAACCCTTTTCTCTTTTCTGAAGAGCTATTAAAATCTTGATTATTGTTTGTTGACGCCGTTCCCTCATGATTTGATGCATTCGAATTATTCGTTCCTTTATTTCTATTGTATAAATCACTACCCCAAGATTGCGCTCTTTTGCTAAAGCCTTCCATATCATTTTGAATGGTATTTTTAATACTATTCAAATCTACTTTCTCGCCCACCATTTCTAATTTATCTGCACTTGTTTTAGCTTCAGGTAGTACCAACCATAAAACGATGTATACAAAAACAGCACCTGGGCTAAAAGTAATATCGAATAAATTAGGGAAATCGGGTGCATCCCAAAATTGGAATAAATGCATATGCTTAAAATTCACCACAAAACGAATGAATGGAATTAAAAATAAAATTCTCACTATCCATACTTGAATACCAAAATATTTTGATAGTCCTGCAGATACCCCACCAATTATTTTATTATCAATATCTCTAAATAATCTTTTACGCACACCACCCACTACTTTAACAGAAGTGCTGGGTACTGCGATCCATAATATTAAATAGCCCAGTATATTTACGCCAATTAAAAAGAACCATAGAATGCGCACTGCCAATGGCTCTATACCAAAGTAGTTCGCAATACCACTACAAACGCCACCTAATACTTTGTTTTGTTCGTCACGATATAATCTTTTAGGTCTATTGTTTGAGGAATCAAAATTGGAGTAACTACCGCCACTCGTATTCTGATTATTATTCTGATAATTATTTTGATTTGTACTTTGCTGAGATTGACTTGTACTTGCTTCAAAACCATCTTGGGCTTCAAAATCGGCAGGACGTCCAATGCTTGCAATAATTAAGTCGATATCGCCCACTGCAATACATATCGTTCCTTTTTTCAAACGGTCTTCACATAATTCAGCAATACGACATTCAATGTCATTAATAATTTCATCGCGTCCTTCTTCGTTGGCGAAATAAACACGAAGCGACTCTATATATTGTTTCAATGTTTCATATGCAACTTCTTCTATAGGAAGAATGCGACCTTGAAAATTGATATTAATTACTTTATTCATAAAATATTTTTTAAAATGTAGATTTAAGAAGCAGCTTCTGTTGAAGAAACTGTACTATTTGTTTTTTGTTCTGTAAGTTGATTCACAGCAGAAGTCATCTCCTTCCAAGTTTTTAATAAAACTTCGAAAGCTTCCTTGCCTTCATCTGTCATCACAAAATATTTTCTTGGTGGGCCACTAATACTTTCCACCCAACGATAATTTAAAAGGCCTGCGTTTTTCAAACGCGTTAACAAAGGATACAAGGTTCCTTCTAGTATATGCAAATTGGCCAGCTTCATTTTCTCAACAATATCACTTGGATAAACCTCCCCTTGTTGAATGATGGACAATATGCAAAACTCCAAAACGCCCTTGCGCATCTGACTTTGTGTGTTTTGAATATCCATAAGAATAAATTTGAAACACAAAACTAAGTATTTTTATAGTACTATGCGATACATAGTACTATAACTTTAATCATAAAATATACAATACATTGATTTACAATATATTATATAAATAATAATTTTATGAACGAACATAGGAAAGGATAAATGGTAGTGTAAAACTCCTCTAATAAAACACTAATAGACTACTAAAAGACAACTAATAGAACACTAATAGTCCTCTAATAGACTACTAATTCATAGAAGTCTTCTTCTTTTAAATAGGTATTGGCCAGGGCTTGTAATTCTTCTGGACCCACAGAACGAACCACTTTAATGGTATTATAAAAATAGTCTTCCGTTAAATCATTTAATAAATAGGTTTTCCATCGGCTTATAATTTGAAAGGGGCCATCTAAATCACCCAATAAAGCACCTAACATATAATTTTTAACCAGTTTTAATTCTTCATCTCCCACAGGTTCTTCTCTTAACTTTTTCATTTCCTTATACACTTCTTCCATAGTGGCCTTACAAACATCTTTACCCGCATCGGTGCTTACCATCCAAGCACCTGCATGTATATAATTTTGTAAATAACTATGTATACCATAAGTATAACCTTTGTCTTCTCTAATATTACTCATTAGTCTTGATCCAAAAAATCCTCCAAAAATATTATTAAGCACTTGTGCTGCTGGAAAATCGGGATGATGTCTATTCGGAAAATGTCTTGCTAAACGAATAGAGCCTTGCACAGAAGCTGCATCATTCACAATGCTATATTTTTTCTGCGTGGCTGAAATAATGGGATGCGCCTGCTCTTTAATATCTTTTTTATTTAAAGGAAGTTGGCCAATATACTTATTCAGCAAGGATTCCATTGTGCTTGGGAATTTACCTGCAATAAAAATGACGCATTTTCCATTTAGATAATACTGCTCATAAAAAGCAACAAGGTCTTCTCTATTAATAGCTGTATAATCTTTTTCTACAGAGTATTTTCCATAAGGATGATCGAACCCAAATAAGTATTCATCAATTAATCTGTTCGCAATAAAGTCGCCTTTTTTTAAATTCAATAACAACCTTTGAATTTGATTTTGCTTTAAAATGGCAATTTCTTTTTCAGGAAAACTAGCTTCTGAAATAATCTCTCCCATAATAGGAATCACTTCATGAAAATGCTTCGATAAACCATGTAAGGTCACAGTGGCTGTTTCATTGGTACAAGTTCTATTTAAATGTGCTCCGTAAAATTCAAAGGCATCGGTAATCTCAAAAGAAGTTTTGCTGGCAGTTCCATTTTTCAATAAAAAATTAGTGGCAGCGGCTACCCAATTTTTTTGCTCAAAACTATTACCTGCATAAAACACCATATCCACTAGCAATACTTCCTGCGATCCGCCCTCATAGGCATACACTTCTACCCCATTATCTAAGCTAAACTTTTGATAAGGTTTCAATTGAATATTAAAATCAATAGCGTCTTTAATAACAGGTGCTACTATTCTGTCTAATGCCATGATTTAAGATTTACTATAATAATATAATGTGTTGCGATTGTTCTCTTGGAATATTTCTTGAGCTGTATGTTGAATCATAGTAGGCGTTACTTTCTGATACATCGATAATTCTTTATTCATTAAATCGGCATCTCCTAATAATTCATAATAAGCCAAGCTATGGGCTCTATTCATAATACTCATATCCTCAAAACAAATCACACTTTCTGTTTTATTAATAACTTTCTGCACTTCTTTGGCATCCAGTATTTCATTTTTTATTTTTTCTATTTCTTCTAACACTGCTTTCTCTGCCACCGCCATACTAATGCCCTTCACTAATTTTCCTTCTATGACAAGTAGCCCCGGATCTACGGTGCCAAAATGATAACAATCAATGGATGAAAAAATTTGTTTCACTTTAATAAGCTGCTCATATAATCTTGCAGAAGTGCCTCCTCCTAAAACTTCAGTAATTAAATCAGTGGCATGATAGCCTTCGTCAAAACGGCCTCCCATATGCCAGGTCATCATTAACATATCTAATGGCACGTCGGCGCGCACATCCATGGTTCTGCTTTTTTCTTGCACAGGCTCTTTCGGTAAATTACGAACATAGGGTTTGCCCGCTTCAATAGGACCAAACCATTTTTGGGCTAATTGTTTGACTTGTTCTGTTTGCACATTACCCGTAACAACTAGTATTGCATTATTGGGACGATAGAATTGAAAGAAAAAATCTTTTACATCTTCCATGGTGGCATCTTCTACATGCTGCAGTGAAGCACCAATGGTCATCCAACGATAAGGATGTTGCGTATACGCAAGGCTGCGCATTTTATGCCAAGCATCTCCATAAGGTTTATTAATATAGTGTTCCTTAAATTCTTCACAAACTACCTTGCGTTGTACTTCTAAACTTTTTTTACTAAAAGCTAAGGACAACATTCTATCACTTTCTAACCAAAAAGCAGTTTCAATATTTTCTGCAGGTATTTGACAATAATAATTCGTTAAGTCATTGGTGGTATAAGCATTGTTTTCCCCTCCTGCTCTTTGTAAGGGCTCATCATAAACAGGAATGTTCACACTACCTCCAAACATTAAGTGTTCAAACAAATGCGCAAATCCTGTTTTAGCAGGATCCTCATCTTTGGCCCCCACATTATACAAAACATTCACTACGGCCATAGGGGTACTGGTATCTTGGTGCACCAATACTTTTAAGCCATTGTCTAATTCAAATTTTTCAAATTGTATCATAAAGAATACAAAAATACTTAATAAGTACAAGAGTTCCTTTTCTATTGCTAGAACCTTGTTTTTTACCCTTTCGAAACCCGATAAATTCGATTAACTTTGTGGCCAATTAATACCTAAGCTATGCAGCTGGAATCATTATACCAAAGAGCCTTGAATTTTGAACACTTAAGCAAAGAAGAAGGCATGTTTTTATTTGAAAACGCACCTCTTACTGAATTAAGTCATATTGCCAATGAATTGAGAAAAAAACAAGTGCCCCATGGCAAGGTAACCTGGCAGATAGATAGAAATTTAAATACCACCAATGTTTGTATTGCGAATTGTAAGTTCTGTAATTTTTACAGAGTGCCGGGACATCCTGAATCTTATATTACAGATATGGATACCTACCGCAAAAAAATTAAAGAAACCATTGAGTGGGGCGGTGATCAATTATTATTACAAGGAGGCCATCATCCAGAATTAGGCTTGGCTTTTTACACCGATATATTTAGCCAGATTAAAAAAGAATTTCCGACTATTAAACTACATACACTAGGGCCCCCGGAAATTGCACATATTGCCAAGCTGGAGAAAATGAGTCATACCGATGTCTTGAAAGCCTTGGTGGCTGCGGGTATGAATTCACTGCCTGGCGCCGGTGCAGAAATTTTAGTAGACCGTGTAAGAAAATTAGTATCTAATGGAAAATGTGGTGCAGACGAATGGTTAGATGTTATGGCTGCGGCGCATCAATTAAATATTACTACCAGTGCGACCATGATGTTTGGTCATGTGGAAACCTTAGAAGAAAGATTTATTCACTTAGTGCGTATTCGTGAAGTACAAGATAGAAAACCAAAAGATGCCAAAGGATTTTTAGCCTTCATTCCTTGGACCTTCCAAGATGTAGATACCTTACTTACTAAAATTAGAGGGGTACATAATTTAACCACTACAGAAGAGTATATCAGAATGATTGCCATTAGTAGAATTATGCTTCCTAATATTAAAAATATTCAAGCAAGTTGGTTAACCGTGGGAAAAGCCACTGCACAAGTTTGTTTAGAAGCGGGTGCCAACGATTTTGGAAGCATTATGCTAGAAGAAAATGTGGTAAGTGCTGCTGGAGCCCCTCACCGCTTTACTTATAAGACTATTCAGGAAGCTATTAAAGAAGCAGGTTTTGAGCCTCAGTTAAGAGACCAACAATATGAATGGAGAACTTTACCTGCTGCGATTCAAGAGCAGATCATAAACTACTAGTAAGTAAGCGCTTAGAAGCCCTTTAGCTAAAAATATTTTCGTTTAAAACAAGCCATTGACTGTAACATTTAGGTCAATGGCTCGTTTAATGCTAATAGAACCTTCTTTTTATACATGACCAGCTTAGCATGACCGATTTAGAATTCAATATTTGTGTAGATGATTACTCCGATGGGGTATACCGCTTTATACTAAAAATTAGTAAAAATAAAGAGGACGCCAAGGATATTGTGCAAACTGCCTTTGAAAAATTATGGGTGAATAGAGAAAAAGTGGAAACCCTGAAAGCCAAGTCCTATTTATTTACAGTGGCCTATCATTTAATGATTGACCAACTTAGAAAAGAGAATAAGATAGTAATGACAGATAGCTTTGATGAAACTACTCAAACAGTGTCTCAAGGTAGTTCAGAATTAAAGCAATTATTACTACAAGCTATTAATAATTTAAACCCTACGCAGAAGTCTTTAATTCTTTTAAAAGATTACGAAGGTTATTCTTATCAAGAAATTGGAGAGATTATGCAATTGTCGGAATCACAAGTAAAAGTGTATTTGCATAGGGCTCGATTAATTTTAAAAAATAAATTAACTCATGTAGAAAAAATGAGTGCTTAATAAAATGATAAACAAAAACAACTACGAAACTTTTTTCATGTCATACATTGACAATGAATTAAATGCTGCCGAAATAGCGGCCGTAGAAGCTTTTGTCTTAACAGATTCAAAATATACAGAGGAGCTAGCCCTTTTTGAAAAAACAAAAGTACATACTCCAAGTACTGAGAGTATTGAGATGGAGGATAAAATATTTTTATACCGTTTCCCAGAAATGCAGGCCAGCCTAGATACCAATTTTAAAAAATCATTGTATAAAAAAGAAGCCCCTATTCGTAAAATAGTATTTACACCTAATTTAATGAGGGCTTCCTTTACTATTGCCGCTTTACTAATTTTATTTATTGGAATTCAACTATTCAAAACAAATACAGCAATAAAAGAAAAAGCCTCAGTTGTCTCTACCAATAACGCTTCTACTCATTCAAAGCAGACGGAGAATACAATATTACCTAGCAAAGAGCTGGATGCCTCTTTAAAAAATAGTAATGCTGCTATAGTGAGTAGCCAGCCAGTTAATAAAAAAATAAATCTTATTAATAATAGTGTGATTGAACCATCTACCAATAGTGTAATAGATATAGAAAAACATAGTGCTTCAAATCATATCAACTCAAATATTATTAATGCAGAAGAAAGCCAGTCAGCATTATTAGTAAAACTCCATGAAACGCAGATAAGATCAAGCGCTATGGAAACCGTCTCTAATGAAGAAGTAAAAAATATTCCCGTCATTCTCAGTTCTTATCAAGAAATTAATACAGAACAGGAGGATAGAACCATTAATATTGGCATGCTAGAAATTGATGGCGCTGCCTTTAGAGGTATCACAAGAAGAGTTTCAGCCCTACTTAAAAGAAATAAAATAGAAAAAGAAAAATAAATATGAAAAAAATAATTACCCCTCTAGCATTAAGTTTAGTGATGTTATTAAGCCTTCAAGGTTTTACACAAAACGATAGTTCAAGAACTAATTTTAAAATAGTATCCGATAGTAGTTACAGAGCAAATGATACCATTACCATTGGTAATATGATTATTATAAAAAAGCAAGGCGGTCGCAATAATGACTACGATAATAATAGTTATTATAATAGAAAAAGAAATAGGCTTTATGGGACCAGTATAAATATCACTAATGGGAAAATCAAAAAAGATACATTTTTGTCTGTAAATGATGACACTGTAAGACTAGGTAGATTGAATATTATTAAATCACAAGACAGTAAGAATAAGAAAGACTGGGAATCAATGATAGAGCATGGAGATTTTGATAATACCCGCATTAGTATTGAACGCGCTCCTAAAAAATTAAAAAATGTAACTACTAATTGGTTCTCTTTTGATTTAGGCTATGCGAATTATAGAGACGAGTCGGCGCAAATGGCTTATTTAGCGATATACCCTGGCCAGCCTTATAATAAGTATGCTGTGAATTCAAGTAATTTACAATTAGACAATAAGAAGTCAAGCAATTTTAATATTTGGATTGTACAACAAAAATTAAATCTCTACCAACATAAAATAAATTTAAAATACGGAGTAGGTTTTGAAATGTTCAATTTCAGATTTGAACAACCCGTAAGTTTCAGGAATGAACCGGGCAAAACAGTATTCATGGACGATGTTCATTTTACAAAAAATAAACTATTTACTAAATACTTAACGGTACCTGTGCAATTAAACTTTCAACCTAACCCTAGTAGCCATAAAAGTTTTTATGCAAGTATTGGCTTAAGTGCTGGTTATTTAGTAGATGCAAGAGATAAACAAATTAGTGCTGAAAGAGGCAAACAAAAATATGATGGCAATTTTGAGTTGAATAACTGGAGATTTGCGACCATTGGTGAATTAGGCATTGGCGGTATTAGACTATATGGCTCTTATGGTTCTATTAATTTATTTGATAAAAATCAAAGTCATTTTTCTTTATTCCCTTATGCACTTGGTTTAAGATTTAGTAATTTTTAAAAAAAAGTTTTCTATAAAAACTCGTTGATTTGGTTTTGTTGATTTTTGGTGAACATAAAAGCCCCCCGATACATCGGAGGGCTTTTTAATTATAATTATAATTAGATAAGTAAATTAGCTAAGTCTTAAAAAGGATTATACTAAATTTTCTGCACCAAAATAAGATTGCAACACCTTCGGAAGGGCAATACCCGCTTCGGTTTGGTAGTTTTCTACAATGGCTGCAAAAATTCTAGGCAAGGCCAATGAACTTCCGTTTAATGAATGTGCAAACTGAATTTTACCAGCTGCATCCTTGAAACGACATTTCATTCTATAGGTTTGATAAGCTTGGAAATTAGAAACACTACTTACTTCTAGCCATCTTTCTTGTGCAGCACTATACACTTCAAAATCATAAGTAATAGAAGAAGCAAATCCCATATCTCCCCCACATAATCTTAGAATACGATATTGCAAACCCAGACTTACTAATAATTTTTCAACGTGTGCGACCATTTCATTTAATACTGCATCACTTTTATCGGGATGTACAATTTGTATAATTTCTACTTTCTCAAATTGATGTACTCTATTTAATCCACGCACGTCTTTTCCAAAACTTCCTGCCTCTCTTCTAAAACAAGGAGAATAAGCGGTCATTTGCAATGGCAACTCCGTCTCTTTCAAAACTACATCTCTATAAATATTGGTAACAGGTACTTCTGCTGTTGGAATTAAATAAAAATTATCTGCAGTGGCATGGTACATCTGCCCTTCTTTATCGGGTAGTTGACCAGTGGCAAAAGCAGAAGCTTCATTCACCATAAAAGGAGGTAAATATTCTGTATAGCCTGCAGCAATATTAAAATCTAAAAAATATTGTACCAAGGCTCTTTGAAATTTTGCTCCCTTGCCAATATATAAAGGAAAACCACTACCCGTAATTTTAGAACCGGTTTCAAAATCGACTAAATTGTATTTGCTAATTAAATCCCAATGTGCTTGAGCGCCTGCATGTAATTTGGGCGTTTCGCCTGCTTGCTTCACTAGTTCATTCTCTTCAGGTGTTTTCCCTTTAGGCACTAAATCATGCGGCAGGTTAGGAAATTGTACAATTGTATTTTGTAATTGCAATTCCACCTCGGCCATCTTTATTTTAAGGGGATCTAATTGTGTCTTTAAACCCGCTACTTCGTTTTTTAAGTTTTCGGCCTGCTCTTTTTCACCCTTGGCCATTAAGCCCCCAATTTCTTTGGAAGCTGCATTCACCTTGGCCTGCATTTCATCAAAAGAAGCTTGCAACTGCTTTCTTTCATCATCCATGGCAATCACGGTATCTACCAAGTCCAAATTAGCAAAATGCTTAATAGCCAATTTCTGCTTAGCTATTTCTTTGTTTTGGCGTAAAAAACTCACTTGTAACATCGGGTCAAATTTTAGCAAAGATAATCAAAGCATTGTACTACGCCTAGATATCCCCTACCTTTGCCTCATAAATTGAAAAAAGGATATGGCCGCTATAAATGACGACTTTCAGACCAGGTGGTGGGATTTAGAGAAAAAACTGATGGATCGCTTCGGCAAAAAGCCCGACACCGAATCTATATTATTTCTCATTGGGCTTCAAGAAACGGGCTTTTTAATAGAAAAAATAAGCAAGGAACAGAAGCAGGACCTCATGCATGTGGCTATCTGCAAAATCCTTTCTAGCAGTGGCTATTATATACTAGAAGGCCTGGACGAAGAGGGTTGGCCTCATTTTAAGCAATTAAAGGGCCTGCCCACCATGGACCTCATAGAACAAGAAGGATTTTTAAAAGACCATATATTACTCTATTTTGAAAACAATAGCTTCTAGCGCATTGTTTTTTTAGTGTTTTTTATGAATCTTTGCATCAATAAAAAATAAACTATGCAATTCCCAGCCGACTTACGTTACACAAAGGACCACGAATGGATTAAATTAGAAGGCAATACTGCCACTATTGGTATTACCGATTTCGCGCAAGGCGAACTTGGGGATATTGTATACATTGATATTAATACTGTAGGAAAAATGCTTTCTGCTGAAGCCGTATTCGGAACAGTAGAAGCCGTAAAAACAGTGAGTGATTTATTTTTACCAGTATCGGGTACTATCTTAGAAGTGAACCCAGCTTTAACTGCTCAACCAGAATTAGTAAATACCGATCCTTATGGTGCAGGATGGATGGTGAAAGTAACTGTAGTAAATACTGCTGATGTAGAAGCTTTATTAACCAGTGAGGCTTATAGTCAGTTGGTTCATTAATCTATTATGACAAATTCATTTAAAACTTTAGTTTGGGTCATTTTTGAATTTGTACTCATATTTATTTTATTAAGTATGCCTGGAACTGACATACAAGGAACAAGTTGGATGTCAGTTATATTAAACTTGCCTTATGCAGACAAAGTAGTACATATGGGATTATTTGGAAGCTTGGCCTTATCTATATTTTTTCATTTCGAACAGTATTCAAATATTTCCTTTCAGTCAACAAGAACAAAGGCATTGTCCTTAATAGTTTGCATTTTGTTTGGAATAGGCATGGAATTTTATCAAAAATATTTCGTTCCTTCAAGAAGCTTTGATGTAATAGATATGTTAGCAGATGCTATCGGAGCCTTGCTGGCACTGCCTTTTTTTAATATGGTGAAGCATTATATACAACCAAAAGCGAAATCAATATAAATGGGTATTGAAAAAGATATACAACAAACAAATTTCAGAAATGAATTTCAAAAAATGGGTATCAATATCATTTATACTGCCAATTGGTTAAATGAAAAGATGGGCCAAATTTTAGCTACCGAAGATATCACCCAACAACAATTTAATATTTTAAGAATTTTACGCGGCAGCGATGCTCCTCTAAGTACTTTAAAAATTAGAGAGCGTATGTTAGATAAGATGAGTGATACCAGTAGAATTGTAGACCGCTTAATTGTAAAAGGCTTAGTAGAAAAAACAGCCTGCATAAAAGATAAAAGATTAGTAGATATTACTGTTTCTAAAAAGGGACTGCAATTATTAGAAAAATTAGATAGTTTAAACGACCATATAGATTCTATATTAAAAGGGGTGACTGAAAAAGAGGCCCAAGCGATGAATCAAATTTTAGATAAACTTAGAGAAGATACAAAGTCTTTATAAATTAAATGAACACCATGCGTTTTACATTGAGTATCCTATTTATAGGATTTTTTATTTTTACAAAAGCACAACCAAGCCTCAACGATAAAAATGTTTTTGAATTTAGAGGCGTATGGGTTGCCACTGTTGAAAATATAGACTGGCCTAGTAAAAGAGGTTTATCCAATCAAACACAGAAAGAAGAATTTATAGCCTTGCTAGATAGACATCAAAAAAATGGCATGAACGCTATTATTATGCAAGTGCGTCCTTCAGGCGATGCCTTATACCCTTCTACCTTAGAGCCTTGGAGTGAATACCTTATGGGCACGCAGGGCCTGCCTCCTAGTCCCTTTTATGACCCATTAGAATTCATGATTCAAGAAACACATAAAAGAGGCATGGAATTTCATGCTTGGATAAATCCTTACCGTGCTGTGTTCAATGTAAAAAAATCAAGTGTGGCTCCAAGTCATATTTCTAAAATACATCCTGAATGGTTTTTAACTTATGGAGATAAAAAATATTTTAATCCAGGACTTCCTCAAGTCTGGCAACATACGAATCGTATTGTGAGAGACTTAGTAAGCAGGTATGATATTGATGCCATTCATATGGATGATTATTTTTATCCCTACCGTATTGCAGGTAAAGAATTCCCCGATGAAAAAACCTACCAAGAAAATAAAAGAGGTTTATCTAAAGAAGATTGGAGAAGAAGTAATTGCGATACCATTGTTAAACAATTATACGCTAGCATACACCAAATAAAACCAGGAGTTCAGTTTGGCATTAGCCCCTTTGGCATTTGGCGCAATAAGTCAAAAGATGCAAGAGGCAGTGAAACCAAGGCAGGTCAAACCAATTACGATGACTTATACGCCGATATTTTATTATGGCTTGAAAAAGGTTGGGTAGATTATATAACGCCTCAAATTTATTGGGAACATGGACATCCATTAGCAAACTATGATACCATTATTGATTGGTGGGACCAAAATAGTTATGGTAAAAATTTATACATTGGTCATGGTATGTACAAAGCAGGTAGCAATAACCCTTGGAGAGATAAAAATGAACTACCTTATCAAATTAAAAGAATGCGTAGTTTACAACATACCAATGGTAGCGCCTATTTTAGTAGTAGTAGTTTTAATAATAATATTAATAATTGGAACGATAGCTTGCAACAAAAATATTACCAAAAACCAGCCCTACTGCCCACAATGCCTTGGCTAGTGCAGTATAAAGTAGAAACGCCTATTGTAAATAAGCAAAGTGCAAGCAGTTATCAAATACAGGTAAAAGTAATAAGTACCATCAAACAATATGCAATACTAGAAACTACGAATAACCAATTTTCAGTAGCCGCTATTGTACTACCCGATGCTAAAATAATTAATTTAAATGCCTTAGGCATTCAGAAAAAAATAAATACACAGTACTGGTTAGTAGCTATTGGGAAGCAGAATCAATTAAGTGGTTTAGTAGCCCTTCCTTAATCCTCCCTTACATATTTAGTCGAAAGACCTTTTTAAAGGAATGTTTTCATTGGCCTTAATAATTAATGGCACATGTTCTACAATGGTCATGTCATTATCTAGTCCAAAGGCCTTTTGATCGCTTTGAGATAAATGCTTGATATTAAAGTATACATCCATAATAAAGTCTTCTCTAATAGATAATTCATTTTCAATAGAGAAGAAGCTTTCTATAATGACATAAGTGATATCGGTATGGAAGTCCTTGCTTTTCAAAGATTCATACTTGCTATAAATACCCAATTCCTGAGACTCGTTCAATTCTTGCATTACTTTTTTAAAGCAAATATTCACACGAGGTTGAATTCTAAAACCTAATTTAAAATCGACACGCATTACTTTGTCATCTACCAATTCTTTAATAGTATATTCCATACCATAAGGAGAATCGGTTCTGTCAATATGTAAGAACCAATAAATATCGGCGCGTTTTGGTTTTCTATTTAAAATAGAATCAATAATACGGTGTTCAATTTCTCGATGGTTATTGGCCTTAGTCAAATACACTAAGTGGGTGGCGTATTTAGGCACATCCTTATCTATACTTAATTCAGTAAGGGGTTCTAAATAATCTTTCAATTTTACAAAATCTAAATAACGATTGGCAATTTTTCTAGCACGATGCCAAATCATCATCACAAAAATCATACTCAAAGAGAATATGAAAGTAATAGCAGCTTCTTTAATTTTTACAAAATTGGCTACAAAGAAAGATATCTCTACAATGGTAAAAATTAGAATAATAAGAGCCACTAAGGATTGACTCCATCTTTTTACATTCAACATATAAAAATTCATGAGCATGGTAGTCATCATCATACAAATAATAATAGAAAACCCATAAGCCGATTGCATGCTTTCACTTTTCTTAAAGTACAAGAGCATGGTCACACAACCTACCCATAAAATAAAATTTAAACTGGGAATATAAATCTGTCCTTTTCTATCGGTCGGAAATTTAATAGTCAC
>Ga0194060_10001870_pt1 | contig 15043 bp, 14 predicted proteins | sample SepL225m_MetaG_FD_163427 | JGI IMG/M metagenome (GOLD analysis project Ga0194060, IMG submission 163427) | Anoxic zone freshwater microbial communities from boreal shield lake in IISD Experimental Lakes Area, Ontario, Canada - Sep2016-L222-5m | ecosystem: Environmental > Aquatic > Freshwater >...
AACCAATATCGACCGGGGGGCAAAGATCAACAGCTGCCGGTTTGAAGGGGGCGAGCAGTGTTGCGGCATACAGATAGTGATACTTTGCCAGATCAAGTACCAGCGGAACATAGCGTCTGAACTTTTTAGTACCAAAAATTTCGTTCAGGAAAAGGCGCTGCAGATCCCATATATTCTCGTCAGAAAGGTCAGATTCTCTTACCATGTCGCCTTTCTGCGCAGACAGCCAGTCAGCAAATTTCCGCAAAAAAACCGCCGGTTTCATGTTGAGAACTCTCAAAATAGCATTAAACCAAGCAACCGCCTTGCCGCGGGTATAGAAAGTATCGCAGGCGTTTGCAAGTTCCGCCGCAGCTGACATGTCCGTTTTACTGAAATTATCAGTTTCCAGCACAGTGTAGGGGGGATTCCAGTCACATTGAATATTCAGGCTTATTGCGCGAGACGCCAGTTTTGTTCCAGGCAAAACAGCCAGTGGAAAAATATCAAGATGGTTAGGATAGAGTGACAGCGCATAATCCATGCTCCGGTAAAAACCGGAGAGAGTATCACCCGGTAGTCCATAGATAAGGTCAAAACCAAAAACAGCCCCGGATTCATTCAGCAGACCTGTTTTTACACTGAAATCCGCTCTGTTGAATGATCGACCTACGGATTTGAGAACGTTTTCGTCTGCACTCTGAAGTCCGATCTGTAATGAACAGGTGATCTCCGCAAATAGAGTCGCCATTTCTCTATCAATAAATTCATTGCGAACCTCAAAATGAAAATGAATATCTGGCGCAATTTGTTTAATCATCCGCAGGATTTTCTTGGCGCGCTTTGGGTCAAGGTTGAACGTTGAATCGAGGACAAAAACCTGTGCGACCGTGTTGGCGGCAAAAAACCGTAATTCTGACTCAAGTCGTTCAAGAGAGAAATAGCGCACGCCATTAACACCGCGTGAATCAAAACAGAAATCACAGGTAAAGCTGCAACCCCGAGAGAGCTGCCAGAGAATGCCCGTGTTGGCATTGGTGTCGATAAGTTTTGAAAGATACGGAGAAGGAATAGAATCAAGATCTGTTATCGGTGCAGGTGGTTGCAGTTCAGCTGAGTAGGCATGTAAAATTCCGGGTATTTCCAAATAGCTTCCGTTTGAGGCGAGCGCCTCGCAGAGTGAAAAAAAAGGCCTTTCTCCTTCGCCGACGACAACGAAGTCAAAGAGCCCCGTCTGCATTACGGAGACGGGGGCAGCGGTTACTTCCGGACCGCCGCAAAAAAGTTTAATAGATGGGTGCCATTGCCGCATTTCGGCAGCAATGAGGCAAATGAGGTCGCGATTCCAGAGATACATGGAAAAACCGACCGCTTCAGGGAAAGCTTCTGCGACTGTTGCAGCGGATGCGATGACATCCTGGCCAATGAAAAGATCTATCAGTGTTATTGTGACGGGACTCTTGAACGCATATGCCTTAAGAAAAGCGGTTGCCAGAGGGATTGATTGCGGAGAGGGGGAGTGGTGGATAGAAACCAGATTGATCAGCACGTGTTACGCCCCTGTCGCACCGACATATTCAGCGCAATAATGATGAAGTCGCGTTCTTTGTCGGTGGAACCGCAGTTTTTGGCGAGGATTGAGTTGATTTTAAACAATTGGCTACCAAGATTTTCGCCCGGTTACAGGCGATTGTTAAATGGCGGAGAGACAGGGATTCGAACCCTGGATACCGGTTTCCCAGTATACTCGCTTAGCAGGCGAGCGCCTTCGACCTACTCGGCCATCTCTCCGTACGTTTGAAGAAATTCAGTTACAGCGGGGTGTGGTTCTTACCATGCGGCTCTAAATAAATCAAGCCCAATTTTTCTCTAAATCTTGGTTTGCGCTGGCAGAAGTGTCGCTTATATTCGATTGTTTTGAAGGCGACCACGTCCAAAATGTGGTAGAGCTCTCCGAAGCTCCTGCCACCGTTTACGATCCTCATCGTTCATCTTCGAGGTATATTCACGGATAAAGGCTAAAAACACCATCACAAAACCGCTTGTAACGGTGGCCAATATAACCATAAGGCTCCTCTTCGGCTTGCTTTTCAATTCAGGCACCTTGGCAGACTGAAATAGCTGAAACGGCACTACGTCTTTGGCTTCATTAAGTTTGGTCATTTCATACTGTTTGGTCAGGAGCTCCACTAAAGATTCCTGGATTTTGAACTCACGCATCAACCGCATATATTCCTGTCCAAGTTGCGGCATGGCTCCAACACCCGGCATGGAACCATCTGAACCGGCCCCCTCCAGCCGTGCAATCTGGCTGCGGAGATTGGCTATTGTGGCGCTTGCTCTTTTGACATCCTGACTCTCCTCGGTAAACTGGCGCTTCAAAACCGCCATCCGCACTTCCTCCGCGACAAGTTCGGCCCGCAGACGTGCCACACCTTCCAGGGTCGCCTTGGCCTGATCAGTAACGGCCATCGCCTTGTTTTTTGTTTGAAAAGATTTAAGCGTATTTTCAGCCGCAGCCAGATCAACTTTGGCCTTGACGAGACGATCTTCCAGGAAGACCCGGTTCATGCCGGCACCAGACATGCCGAACTTTACCGCCTGCTTGCCCAGTTCATCAACATACGCATTGGCTAAGTCTGCAGCCAGCTTTGGATCTTTATCGGACACTGCAATAGTAATAATCCCGTCTTTTTTTCCAGGACTGATCATCGATTTGCCGTCCAATGCGTTATATACGGATGTACGCAGTTTAGCTTTATACAGATCCATCAACTTAAAGCGGTCAATGAGCGAGTCTTTAACTGTTTCACTTTTCAGCATAGCAACATACAAGTCAGCTTTAGTTGCTCCGCCCATACCGCCGGCAAGCGAGGCCAGTCCTCCCATCTGAGCCAGCATTGAACTCATCATGCCGCCCCCCTCATCATTCGACAGAATCATGGCCTTGGCGGTATAGATATTCGGCAGGGACAATGAATATATTGCTGTAATAATCGCAACAACAATCGGAACACCAATAATCATTTTCCAGCTTCTGGCAAGCACAAGAAGAAGCTCAAGAAGATTTATTTCATCATCAGCCTCCGCTTCATAGGACGATGAATGTGTATCAAGAGATTTTATTTCAGACTGAGACATTATAATTCTCCATAAAATTTATCATTTCTTAGGGCTACTCCCGGTCGGTTCTTATGTAGTTAGGCCTGCTCAATAACATATTATTGGCGCTGCTGTCTCCAAATTTGTTAACGAACAAGAATATCGGTATTAAGAAAAATGTATTGCTAAAGACTCTTTCTAACATTTATCGATGCCCCTTTGATGGTGGCTGGGGGCGATCCCCCTGGCGCTTTCCCACAGACTGGCGTTCAGGTCGTCTGGCAGCAGAGGCGGGACGATCACTTGTTGCAGCGCCCTTGATCGCTTTGGGGAGGGATTTTCTGATCGCCTCTTTTGCTGCGGAAGAACGACCGGTCTTTGTTGTCTCTTTATCCGAAGGACGAGCACTTCCAGCATGTTTTGCTTCAGATCGTCGCGTGTCACCAGTGCCGCTCTCAGTTGCCGCAGGACGTGCCGCCATTTTAGTTGTTCTCTTGATGAATGGTTTCTTCGCAGGACGATCTTTCTGTGGCTTTGCTATACTGACAACAATACAGCGGTCGATAAGATAGGTGCCATCGAGAGTTTCTACAACCTCATCCAGGTTTACCTCTGACAGCATCCGCACATAGCCGCAACGCTTGAACTCCCCGGTCTGTTCGTCCACGATAAGATGAACCGAGGTGACGACCCCCATGAGTTCAAAAAGTTTGCGAAGATCTTCTTCGGTTGCCCTTTCAGAAATATGTCCAACATAGAGCTCTTTTGCCATTGTTACTATCCTTGCGTTTATTTATTTCGACTCTCTGTGAATGGCAAACGGTCCCCAGGTCTGATCAATCGACATCAACTCAAGCGTGTTGACGTTGACATGCGGAGGCTGGCTGGCGATCCAACGCACCGTTTCTGCAATATCCTCAGCCATCAGAGGTTCTGTGCCCTGATACACTCCGGCAGCTTTTTCTTCATTACCTTTGAAACGTACTTTAGAAAATTCTGTTTCGGCCATACCGGGCTGAATGCAGGAGACACGCACCCGTGTGCCAAGAAGATCACAGCGGAGATTGCGGGAAAACTGGGTTACAAAGGCTTTGGTGCCACCGTAGACGTTGCCGCCAGGATAGGGCCAGTCACTGGCGGTCGAGCTGATATTGATAATGTGGCCGGAGTTGCGAGCCACCATGCCGGGCAGCACAAAACGGGTACAGTACATCAATCCTTTGATGTTGGTGTCAACCATGGTCTCCCAGTCATCCAGATCCACCTGATGTGCAGGTTCCAGCCCCAAGGCGAGGCCGGCATTGTTGATCAAAATGTCAATATCACGAAAGCGTTCCGGTAAATGTTCAATTGCTCCCTGGACCGCTTCCCGATCACGGACATCCAGCGGAATGATGTGCACTTCAGCGTCTATTGACAGCTCTTCCTGCAGCTGCAAAAGAGGATCAATCCGTCGGGCGGTTAAAATCAGGCGGTTGGCTCCGCTGGCAAACATCCGTGCACAGGCGGCGCCGAATCCGGCTGATGCTCCTGTAATAAATACTGTTTTTTCACTCATACGTCCTCCCGTTGTGCTAATTGGTAAACTGATTCAAGCAACGTGTCACGCCTGATCCCCCGCAGCTCACAGAGAGTCAGCAATTCCTCCGGAACGGGGGCGCAGACGTTCAATACGCCCGCTTCAGATAGAATCAGCGATGTTTTGAATGAATGGAGGGCAAACCCTGCTAACGAGGGCATATCACCACCGCCATAGCGTTTGTCTCCTATTACCGAATGAGCGATTGCAGCCAGATGGCGGCGGATCTGATGCATCCGTCCACTGATCGGAGTCACTGCCAGCAGGGCACAGTTCTCGCCGGTCAGTAGGATGCGGTAACGGGTCTCGGACTCTTTTTCGTCAAGCGGCTCGGTTATTACTCCTCTTTCTTCAGGATTTCCCCATACCAACGACAGATAAAGCTTGTCCAGACCGGCTTCTTTGACCTGGCGTCCGTAAATGCCGGCAGAGCTGGAGCTTTTTGCCAGAATTACAGCTCCAGAGGTACCGCGATCAAGGCGGTTAACCGGATAAAGCTTGCATGGTGTTTCTCGCTTAATCATATATCCGTGGCCAACTTCAACCAAATTTTCCTCACATTCAGCAGTTCGATGCATCGGCAGGCCGGCCGGTTTGTTGGCAACCAAGATCAGGGCATCTTCATAAAGAATGTCAAGAACGTGACGGATATGCGTTATATAGCCGGTTGTAGCAACACTTTCCTTTAGAGTAACCACGTCCCTGTTAGCAAGCAGAGTGTCAGGAGTGACCATGATTCCGTTACACTTTGCCGATCCGTTTTTTATCAGTTTACGGGCGTAACCGAACGGTGATGTCGGCATGAGAGTGCGAAGGTAACTTTCCAGACGGCGGCAGTGATCCTGGTGGGTAATGGTAAAGGAGAGCATAGCGGAGAAGCGGCTTACACCACCAACCGGTCGTCTTTGAAGCCGGCATTAACTTCCAGAGCTTCGTTCATGGCACGAATGGCCACTTCAATCTGTCTGTCGTCTGGCTCGCGAGTGGTCAGGCGCTGCAGTGCCAGGCCGGGGGTAATGATCATTTTTACAAGCGGATGATTATCGTGAGTGGCACTCCATTTGAGAAATTCATACGAGATACCGGCAATCATCGGCAACAGTACAATGCGTGAACCGGCTTTGAGGTAGAATGGCCAGAGCTTGGGGATCAGTGAAAACACGGCAATGCTGACCAGCATTACTATAAGAAGGAAGCTGGTGCCGCACCTGGGGTGGAGGCGACTGTAGCCGCGCACGTTCTCAACTGAGAGAGCTTTCCCGGCTTCGAAAGCAAAAATAGATTTATGTTCGGCTCCGTGATACTGAAAAACCCGCTGAATATCTTCCATCCGTGAAATAGCCCAGATATAGAGCAGAAAAACGATCACCCGGATGATACCATCCACAAGATTAAAAATGATATTGTTGTCACCAATAACCGGTGTCAGCAGTTTAGTCAGATAGAGTGGGAAGAGAAAAAACAGACAGATTCCGAAGCCGAAAGCGATCGTCATAGTGCCGGCCATAGCCCACGAAGAGATGTCACTCCCCCCCTCCTTGACACTCTCTTTATTCTTCGCACTCTCTTTTTCTTTTTCATCTTCTGTCATCGCCTCGGTGGCAGAAAAATTAAGCGCCTTGATGCCGATGACAAGGGAGGTGAATAATGCTACAGCACCACGGATAACGGGGAGTTTTACGACTGGGAAACGTTCGGAGAGCGGCACAACCAACTCTCTTCTTACAACAATCTCGCCATCGGCTCGACGGACAGCAATTGCCACAGAGCGGGGCGCACGCATCATCACCCCTTCAATAACTGCCTGGCCACCGACGTATATTTTATCCATGGTACCTCTTTAACAGTTATTCCAGGTTATTGTAAAAATCCCGCACTTCATCCATCTGTCCACAGCAGTATTTTCCTTCCGGGCATGGGCCAGCAACGCAACCTGGGCCGGCCTGACGGAAAATAATGGGCGCAATTCTTCTTGCCAGACGTAAAATTTCAACACTCATTTCGCGTATCTCCCACTGAGCTCGCTGACAGCAACGAAGTGAAAAAAAGTGTAATAGTTCACGGGCATTCATAGTCATTATGATTTTTGTCTCTGTGGCGCTGGGGAGAATATAGCGGGCATCTTCAGGAGGAATACCCATCTCGACCAGCTGCGCGTAGGCTTTATGAAAGGTCTCTGACATAAAAACGAATATCTGGCGCGCTTCAAGATTCTCCGCAATGGTGTCCGGCATGATGGAGGTAAATTCTTCTTTATGAGAAACGTACCGCTGGGATTGCTGCGAAAAAGAGGCGATACGGTGCCGTACCATTTGGTGTGTGGTAACGCGCGAGATTCCTTCAATGCCGAATGTAAATGATGCGTGCTCAAGTACAGAGTGGTGGCCGAGTGACATAATCTTGTCAAGAAAAGACTCAATATCTGAAGTCGCCATCTGATCCCGCAATTTATCAATTGAAGTCGGCGAATAACAGAGACGGGCAGCTAACGCTATCGTACGCTCAGGATTGGGTGTGTGTTCGATCAGAGTGACATTCATGGTGTCCTCCTCGAGCCATGCTCAGAGTTAAGTGGTTGATTGATCTTAAAACCTTTAGTAGTTTTTGCTCCCTTTAAATTAAAATAGGAGTGGATGCAGGAGCAAAAAAAGGGGTTTTGCCTCACGACAAAGCCCCCTCTCAAGAGTTTACATGACAACCTGTCAAGCTTGACCGTAACGTCTTTTGAAACGCTCAACACGTCCCGCCGTGTCAATCAGTTTCTGTTTGCCGGTATAGAACGGGTGGCAGGCGGCACAGATTTCGGTGTTAATCTCTTTTTTAGTGGAGCGTGTCTGGAATGTATTACCGCAGAGGCACTTAACGGTAACTTCGGAATAACCAGGGTGAATTCCTTCTTTCATCTCTTCCTCCCTCTAATGCTTTACGATGGAACGCAATCAGCTATAAATAACAGCGCGGCATCATAGCCAGTTCTAAAATATTTTGCAACATCTTTATCGTATCATTTGGACATCGAATCAAGAAAAGCCTGATTAGTCTTTGCTTCCGAAAGTTTATCAAGGAGGAACTCCATGCTGTCGACTACGTTCATAGGGTGAATCACTTTGCGCAATATCCAGATCCGGTTCAGTGATGCTTTTTCAATCAGCAACTCTTCCTTGCGTGTCCCCGATTTGTTAATATCAATGGCCGGGAAGGTGCGCTTCTCCACCAGCTTCCGATCAAGGTGCAACTCCATGTTGCCGGTGCCCTTGAATTCCTCGAAGATGACATCGTCCATCTTGCTGCCTGTATCAACTAGTGCGGTGGCAATAATAGTGAGCGAACCTCCCTCTTCTATGTTACGCGCCGCCCCAAAGAAACGTTTTGGCTTCTGAAGTGCGTTGGCATCGACACCGCCGGTCAGGATCTTGCCTGATGGAGGTAATACTGTATTGTATGCCCGTGCCAGGCGGGTGATAGAGTCAAGCAGGATGACTACATCTTTTTTATGCTCAACCAGTCGCTTGGCTTTTTCAATGACCATCTCGGCAACCTGAACGTGTCGTGTCGCCGGTTCGTCAAAGGTGGACGAGACAACTTCACCCTTAACGGATCGCTGCATGTCGGTAACCTCTTCCGGGCGCTCGTCAATCAATAGGACAATCAGGTATACTTCAGGGTGATTGGCGGCTATCGAGTTGGCGATGTTCTGGATCAGTACCGTCTTACCGGTGCGGGGAGGTGCAACAATCAAACCGCGTTGCCCTTTTCCGATCGGAGCGACCAGCTCTATAATGCGCATCGGCATATTTTCCGGCGTTGTCTCAAGGGTGAGTTTTTCCTGCGGATAGAGCGGTGTCAGGTTGTCAAAGAGGATTTTATCGCGGGCGACTTCCGGTGATTCATGGTTGACCGACTCAACCTTGAGCAGGGCAAAATACCGCTCACCCTCTTTTGGAGGTCTGATCTGACCGCTGACAGTATCACCTGTGCGAAGATTGAAGCGCCTGATCTGGCTGGGAGAAACGTAGATATCATCAGGGCCTGGGAGGTAGTTGTAATCGGTAGCCCTTAAGAAACCAAAGCCATCCTGCAATGTTTCCAGAACCCCCTCTCCGAAGATTGAGCCGTTTTGTTCGGTCTGGGCATTCAGAATTGCAAAGATCAGATCCTGTTTACGGAGACTCGAAGCCCCCTCAATGTTGAGTTCCCTTGCAATAGTGTTGAGGTCACTGATCTTCTTGCCTTTAAGCTCTTGTAAATTCATCTGTTCTCCTGCGTAAAGTTACTCTTGTAGTGTGCGGGACTATGCGTAGCGGGCTTAGATTCCGGGTAAGAAGGTATGCGAAAATTTTTATGAGATGGCGATGTCGAGGCTTCATTCTCAATAGCAGGTATTAGATTTTTTCCAGAGGTTTTGCTTGGTGTTTATTGTGAAGTCGTCTAGGGATCAATTTTGGATGCCAGGATGCTTAATCTGAGGTGTTATGACGTTACCTTTTATTTTCCGGGCTTGTCAATAAAAAAGAACACAGTATGCTGATAAATTCGTTTTTTCTGTTATGCATCAGATTGGGTTCAAAAGCGCATTAACTGCAACTCCTGCCATAGTCAGCCCAAAGATTGAAGGAATGTATGAAATGCTGCCCAGAATCACCCGGCGATGTTCACAGCGGAACGTCTGTTCTGAATGATTGGGACAGATACACTCTGAGCCGCACCCGCTTGTTGATGCCGGATCAAGCACCCTGTGCAATTCTGTCGAGTAAACCACCTGCACTCCGGAGGTTATACCGGAGTTTTTGAGGATTTTCCGCATGCTGCGCGCCATCCGACAATTTTTGGATGCGGCGATATCTGAGACTTCGATCTTTGTAGGATCCAGTTTGTTTGCGGCTCCCATGCTTGTGATGATCGGAATGCCCTGGTGGCGGCATGTTCTTATCAATGTTGCTTTGGCGGTGAAATGATCAATCGCGTCAAGGACATAGTCAGGTGTTGGCATAAGTAGCCGTTCGGCGTTGCTGGCTGAGAAAAACTCCTTCACCGGTATGATCTCAGCCGCCGGATTTATGTCGCGTAATCGTGCCGCCATTGCTTCCACTTTGCACTGACCGACCGTGCTGGAAAGGGCATGGATTTGCCGGTTGATATTGGTCAGGCATATATCATCAAAGTCGACCAGTGTGATCCGTCCGATGCCGGCGCGCCCCAGAGCCTCGGCGGCATAACTGCCGACGCCTCCGATCCCGCAGATCATGACGTGCTTGTTGGCCAGTGTTGATAGTCCGGAAGAGCCGATCATGAGCTCAGTACGTGAAAAGCGGTGAAGTGGCATGATGATGGAGCCTTACAAAATAAAAATAGAGTTTACGAAATTCAGGGTAATCGCTGAGGTGCTATGATACTGGCTATGGCTTCAAACATTTCGCCTATTCCAATGGTAAGGCGGCAGTTCTGGTCATCCGGGCATGACCGCTTCAAACAGTTGGTACAGGGCATGCCGGATTGAAGGGTAATGTGCCGAATACCCTGAGGGCCGTTACGCATCGCGTCAGTGGCACGATAGAATGAAACGGTCGCTGTGCCAACGGCAGCGGCAATATGGATCGGCCCCGTATCCCCACCAACTACCAGGTCGACCTTCTTCAAAACTGCGCAGTAACTTTTTAACTTAAGTCGTGGCAGGAGTAACGCCCGATTACCGAGTTCATTTGTCAGGTACTCGGCCTCTTCATGTTCCAGATCATTACCCCACGAGAAAAGGATGCTGACGGATGGGAATCTGTTCAGCACGAGCCGCCCCAGTTCGAGCCAATCTTCAACAGACCATTTTTTCGTTTCCCAGGTGGTCCCGGTATGGAACAGCAGACGCGTATTCCCCGGTGCGACAGATAGAAGTTCCGCTGCCGCTTCATTTTCCTCATGGGTGGTATGGATATAGCTGGTTAGCGCGTAAGAGCTGTAATTACTGCCGAAAGCTGAACTGACGATTTTGAGTGAACGCTTTGAAACATGATGATCTTCCGGGCTAAGCGGGACATGATGGTTTGTGAAAATCAAGTTCAGTAACTCGCGAGCGCCGTCGCGGTCAAAGCCGTAGCGCTTTGGTACACCCGCAAGCGCAGCAATAATGCCGCTCTTTATGTTCCCCTGCAGGTCGAAGAGCATATTATATGATGCGCTGCGCAGTTGCTTCACGATCGCACCTGCTTCGCGGCGGGTGGCGACAGAGAATGGCGCTTTGCGCCATTTACGCGTATTGATACAAATCACGTTTCTGATCAGGGGATGCCCTTCCAGAATGTCTCGATTCTGTTCCTCCAGCACCCAGTCGATCTCAACTCCGGGAGCCGCCTGACGCAGATAGTCAAGTACCGGCAAGGCGTGGATAATGTCGCCGAGGGCGGACAATTTGACAATCAGGATACGCATGCATTCTCACGGTGTTAAGAGGAGGCGGAAAGGCTCAGGAGATCAGGCCTTAATCTGCCGATAGAGTTCTGGGTTCAGGCTCGGATCGTTGTACATCTTGAACTGGCGGTAGAGCTTCATCTGTCTGATTCCGGAGAGACAATCGTCCAACAGCCGCTGTAGTGCCAGCTCAAGGTCTGCACGCTGTTCGCGGAGAATGGCCAACTTTTGCAGCGAGCGTTCGCGATGTGCTTCATCGATGTCGTCACGCAGAGTGTCCTCGTACATATGGTACACCTTGAGCGAGAGGATAGAAATGCGGTCAACGATTCCCCCCGGAGTTTCAGAGTTTATCGGCATGTCATCCCGAAAAGAGCATCTTGCCATGAGCCAGGCCAGAATTTCTTCATCAAGCTGCTCAATGAAGTCGTTGCGCTGCTGATTGAAACGGTCGATATTGCGCTTCACCTGAGCAATCATACCGTCATCAACATCCGTGCGTCGTGCCTTGTCTTCTTCGTGCCACAAGCAGTAGTTGCGCCATGCAAGCTCCAAGGCAGTAACGTTAGGAATTTCCGTAATCTGCGCATAATCGGCTGGGTCTGTGTGCCAAAACGTGAGACAACGGTCGAAGGCTTCTGTCAAATTGGCCAAGCCGAGTTCGTGTACGTGCATCTGCAATCTCCCTCAATACAGTCAATGACGCAGCATTTCCGCTGCTATTTGTGCCACTTCATCTACGGTAATCATTTCCATACATAGTCGAAACGAGCGGTGCTTACAATCGAAACGATTGCATGGGCAGCAGTCAAGCTCATCATGCATTATGATCCGATGCCCTTCGCCAACCGGGCCGCTCCGCTCGGGGCTTATGGGGCCGTACAACGCCAATACCCTGGTTCCTACCGCCGACGCTATATGCATCGGGCCGGTATCCCCGGTTACCAGAAACTCCGTGCGTTTCAGGATGGCACCAAGTTCGCCGAGAGTACATCCGCACAAGTCATGCATCGGGTGATGCATTCCGTCGCGAATCGAGGTTGCCAGCGGCGTTTCGTGGCTGCTCCCGACTACGACGATTTCGCAGCCATGCTCTGCTGCGAGGCGGTCACCCAAAACGGCAAACCGCTCGATGGGCCAGCACTTACTGGCATGGCTGGTGCCTGGGTTGAAGGCTATTAATCGTTTACCTGCAAGATGCTGTTCGTTGATAAAACGGTCTGCGTACTCTTCATCTTCCGGTAACGGGAAAAAATCAAGTTTCTGGTCAACAGTATACGGATCAATCTCCAGTACAGTAAGCGGACGCAGGTGATCCACAATCGCATGCACAATTGAGCGCCGGCTCTTGTGATATACCAGCACGCGGCAGGGAAAGGTGGCGCTCATCAACATCCACCCTTTAATATTGCTGCGCTGATAGTTGATGACAAGGTCAAAGTGACGGGAGTGTAATCGTAACCAGAGATCGGCAAACGCTGACAACGAACGATGTTCCCCATTTTTGCTGTAGATGATCACTTCGTGTACAAGCGGATTATTGCGGAAAATATCAACAGATATGGCACTTCCAACTATGAGCGTTATCCTGGCATCAGGAAATTTCTTGTTCAACTCGCGGATAACGGGTGTCAAATGAAGTAGGTCGCCAATCGCGCCAGGTTTGAAAATAAGGATATTATTTATTTTGTCTCTCTTCACAGTGGTGCCTTAATTCGCGGGCCTCGTGCCAACTGCTGTAAAACAGCACTGTTTTCGCCGCACAATTTTCGGAACGGCTTCGAAATTCTCAAATCCAGACCGGCCTCCCGCCAAAACCGTATGGCGTTTTCATAAACGTCACCCAGATCACCGGTTGCGGGTGGTTGGTACGTACCTGACGATAGCTCTTCGCCATCTATTGGCCGATAAAACATCGGCAGCATATCATATATCGGAGCGAGCTTGAACTTTGTGCGCTCCTCATTTGTCGGGATCAACGAAATATTACCGTGATGACGGTCGCTGTTGGCGATCAAGCTGCCAAACAGATCGAGTTTAGAGATGTTTACCGCATCCTCTGCCGACAGCATTTTTGCCGACAGCAGCTTGCAAGCCGCAGCAGTCCAATTGCTTCCAGCTCCGATAAATTCAGCATCTACAACGGATAGAGAGTTAACCGGAGTTCGACCGAATAATCCGGCGCGGTCAAAACGATCCACTTCCAGAAATGTTCTGTTGCCGATCTGGTGGATTGTCGATACCGCCGAAGATATTCCCATCTCTCTAATAACGGTGAGGGCAATATGTTCACACACCAGCAGGTCTGACCATCGCTGACCGTAAGAAGTTGATAACAGCGGTGAGAACTTGACCAATACTCTTTTGAGAGTGCCACCACTCTCTGTAAAAACAGTAAACTTTGGCTGTTCACCACCGGCAGATGAGCCGACCGGGTTACCGGCCATCGCTTTCTCTGCCAATCCGGGGTAATCATCCGGGGAATAAACTACTGGTTGAAGGCGAGAGGTGGCCATATACCTCGATAATGACTCTTCGCCGACAATCAGGTCGCCAACGGTATCTTCACCACGCCTTGACAGAGATATGAGGATATCCCCCTCCTGCCAACTCGTGAGGCGTTCAGGAAGCCCAAGCTCCAAGGCGAAGCGTTGCGCAAAGGCACGTCCGACAAAACCATCCGGTTTCTGGTCATAAATGAACCAGGGGATAGACGGATAATGTCGTGTCGACCACCCCACACCAACCCACCAATAGCCGCCATGGACTGACCATAACGTACCGGTACGACAGGCGTCCCCGTTTGCGTCAATCCGATATACGGGCAGTTGATGGCCAATACCTCGCAGATCCCGGGGGCGGGCATACGTACTCGCCCTCGCCTGGCCAAAGGAGATTATTTTAGTGCTGACCTGTTTCACTAACCGTGAAAGAGTTGCCGGGCTTATATCACCAAGAAGCTGTCTCAGTTTCCTTGATGGCAACGGTCCATCGTAGAGGAGTGTGAGGAGTTTGTTTACTGTTTCGTTGTTCACAGTCATTTTGTCACGCAATGTTGAAATAATACTGAAACGATTATATACAAATATAAGTCAGAATAATTGATAAGTTATATAATATCAAGTTGTGATAAATGCAATTATAATAATACATCAAGTAAGTGCCGTGGATCATGTTCTTGGGCAAGAATTTGCGCTGCAGCACAGGTATTGGCGGCATACGTCGGCCAATCGACCATTACCTTGTCTATGGCCGCTATGAGCGCTGCAGGTGTTCGTTCTGCGATGGTCATGCCGGCGCCGAATCGCTCCACCTGATCTCCGGCCCAGGTGCCACGGGTGGCTATTACCGGCGCTCCATGCAGCAAAGCATCAAGCACAATACCGCTCACCTGACTGGCAAACTGCTCTTGGGTATATGGTGCGAGGACAAGTGCTCCCTCGAATCTCTTCAGGTACTCGGATCTGTCGGGAGGATTTTCATCGGTTATTAATCCGGAATATCCTGATGAGAGCAGAGTTTCAACAACAACGGCTTCGCGACGACCATGCTTTGCCGCATGTTTTTTTGACACCTGCACGAACAGGGGAACAGTGCGCCCTTCAGTCGCCCATCGCACGGCAAGCTCTGCTATGATGTCGAGGCCTTTGTTCAATCTGGCGGATCCGGCCATGAGCAGATGTGAGAACGCGGCAGGTTTTGGTGGCACTGCAGCCCCGAGAGCAGGATATGGCACAGAGACAACTCTGAGCCACCCGTCTGTACGGAGCGCTGCCGCAACAATTTCTGTGCTGGTGATGGCCAACGCATGTTTTTTTGCGGCTGCAGCGAAAGGCAGGAAGAGGCGGTCCCGTAAAGTTGAGGGTGCGCGATGAAAAAAAAGGTGGGCTTTCTCCGGCTTTTTTGATTGCAAGGATGCGGTAATGGCAACTGCCGCAGAATGGCGCCCGTCAGAAGTCAGAATTAGGAAGGGAACTCCATTCC
>Ga0194060_10001871_pt1 | contig 15037 bp, 15 predicted proteins | sample SepL225m_MetaG_FD_163427 | JGI IMG/M metagenome (GOLD analysis project Ga0194060, IMG submission 163427) | Anoxic zone freshwater microbial communities from boreal shield lake in IISD Experimental Lakes Area, Ontario, Canada - Sep2016-L222-5m | ecosystem: Environmental > Aquatic > Freshwater >...
GGGTGGCTGGGTGACTGGGTGACTCGGTGACTCGGTGACTCGGTGACTCGGTGACTCGGTGACTCGGTGACTCGGTGACTGGGTGACTCGGTGACTCGGTGACTGGGTGAGACTTACCCGTCGCAGTCCCCGTGTCACCGTGTCTCCCTGTCACCGTGTCTCCCTGTCTCCCTGTCCCCGTGTCCCCGTGTCTCCCTGTCCCCGTGTCACGGGTAAACGCCCCAATATCCACCGTCGTACTATCAAAGACAGCGGGGGCCATCTGGCTGGCCACAAAACGCTTCCAGATCAGATCGTAGAGCCGCAGCATATCGCGGTCGAGCTTCGAGGCCACCTGCTCGGGGCGGCGGGCGCTACTCGTGGGGCGGATAGCCTCGTGAGCCTCCTGGGCACCCTTAGCCCGCGTCTTATAGACGGGCGGCTTATCGGGCAGGTAATCGAAGCCATAGAGATCACCGATCACCGCACGTGCCTCTTGCTGAGCCTCAGCGGCCACATTCGTGCTATCGGTACGCATATACGTGATCAGACCAACAGTGCCCTCCTCGCCACCAATATCCACGCCCTCATAGAGGCGCTGGGCCAGGGTCATTGTCTTTTTCGCGCTGAAACCGAGCTTACGCCCAGCTTCTTGCTGGAGCGTGCTGGTGGTAAAAGGCGGAGCCGCGCTCCGGCGCTTATCGCGGCGGACGATCTTCTGTACCACATAGCGCGCACCGCCGAGGTCGGTGATGATCGCATCAGCCTGCTCCTTGTTCTCCACCGCAAACTTATCGAGCTTCTTCCCATCGCGCTCGATCAGCACAGCGCGGAAGGCATCGCGCTTCGTCGCGCCGCCCTGCTTCGCGAGATCAGCCTCAATCGACCAATACTCCTGGGCGACAAACGCCTCAATCGATTGCTCGCGCTCAACGATCAGGCGCACCGCCACCGACTGGACACGCCCAGCCGACAGCCCACGCTTCACCTTATCCCAGAGCAGCGGGCTGAGCTGGTAGCCAACGAGCCGGTCGAGAACGCGGCGGGCCTGCTGGGCGTCAACCAAGTTACCATCAATCTCGCGTGGGTTATTGATCGCCTGCTGCACCGCGCTCCGGGTGATCTCCTGAAAGACCACACGGTAGATAGGCGTGCGCTCCGGCACATTCACCGCCTGGGTGATGTGCCACGCGATTGCCTCGCCCTCGCGGTCGGGGTCAGTCGCGAGATAGATCGCGTCGGCACCACGAATCGCCTGGCGCAGGTCGCTCACCACCTTCGGCTTCGTCACCTCGTAGACCGGCTCGAAGTTATGCTCAACATCAATCGAGAGATCGCGCTTCGGCAGATCGCGAACGTGGCCCATACTGGAGGTGACTCGGTAGCCCTTCCCGAGATATTTCTGGATCGTTTTCGCCTTTGCTGGCGACTCAACGATGACAACTTTATCGCCCATAGAGTCTTTCTGCGACCGAATAGACCATGCCCATTCGGCAGCTCAACAACACGAGAGAGAAAAATGCAGCCCAGGGCAGCGTAAAACAGACCCTCTAACCGTCATAGCACTATACGCAGGCATCTGATCATTGTCAAGCGGGAGATGTGCGAGGGGTGCAGGCATGAATTGACAGCGAGTTGAGCGCTCCTCACAAAGACGGTACGATCTGTGCCGGGACAACCAGAACCTCAGACCCGCATACGAGCCACGGCGATGCGGATGCCTTCATCAGTAAGTATGATGTCAACGATCATTTCATCTGGGCGAAGATGTGGGGTGGGATAGGCGCGGTGGGGGACTCCGCGTCAGGCTGGGGGAGCTTTAATCTAGCCTTTGTAAAATACACACGGGTGTACTATACTCCGCATCATGATCGCGAGCGGGATGTTCGATAACCACGATTATTCGGTTTGTGACCAATCGCTCGGGTGTGTCTGTGCCGAACTAGCCGTCTCGGTTGTAGCTACGTCGAGACGTAAAACCGGCCTGTGGACTGACGATAAGACCATCATTAGGGTGGCACGTTGGGATGAAGCAGGAATTTCTAAGTGATCACGTGTGATCACTTAGAAAGTAGCAGGTTGCGTCGATCATCTGCGCGGCGCGTGCGAGATCCTCGGGTCGGTTGAGGTTGAGGAACGAGCGCCCATCCGCGTCGAAGCGTATCCACCACGCGGGAGGGAGGGAGCGCACGGCGAGTCGGCCCAGCGCCGCCCCCATGCGCCGTTCATCTGCCGCAAGACAGGCCGTGATGGCAGGGAGGCATGTCTTGCGGTAGACGGCGAGAAGCGGCTCACCGTCCTGGGCGTGTGGCGGCTCGCCCTGGACGGCGAGCCGCTGCGGAACCAGCGCATCACCATCGAGCGGCAGCGCCAGCATGGCACGTAGGAGGTCGGGCTGGATCAGTGGCATATCGCACGCCAGGAGCAGCGCCCGATCCGCCACCAGGGCCGCTAGGCCGCTGGCTAACCCGCCGAGCGGGCCTGCCCCTGGGTAGACGTCGGGCACCAGTCGCACAGGCAGGTCGGGCCACTCCTCCGGGTCGGGCAGCACTACGATCACCTCGGCGCACACGGTCGCCACCAGTGCAACCGTGTGCGCCAGCAGGGTCGGGCCATGCGCCCCCCAGAGGCGCAGCCGACGCTTATCCTGGCCCATGCGGGCGCTGCGCCCGCCCGCAAGGATGATCGCGGCGCTCACCCGACTCGCCCCACCAATGTATCCAGCCGGTAATAGGCCCCGTCGGCACAGCTTCGGCAGCGGGTACCCCCATCACGGACGATCTCACGCTCGTTGAGGATCTCCTCGCCACAGTCGTCGCATACGGCCCGCACCCCGTTGCGGCTGATGAGTGCCTTGAGGTCAATGCTGAGTGTGACGAACCGGGCTTCTAGCAATTCGTCATCCGGCATCACCTGATAGGCCGCCATGTAGGCGTCCCATCGGCTCTGCGCGTCTGGCGCGTAGCTATGGGCCAGGTCGCGGGCCACCGGATTCGGCCAGATCCGCACCGCCCGCCCCGTCTGCGTGTCCACAAAGGTCGCCGCCACCTTGCCGTAGTCCATCAGGCGCATGGTGCGTCGGCCCATCCAACAGCCGGTAGCCACGCTCACCCCATCGGTGAAGCAACCGTCAGTCTCAACAAAGGTCACGAGGCGCTTGTTGGACTGGGGCAACTCCAAGCCCAGCAACGCCCCGGCGTACAAGCCTATCCGCACCCCGATCACCTGGCGTGGGCAGAGGTGGCGGTGGCGTTGCGCCGACTGCTCTAGCAGCTCAACCAGGATCGGAGGAGACTCCGCAATACTCATGATCACCCCTCATATCGGTGACGCGGTGACGCGGTGACGCGTCACCGAATCACCGCGTCACCGAATCACCGCGTCACCGAATCACCGCGTCACCGCGTCACCGCGTCACCGCGTCACCGCGTCACCCCGTCACCCTGTCACCGCGTCACCCCGTCACCCCGTCACCGGCTCATAGTTCCCTGGCTGATAGGTCAGCCGGGCGTCGAGATCCTCCAGTCGGCCCAGGCGTCGGATGCCCGCCGCACTACCCTTGTAGTAGGGGATGACCACCTGTGGGTCCACGTAGGGCGTGGTCAAACTGTTCTGCGTGCCCTTGGGGTGAGCGAAGAGCATGAAGATTACGCCCGGCTTGACGCTGGTGCTAATCACGGTGTAGGCGATGGTTTCGCCGTAGTCGTTGAAAAGCTGCACAATGTCGCCGGATGTCAACCCCTCCTTCTTGGCATCCTCAGCGCTGATCTCGATAAAGGGCAGCGGTGCGCGCTCGGAGTGGAAGGGGATGCGTTGGTCGTTGTAGAGGGTCTGCCAGTTGTTGTTGCGCCCGCTGGTGATGAAGTAGGGGTACTTGTCGATCTGGGCCTGCACGATGGCCGGGAAGCCCGGCCAGGGCGTCGGCTGGAGCTTGGCCTTGCCGCTATCGGTGTAGAAGGGCTCATCGTTGGTGAAGTAGCGCACCCGGCCCTCGGGCTTGCCGTTCACCACCGTCACCGGGGTCTGGATACCGTTGTTACCAGCGGTCTTGAGGAAGGCGTAGTCCACGCCCTTGTAGCGCTCGGTGCTGGCCTTCACCCCGTCGGCGAAGGTTGCGCCGCCCTCTAGGAAGACCTCCTCGGCGGTCTTCCAGGCGAAGCCGGTGAAGCGCGTCGCGATGTCGGCCTTGCCATCGGCGGTGGCCAGGGCCGCGATCCGTGCGGCCAGCCGCCCGAAGATCTTCCAGTCGGGTTCAGCGACACCGGGCGGATCCATAAACTGCTCGTAGAGCCGCAGGCGGCGCTCGCCGTTGATACTGGTGATCGGGCTCTCGCCCCAGGCTGCCGCCGGGAGGACGACGTGGCCATAGCGAGTGGTCTCGGTCGGGTAGATGTCCTGCACGATCACGAAGAGCCCACCCTTAGCCATCGCATCAAGGATCGCCGTGGCCTTGGTGGCGTTGTCGGCGGTGAAGTTGGCATCGATAGCGTCGCGCACAATCGTGCCACGGGTCAGCAGCGTCTCGCGCATGCGCTGGGCGTTGAGAGTGGAGACCGCCGGGTTGCAACCGGCCACGTAGAAGACACCGCCCTTACCCTGGCTGAGCAACTCATCGACATAGGGGGCCGGGCGCGGGCCGGGGTAGCCGGGGCGCACGTAGCCCTCCTGATGCCCGCCGAGGCGCCCGCAGCCGGTGCCGATCTTGCCCAGGTTGCCGCTGAGCAGGGCCAGGTTGACGATGCTGGCGATGTTTTGGTAGTTCTTCAGACCCCAGATCATGCCCTTTTCGTAGAGCAACATGGCGCGGGTGCGGGTTTTATCGGCCTTGGGTTCGGCGATCCAACTAGCCGCCTGCTCCATCTGTGCGCGAGGGATCCCGGTGAGCTTCTCGGCCTCGGCGATCACCGTATCCAGAGGCGTTGCTATCTGGAGACTCTGGTCGAGGAACGGCTGGAGTGTCTCCGCTTCCACCCGGTTGGCAACAAAATCCTTGTCCTGCCAGCCCTTGTCGTAGATGATCCGCCCGATGGCGTTGAGCAGGGCAATGTCAGTGCCGGGATTGAGCTGGAGGTGCAGCACGTTCTCTTTACCGGCGGCCTGCTCACTCACGACAACGGAGGGGGTGCGGCGCGGATCAACGATGATGATCCGGCCCTTGGCGACAGTCTCGCCAGGCCGGGCCGCCTGCTTCGCCGTCACCGTCGTGCCCTGAAGGTTGGGCAGCATGTGGATCAGGTAGCAGTTCGTATGAGTCTCATACGGGTTCGCGCCCCAGATGACCAGCGTGTCGGTCAGTTCAGTATCGACATAGGCGAAGTTCAGCTCAGGCACACCCATATCGCGAGTGGCATGCACCTCGGAGTTGTAGGCGGGCCGGTTGTGGATGCTGGCGTTGATCGTCTTGACGCCCTCGAAGAAGAACTTGCCCACGGCCCAGTTGTTCTCAAATCCGCCGCCGCCGCCACCGTGGTCGAAGATCTTCATAAAGACCGAGTCGTTGCCATCACGCACAATGCTGCCGTAGATCACGCGAGCGGTGAGATCAATCGCATCGTCCCATGTGGTGGCAACCTGATCGGTGGCGCGGTAGACGAGGGGGTGGGTCAGGCGGATGTTGGTCGGGCCGTCGGGCCGGTAGAGGCTAGAGGCCAGGGATCCGCCGCGCCCGGAGTGGTGGCCCTTATTGACCACACAGTCCTTGTCAGGCTTGATCACCACGTTCCAGCGTCTCCCGTCGCGCTCGGTGATCACGCTATGGTGCGAGGGGGAGATCGCGTCGCCGCTAAGCGGGGCCACGGGCTTGGTGAAATCTACCCCGAGGGCGTTCTCGGCGGGCAGCAGGCCGCCAGCCTGTCCATCAGGCCACTTGTAGATATTGTAGCCGCAGCCAACGATACAGTAGTGACAGACGGCGTGAAAAGTCTGGGCATCGACCGGCGGCAGAGGGAGCCGGTCGGCGGGGCGAAAGACAGGCATATGCGCGCTCCTTCTACAGCTCGGTGAGGCTGAGGTTATTGGGCCGACCGTAGAACAGGCCATGCACGCCGACGGCGTAGATGTCCTGTCCATCGACCTCCAGGGTGATCCGGGGCAGGTGCTGGGTGGCCGGGCCGTTAATCAGCATCGCGTCGGCGGCAGCGTCAAAGTGGCTGTAGTGGCAGGGGCAGGCAAAGATCTTGGTCTTCGGATCGTAGCTGGTCGGGCAGCCCATGTGGGTGCAGACCCCCGAGTAGGCGACAATATCCCCATCGGGGCCGACGCCGCCGACGGTCTTGGTGCCAAGCTTGAGTACCACCACTTGCGAGTTGAAATCGGGATACGTGGCGTTAAACACACCGCTGCCCAGATCGCTGAGCGCGGCGATCTTGTGTCGCGGGTAAGCCAGCAGGTCGCTGGCGGGGCGAGAAGCCGCAGCGGCGGGCGCAGCGGTTGGCGCGACGGCAGCGGGCGTCGGCGCGGTGGTCGCTGCTGTAGTTGCGGCAGCGGTTGGCGCAGCGGTCGCGGCGGTCGCGGGCGTCGCCACCGAGGGCTTCGGCACCGTCTGGTTCGCGCAGGCAGCCAACACGGCTGCCGCACTGCTCACCGAGCTAAGCTTGAGGAATCCACGTCGATTCAGCCTCGACGGCACGACCGCCTCATCTGCCTCGGCCACGGGTGGCACCTGATCCTGCACATGGTCATGGTCATCCATGGGTTGTCCTCTCTGACTATTGCGGGGGAATACTTCTTAGGCATGTTTCAAAATGGGCACATTCAGCTTTACAGTCTTGCGATGAGGCGATGAGGCGATGAGGCGATGAGGCGATACGGAGCGCCTCACCGCCTCATCGTTTCGTCGCTGAATTGTCACGCTGGTTTGAACCATGCCTGTCTTAGGCATGTTTCAAAATGGGTACATTCAGCTTGACAGTTCAGCGATGAGGCGATGAGGCGATGAGGCGATACGGAACGCCTCACCGCGTCATCGTTTCATTGCTGAACTGTCAAGCTAGATTGAAACATGCCTTACTATACGATCCGGGCAGACTCCGCCGGAAGATCCGATTGGGTCAAACTATGACCCGTTCAGGTCATCTCTGGATTCTGCTGGGGCGTGTTTTAGGGCGCAGCCCTACGTGATCCACCCTCGCCGGATCGCCTCAACAACGGCCTGGGTACGATTGCGCACACCGAGGTGATCGACGATCTCCTGGATGTGGCGCTTGACGGTCGCCTCGCTCATGTGCATACGCTCGCCGATCTCAGTGCTGGTGGCACCCTCGGCGATAGTGGTCAGCACGCGGAGGGCGACGCTATCGAGTCCCGACTCGCGGGTGATCCGGGTCTCAGCCTGACGAGCGAGCGTATCAAAGAGGGTACCAACCAGCCCTGGCGAGAGCACTCGCTCGCCGCTCGCCACCGCACGAATGGCGTCGAGGATACTTCGGTAGTCACTGCCCTTGATCAGATAGCCGTGGGCACCAGCCTCAACAGCGGCTAGCACCTGGTCGGTGTCGGCGTAGGAACTGAGTACGATCCAGCGCGTTGGGAAGGCGCTGCCCTGGCGTAGGGCGGCGAGTCCGCCTCCGTTGGGCATGCGCAGGTCGAGCAGCACGACATCGGGCGCGAGCATTTGTACCGCCGTCATGAGCGTGCGACCGTCAGATGCCTCGCCTGCCCACACCAGGTCAGGTTGCCGCGCAATCAGGTAGCGCAGCCCCTCACGGACGATTGGGTGGTCATCGGCGACCAGGACACGAATTGCCATCGTTGGATCTCTCGCTGTGGTCTTTTTTAATGCGGCAAGATAACACGGATCTGGGTGCCCTGGCCGGGGGGAGAATCGATCTGGAGCTGTGCCCCGATGCTGTGGGCGCGCTCGCTCATGCTGAAGAGGCCGATCCCGCCGCCACGCGGCGAGGCCGCGCCAATCCCGTTATCGCTAATCACCAGCGTGACTTCCGTGGGGGTAGTACGCAGACTGAGTTGCACGGAGTTGGCGTGGGCATGTCGCACGACGTTGCTTAGCGCCTCCTGGGTGATCCGGTAGATCGCCATCGCGCTCGCCTCGGGTAGCGCATGTAGGTCTGGCTCAAGGTCAAAGATGATCCGTATGCTGGCGGCGCTGCCCCAGCGCAGGCCCAGATCGAGCAGCGCCGCCGGGAGGCCCGCGTCCGCAAGGATCGGCGGGCGCAGGGCCTGGACGATCCGCGACATTTCGGCGTCGGCTGCGGCAAGGGTGTGTTGGGCCAGGGTGATCGCGTTAAGACTCGCGTTGGAGACAACACCGGTCAGATCGGCGCGGGCCGCTTCGAGCTGGAGCTGCGCGCCGAGCAGACTCTGCCGCACGCCATCGTGCAACTCTGCCGCGATGCGCCGCCGCTCATGTTCCACCGCCGCAAGGTTGGCCGAGAGGCTGGCCGAGATCTGCGCCGACTGGCTCACGGCCTCGCGGAGCGCCTGGGTCAGCCGGAGCGCTACGCCGCCGCCGATGACGGTGGTGGACAGAGTCAGATGCCGGGCGAGGGCGGCGGCCGCCAGTTCGGCCAGTTGGCTGAGCATCGCCAGGTCATCGGTATCAAGGTGGTGATTGCCCGCCGTGCGCTCTAGGTGGATCACGCCGATCTGTCGCCCCTCCCACTGGAGGGGCACCCCGATCACCAGCGGGCAGTTGCCGCCGGCGCAGAAGCGCTGGCGCGCCTCGTCATCACGGGCACAATCAACAATCAGCGGTAGCGTCTGCTGAAGCAGGTGTACCGCCAGACGAGTCTCATCGAGCGCACTCTCTGGCTGCACAGAATCTTCCGAGTCGATGCTCACGGCAATCACCGTCTCGCTGACCTGATTGACGACATAGAGTGACCCACGCTCTGCCCCAAGGAGCGCACAGGCATGGGTCAGCAGGATGGTCGGCAGGGTGGGCTCGCCCATATGGGCGAGCATACCAGAGGCGGCACGAGCGAGCGAGCGCTGGCGGGTGATCCGGCGTGCGCTGGCAGTGTCGGGGATCCGCTGCGCAACTTCCATGCCGCACGCTTGTGGATGAATCAGGGCATTGTCGTCTACGGGACGTTCGTTGTCCATACCGCCACCTTGCGTGGGCATCGCAGTACGTCAGATCAGCAACATGAGCTACGACGGGCGAGCTTGGCGACATCGATCCCCAGCAACGTGCTGAGCGTCTGGTTGACGGCGGGTAGGATGGCCCTCGCACGCTGCTGGGCCGCGCCGTAGCGCCGGATCACCACGTTCGCGTTCACCTGAGTCTCCAGTTCGTGATACGCACTGATGTCCGCCTGGGTCAGGGTGTCGCTCATCTGCCGGGTGCGCAGCTCACGCTGGGCTGTCGTGTAGCGCTCTAGCAGCGCCGTCGCCGCCGGGTCTGCGGCCAGCCGATCCTCGGCGGCGCGGTAGTCATCGAAGACTGGCGATGTCGTGATCGCGGTCGCCAGGGCGTCAGTCGCCGCCCGCAGTGGCGCGGGGATAGTCGTCAGGGTCGGTTCCATTGCTATCTCCTTAGCCGCAGCAGCCCCCGCCGCACGCTGCGGCGAAGTCAAAGCCAATCTGAGCCGAGAGCTGGTCGGCGACGGCCTGGATCAGCGCCACCAGTTCCGCCTGGGCCGCCAAATAGCGCGCCACACTCGGCTCGTCGATGTATGCTTGGCGCAGCTGCTCCAGCTCGGCCTGATCCTCCGCGCTGACGGCATTGAGTTGCAGCAGGGCACGCAGGCTGTGCTGGCGTTGCTCGTAGGTCTCAATGGCACAGCGGGCCACCGCGTCATCACGGAGCGCGGCGGCGGTGGTCTCGAATGCCCGGAATGTGGGCGTCTCGGACAGCGCCCCCGCGAACGGCGGCAGCGCCTCCTCAATCGCCGTGGTCAGCCCCTGCCAGCGGGGCGGCATCGCGTGGGTTGTCATTGGGGTACCTCCACATGTCCATAGAGCTGCGCGCCCAGCGCGGTCAGCAGATCAAGCCCCTTCACCTCGTGCGGCAGCAGAGGGATGCTCAGTACTGGTGCGGCGAAGCGTGCGGGCAACTCGGCCAGGTAGCGCGCCTGCATCGCCCGCCGCGTCCGTCCGAAGGGCGTGGCGTCGGCCTCGGGCGGCAGCACGTAGTTCGCCACCACCAGGCCCGGACGCAGCCCGAGCGTGGCCAGTTCGTCCGCCGCCCGTGCCGCCTCTAGAATCGGCGTGGCTTCGGGGTAGAGCACGAAGGCGAAGGTGCTTTGGCGCGGGTCGCGCATCATGGCGATCACCCCGGCGAAGCGCGCCTTGGCCACATCGTCGGCCACCGCGCCGTCTACACTGGCGAAGACCTTCACGTCCAGTTGCTGGCTCCAGTCCATCGGTAACTCTAGCATACGCAGGGTGTGGCCGGTGGGTGCCGTGTCGAAAACAATCACGTCCCAGTCATCCTGGGCGGCGTAGTCAATGAACAGATCGAAGGCGGCGATCTCCTCGGTGCAGGGCGAGTCCAGCTCCTCCTGCATCACGGCGATGGACTCGGCGCTACGACCACGGGCGCGGGCGTCGGCGAGAATGCGCGCCTTGTAGGCCGCGCCGGCAGCCTGCGGGTCGATCTTCGTCACCGAGAGGTTGGGCACGCCCGGCACCAGGGCGACTGCGTCGCCCACCGGCACACCCAGCACATCGCCCAGGTGCGCCGCCGGGTCGGTGGTGAGCAGCAGGGTGCGGAACCCCTGGCGAGCCAGCCAGACCGCCGTGACGCACGAGGCGACGGTTTTGCCCACGCCGCCCTTACCAGCGAAGAAGATTGTGCGCCGCCCGGCGTCGGGCAACAGGCGCGGCAGGATGGCGTCGAGGTCGTTGTTTGTATCCTCACCCCCTGCCCCTCTCCCAGCGGGAGAGGAGAGATCAGACACCCTCTCCCCCTGGGAGAGGGCTGGGGTGAGGGGATCCGTCGCATCCCCAGCGAAGAGCAGCCCGGCCACCGCACGCAGCCGTTCTACACCCGTGATCTCCCCGGAGAGCAGCGGCATCTGCTGGGTGGGCAGCGGCAGTTCGCGGGCGATCTGGGCCAGATAGCCCAGTTGCATCGTGCGGCGGGCCGCGAAGAGCGGATTCCCCGCCTCCTCGGCGGGGACGACCCCGTTGACAATCAGATCCTGGCTCGTGATACCCAGCGTGTGCAGTTCATCCATCGCCCGGCGCGTCTCGCGCAGCGAGGTCGCCTCGGGCTGAAGCACGAAGGTGAAGGTGGTCGCAACCGGGTCGCGCATAATCGCGACGGCGCGCTCATACTTGTGCTTGGCGTCCTGGATGGCGGCCGTCGGGCCGATACACGTCTGACCGCTGCCCTGCTCGGCCGTGTCGATGCTGCGCGTCCACTCGACCGGCAGCGCGATCAGGCGCAGGGTGTGGCCGGTGGGCGCGGTATCGAAGATCACGACCTCGAAGACCCCGCCGCCATCAGATGGCACGTCGATAAAGTCGGTGAAGCGGTCGAAGGCGGCTACCTCAGCCGTGCAGGGGCCGCTCATCTGCTCCTCCATCACCGTCACAATCTGCGGCGGGAAGGCGGCGCGGATGGGTTCCATCGCGTGATCGATGTACTCGGCGGTCGCCTGGTCGGCGTCGATCTCCATCGCAAAGAGGTTAGGCACCCCGACGATTGGCGTGATCGCGTGGCCAATCGGCTGCCCGAAGACATCACTCAGATTTGAGGCCGGATCGGTGGTGACAATCAGGGTGCGCCGACCGGCGTCGGCATGATAGACGGCGGTCGTGCAGGCCATGCTGGTCTTGCCCACGCCACCCTTGCCCGAGAAGAAGCGAAAGTGGGTCATGCCGCGCCACCTTCCAGGGCGGCCTCAAGCTCGACACGGGACGGGTAGGTGCCGCTCTTGATCACGACGCCGCGCACAGCAGTGATCGGCAGAGCCGCAATGTTCTGGGCGCGCACCAGGCGCATCACCTCGGCGTTGGCGAGGAATGCCTGAGGATTACCGACCATCTGGTAGCGCTCGACGTGTAAGCCACGCGCCTTGAGGTCGAGTACCAGTTCGTTGGTATCAAGCAGAGACTGGTCAATAGCCGGGCCGCAGAGGCCGGTCGGGCAGCACATGGGCGGGTCGTAGAAGGCCACATCGGCCTGGGCCGGGGCGGCGGGGCGAGTATCGAGCAGGGAAATTGTGTTCATGGACGTTTTACCTTGTGTGAAGATACTGCAACACAGATTGAACTATCAGTGTGACGAATGGGCGAACCCACAGGCCCGCCCGAACAGGTGACTCTAGCGACTCGTGACGCGGATCGTATCGGCGAGAATGACCCCATCCTGCGGGCCACAGACCGTGCGGCGCGGCTGGATGCGCGCCGGATCGAAGAAGGTGCCGAAGGCGGTATTCAGCGTGGCGAAGGCGGCGCGGTTAAGCGAGTAGTAGATCCAGCGGGCGTCCACCGCATCACGCTCAACATCCACCAGCCCGGCCTTGCGCAGGACGCTGAGATGGTGCGAGATCAGGTTGGGTGCCATGTCAAGGTAATCGCCCAGTTCGCAATTGCACTGTACGCCTTCCATCAGTAAATTGAGGATCTGTAGACGCCGAGGCTCTGCGAGTACCTTCAACCATGCAGCAAGTTGTTGGGTATCAGATGGCGCGATCATCATTGGTGGGGATTCTCAAAAGAAGTTCAATGGCCGTTGAATTATATCCACCCGCAGGTGCTTTGTCAAGAACCAACGCACCCTCCTCAGGGCATGTGCAAAGTCGTGTGGTCGCCGGACAGCCCTCACCCCCCAGCCCCCTCTCCCTGAACGGGAGAGGGGGAGCCGAGCGCATCCTGATGAAGAAACTCCCCTCTCCCCGTGAGGGAGAGGGGCAGGGGGTGAGGGGGCCGGATCTGACTTTGCTCATGCCCTGGCACCCTCCTTACCTTGACTTTCGTCTCGACGAGGATTATCCTGTTCGAGCGCCCGGCCCGTAAACCGGCGGGCTAGGTCTACGAAGACCGCTGAAGCGGCCTGCCTGAGGCCGCTTCAGCGGCCTTCGTAGACCTAGCCGGGGGCTTCAGCCCCCCGGCTGCTGTCGTTGGAGATCTGATTATGGATGATCGTGTACACGCCCTACAGCAGATGGCGCAGCGAATCGAACAGGCTGGCCTGCGTGAACCTGCCACTATTTTGCTCGATGTCCTTGGCCCCCTCGATGTGATCGGCAGCCAACTCGCCTTGTTTGTCCGCCCCCTTGTGCGTGGTACCAGCCTACACTTCTACACGGATCTACTGACCGACTCGGCGAATTGGCGCGTGTTACACCGGCTGCTTGCGCGTCAATAGTGTTGACAAAGCTAATCCTTTGGGTTACACTCGAAAGAGTAAAATCAGAGATGTTGTAAAGAATTGTCACACATGTCTCACCCCCGGAGAGCGTGCCTATGATCTCCGTACCCCTGCTTCCGCCCCAAACGATGATTCTCCTGCTGGTCACGCTTGTGGTCGTCAGCATGACGTGGCTGCACCACGCTCGTGTGACTGCGGGGCGGCTACCCTCACGGCGCCCGCTGCCAGCCCTCGACGCCCTGCGCAGTGCCCTCGGGCGCGGCGCGGAGACGGGACGGGTGCTGCACGTCTCGCCGGGATCTGGCACGATTGGGGCGGGTAGTGGGACACATGGGACGACCGCTGAGACCATTGCTGGTCTGATGATGGCGAGCCGGGTAGCCGAAGATGCCGCCCTCAATGGTGCGCCGATCCTTGTAAGCTCCGGCGATGTGATCGCGCATCTATCACTGCGCGGAACCGTACGTCAGGCGTATCAGCAGGCCGGGCAATCTCAGGATTATGATGCGGCCAAGGTGCAACTCCTCGCCCACCAGGATGCACTCGCGTATGCCTCCGGTGTGACGACGCTCTATGGCCGTGAGCAGATCGAGGCGAGCGTCATGGTTGGGAGCTTCGGGCAGGAGTTTCTACTCATTGGTGAGGATGGCGCGCAGCGCGGTCTGCCGCAGGTAGTTGGCTCGACGAATAGCACATCCCTACCACTAATGCTGCTCACCACACCCTCAACCCTGATCGGCGAGGAGATTTTTGCCGCCGAGGCATATCTGGCTGCCGAGCCAGCGGCGCAGTCACGGCTCATGACCCAGGATCTCCTGCGTACGGTGGCGATAGTGTTGGTCATCGGCGGCTTTATCTATGGTGTGATCCAGCCCTCGCTTGGACTCCCGTCGTTGGCTGGACTCTAGGTTCGTACCACAATTCGGTACAACCTGTTTTGGAAGAGTAAGGGGCGTGGATGGCCTTCCTGCGCGATCTCAAACGTACGCTTGCCATGCTGATCGCCGGAGTCTCCGGCCTGATCGTGCTACTCGATTTCGCTGGCAGCGGCGTAGTGGTGGCGTTTGTTGCGCAGACACTGGTTCGGTGGGCCGCCCTGATCACTGCACTGGCGCTCCTGATTGGTGTCGTGAGCGTCGCCGCATCGCACATGCAGCGCATCCGTCGCCGTCGCTCCGACTGGGGCTACAGTCTGGTACTCCTGGCTGGCATGCTTCTGGTGATTGTGTTCGGCATCTTCTTCCCCCTACCCGGATCGACGGGGATTGTCCTACCGAGCAGCCTGGCTGAGCAGCCTATCCGCACGCTTTTTAACGTGGTCTATGTGCCGCTGTCTAGTAGCCTGTTGGCGCTGCTGGCCTTCTTTAGCCTCAGCGCGGCAATCCGTGCCCTCGGTCGCCGCAGCGCGGAGGCTGCGATGATCGTGATTGTCGCCGTTGTTGTCCTTGTCGCACAACTGCCGACGATCTCTGCACTGCCCGGTGTCGGCACAACGATCCAGTGGGTGAGTGACTATGTTGCCCTCGCTGGTGCCCGTGGTCTGCTGATCGGTGCCGCTATCGGTGCCCTGGTTGCGAGTGTGCGTGTCCTGCTTGGCTTCGATCTTCCGTATCTTGATCGCTGATGCTAGGCCGTCCAACGGCCTGGCTCTGACTTTACACCATGGAACATCTGCCACCCTGGCTTCGCAATCTGCCGCTCCCGCCCCGCCCCGCCTCCGGCGATACGCCGGATTGGCTGCGTGATGTGGCACCGTCGGCTCCCCCCGCTCCCAGC